>Ga0210012_1001626_pt1 | contig 21027 bp, 17 predicted proteins | sample CryGeymeta201504_FD_183974 | JGI IMG/M metagenome (GOLD analysis project Ga0210012, IMG submission 183974) | Groundwater microbial communities from Crystal Geyser aquifers in Utah, USA - Crystal Geyser metaG 2015-04 (SPAdes) (version 2) | ecosystem: Environmental > Aquatic > Deep subsurface >... | reverse complement strand
CACGAATTCATACCAAAGTTCACTTCTACAGGCCCAAGACTCTCGAGCATTCCCGAAAGCCCAAGTACCAGAACAACAGTACAACCAAGAAGAATTCATTGGCAGACAGCCATGCCGTCATCAAGTACCCTTTGACTACAGAATCTTCCATGAAGCTCATTGAGGATAGCAACACTCTTGTCTTTATTGTCGACATCAAGGCTAACAAGAGACAAATCAAGGCTGCTGTACGAGATCTTTACAATATTGAATGCGAAAAGGTCAACACCTTGATCACTCCCCGGGGATTGAAGAAGAGTTACGTCCGACTTAGCAAAGATTACGACGCTCTCGATGTAGCAAATCGAGTTGGAGTCATTTAAACGATGCGATAGAATTCAAATCTATTAAAGAATATGCCATTTCTATAACACGTCAAACGTAAATGGGATTCTTGTCTAGACGATTTTTTCTGTTGGTTTTTTAGCTGTGCTACCAGCAATCAAGCTTAATGTTCTCAGATAGAGAGTATTAAGCATGCCTTGAAGTGCACTTTAATGGTGAGAGTCTAGGCAACACTAACGACACAGCATTCGAACAGAAGTTACAGCGAAGTCTTTTCAAAATTTCATGCATGGGTTTCTGTGGAGATAACAAACGGGGAATGAAATGAGTAACACAAAGGAGTGGCAATTCAACAACCCGCTGAAACAATCGAACTACTCACCTCCACTAAAGCTCAGCATTGTCGTCGCCTTCTTGACAATCTTGTATCCTCGCATCTTGATATATTCTGGGCTTCCAGCATCTGCTGGTTCCCTCACCCAACCGGCATTTTTCGTTACCTGATCCTTGACGGTCAGAGTTTCACCAGCAGGACATGAAATTACCAAGGCTCCATCCAAGTCGAGGCTTTCAATCACCACCTGACCAGGCCCCTTTACAATAAGGGTTGACCGTGAGCTAATTTTCACCTTGTCCGGATTGGGGAACGCATTGGCAAACTCATGAGGGCATGTCACAAACTCTGGATTGAAAACAATCTGTGGGCTGAGAACAGCCTTAATGCCATCATGTGTTTCTTCGGGCGCGTCTTCGACATGACAACCTATGGATCGCAGAATCACTCGCACAGCGCCGTATTGGTCTGCCTCTCCACTCGCGGCAACGCCTGGTGCTACTCCTTTTTCTTGCAAAGCAACGCCATCCGACGTCGCGTTCTTGACAGGCGAAAAACACATCTCTGCGGCCATGCTTGTAAATCCGACCCTCTTGGCTTCCTCTCCCTCGAGTACGGTAGGAAAATCTTGCATCATGCATTCAAGACGCGCTGGCTTTTTGAAGATGCTCTTCGCGTCGTCCTTGTATTTTGGATTGACAAATTCTGGCATGATACCCTTGGTTCTTTCCAGTACTCCCGAGTAGGACTTTAATTCAAACAAAAGTTGGTTGATGTTACCAGGGTATGGAGAGAAACCAGTTTTTTCGTCGTTGACGTCTCCATCCGGAAAGCCAGAAGCCCGCAGCAAAGGATCCAGCTGATTGTATTCAACGTTGATCGTCCTGCCAGCATGAAATAGAAAAACGCGCATGAGTGAAATTTCCAAAGCTGTAAACAAGATCAAGCAAAGTTATCAATTCAGTTCCAGGGTTGATGACGAAGGCCCAAGGTTGCTCAGTCTGCATTATTAACGTCATCTGGAAATGACCCAGGATCAAACGTGATGTGGTGAATGTTGTGGTCATCCTTGCAACCTTTAGGCCTTTCATAACATACATTGAAGATATGACGCAGTGAAATCAGGATTGGCTGCTGACTTACTTGACTTCGTTCGGGTTGTCTTTCCTGCTCAGTTTTGCGATTCCTCCAATGGCTTGTTTCGCTTTTCGCGGCACACACATAGAATTCATAACAAGATTGAGTTCTTTTGAAACACCAAGCATCAGTGGTAAGGTATGAAAGGCAAGTCCGTTGGTATCCTGGAAGAAACAAATCCAATTGATGCCCTTTTCATCCAGCCACTTCTTAGCCACTCCAGTAGTGTATAGCAACTCGTGGATATCTCCATGTCCATGCGGCTTTGTATTTATCATTTTCGTTTTATCGTCCATGGCAAACTTGGCATTGTTATCCAACAATGCAGGAACTCCCGAGCCTTGCTGAACTATGTAGATTTGATCGTCGTCAAGTCCAAAGTTTTTGTTGGCTGTCAGGAGCTCTTCGGTTCCCTTTCGTGTATCGTTGGATACCATAATGCAGAGAGGCAATTTGCACCCAGGCTTTCCATATTTCTTTTGAATGGCCAGGATGTAATTGATATAGAAATTCAAATAGCATGTTTCTGTGGCCAATTCCGTGGGCAGCTCCAACTTGATTCCATTGTATCCTAGTCGTTCACCTAGGCCGCCTGTGTCACATCATTCAAGAGTTGATAATATTAGTCAGATAGAGGTGATAAATGCATACCAGGAAATAAGCAAAATTATTCCACACACCTGCTACAAGAACAAATCCAATGGATCCTAGCTCTGCTAAACCCTTTTCTTCCGTCGACTTGAACTTGTCAGTGCCGAGTTCAAAAGCTTCACCTTCTGGGATACTCGGAACCCAGCCATCCAACGGGTTAACACCATGTTTACTGTCCTCCAATAATTTCTTGGCATTATCAATATATCCGACCAATCCTCCATTGGTATAGGCACTGTCGAGCTGCTCGATCTGTGTAGCAACTGACTTTCGGTCATCGGGAGAAAGAGAGGACCAATCTTCAAAAAGATGGGACTGGCCACATTCATCCGAATTCAATTTGTTCAGCAACTTTTTCTGAGAATCCGTCAGGTTCGATAAATATTTGTCAGGAAGAGGGCTCATAGTTCACAATTTAGTGCTGCTTGATAGATAACGGTGCCAGGTATATGGTCTGCTGTTGCTATTGTTGGATAATAATTGTTCTTGTCGAAGTTCAAATAATGCACTTTGCTTGTTGAATATTCGTAATGTATCCGAGTACGTAAGAATATCCTGCGTATCTTTTGTGGAGATATTGAAAAGCGCACAGTTGATCGACCGTGATAGTACAGTAGATGCATAGAATACTATTGAGTCTATGCTACAGCAGTATACACCCTTCGTGTCTGTCCCAAGTAACGAAATATTTTCTCAGTCTACATCAATTTTAAATGTGATGTTACATCCTCAAAGACGTAGGTAGGTGCAGGCCCCAATCCCAAGACTGTCCTCGATCCTGCGGCAATTTGAGTCCGTCCAGCATCCTCCACCAAATAAAAGGGAATGTCTCGCTCCATAGCCTTAGCAGCAAGGAGCGCCATTTCATCTTCCGTGGGACACTTCAGAGCAATTTTGGCGCATCCAGTCATCTCCCAGGCTCGAAGACCACCGGGGCACTGTTTCTTGGCACGTTTGTAACACCCGACGGCCGCATGGCAGCACTGTGCTGCAACTTTGCCCTTACCCATCTTTAAGTCTTGATTGACACAGAGGACCAACTGATTTTTGTGAAGCAATTGGTTATGTGATTTTTTGTGAATAAGAAAAGAGCAAACGGAGAGTGAGAGAGGCGTGAAACGACGAGCGGCATCATTTTGTGTGCAGTATGTACAGAGGGTATCACGCTGTAGAGCAAGAAAACCATTTCCGAATAGCTCTTTAGATGAGCTATATACATGCGCGAGGATTAACGTTTCATCCTTACCTTGTAAGGGGCATCCATGTAACCCCATTTAGAAGATGGACCACCGACAGATGTGTCCGCGACATCTGAGTCGTCGTCATCGTCGTCACATTCATCGTCACCATCTAATGGTGTAATGTTGGAGCGTGAAGATTTACCGTAGGAGGACAGTAAGAACCAGGCTAATGTCGGAACCAAGGCTCCTGCTAGAAAGAAGACCAATGGTGATTGGATGGTAGCATCATCGGTACTGCTGAGAGGATTTTCTGCTGCCATTCTGGTTGAGGTATCTTTTGAAAAGGGTATTGCTTGCTGCTGCCAACTTTTACTGTTATTAGTACCAGATCGATCTCTTTATAGCCTTCGGTTTCAATTTGAGCCAGTTGCTTTGCCTTTTGTTGGACGGTTTCCCCCTCAAAGTTTGTTACCTTGTTGTTATCTTGTTGTCGTCGTAGTCTACTGAATTCTGTATTTTTGTATTTTTCATTTTTCATGTCTATTGTTTGTTTGCATCCCTTAAATTGTGGGTGGTCCGGCATTGGAGGTGGAAATTCTATTATTTTTGCGGGTTTTATTAGATTTCGCAAGAATCCAGATCGTCAGTCCCATCCCTTGCTTACTATGCTGATTCCAATTCTTTCGCTATTGACAGAGCGAATGCTCACCTCTCTATCTCTCCACTCGACAACATAATAATAATATGTACCAGATTGATGGACGGCAATCGTACACAATCTGATTTCTTTCTTCGTAAGCTTCAAACAGTAGTAGCTGTTTTTCTTCCTTTTCATCCAGAGCATTCGACATGAGTTATCATCACTCCACGTTGCCCGTACTTTCAGCTTGGTTCTTGCTATTGGTGGGACTTTCCGAAGGCTTCAGGTCCTTTACCGGGCCGATCCGAAAGCATCCTTCTTCAATCCACCACCACAGTGATGGAAATGTTCCCTTTTCAATATCCTCTAGGAATGAGCAACTCATGAAGCTTAACTTGTTTTCAACGCGATCTGATAATACGGAGGATTCCGACACGAACGATAAAAACAAAAAGTTCTCCCAGAAAAATGAGGACGAAGAAGACATTTCTGCGTTTGTGAATCGTATAGGGCAATGGCCACTGGTGGAAAGTCAGGAAGAAAAAGCACCCAGATCATTGTCTTTGTCATCCACCCGGAACCCTTTTCTCAGTCCTTTTGCAAGCCTTTTAAATTTTGAGGAGGTTATCCAAATGAAAGAACAGAAAAAATCATTGGAAATAGCCAAAATGTCGGACCAGGCTGAATCATCCATTAAGAACAATGCGAATGCCAATGATGTACTGAATATATGGGGAAAGTTTGTCGGTACGCTACAGCAATCGTTTGGGGATTTTGGAAATTCTACAACAGCACAGCCTACGGTTGCGGAAGTTGCTAAAGCATCATCTTCCAGGACATCCACGACAGTCGATGATCTCCTAAAGACGGCAACTACTAGCGTCGAATCGGCTCTGTCCGTGGCATCTACGGCTGTTTCTCCAGATGTGTTCAGCTCCGTCGTCAAACAAGCTCGGACGGTCCTTAGATTTCAAGATGATTTGGTAGATATAGCATCGTCGGCTGCACGAGATCGAGGATTGAATGCGTCGGAAGCTGCCGAGCGGGTTCGAAATACTACAGACTTTGTGGCAAATCTTGTAGCCGTAGCAGATCAGGTGCTTCGATTTGGCTACGTCAAAAAGGAAGAGGACGCTGTGATTGGTTATCGAAAGGAAAGAGATGATAGAGCCAGCGGTGTTCGACGAGATACAAAAGCTGCTGCTTCGTCACCCGGTACTCCACTTTTTGATCATATTACCTCGGCTCGTGCAATTTCTGCAAAAGAGTTCGGTCCCAAGATTAGTACCATGGCTGAAATGGGATGGCTGAGTGGTGGTATTTATGAAACCCCATTAGAACGTTGCTTTGAGCTTGGACATTCTATTGTGGCCCAAGGGATTTCTGCTGACGTTTTCTGGATGGTGACCGACTCGACCGAGAATGAAGCAGACTTTCGGGATGGCGTCAACAACGACAAAACATCTGGAAAAGACATTCCGGTCCGTACCATAATTGTGCGTGGATTTGACGCATCAGATGAACGAGTCGATAGAGAGCTGCTCTTTACGGAGATTTGCAACTTGAAATCACAACCATTCGATGAGGAAAGGTATCCAAACGTGCTGGTACACAGAGGTCTGTTCCGAATCGCAACGGAAGTTTACAAGGACATTCAGAAATACATTGATTGGTCTGCACCAGCACAGAAGCTCATACTGACTGGACACTCCGTGGGAGGATCGATTTCAATTCTGGTGACTCTCATGCTGGCTCGAGATCGAGGTGGTATGTGGTTCACAGATTTTTTTCGTTTGTAGACATGGTGCTTCGTACTAATAATATGTTTCCAATTTTCTATCCCACAGCAACCTTTGTGAGAGATAAAGTATTACGAGTTTTCAGCTTTGGTAGTCCACCTACCCTTCAGTTGACGAAAGAGGCTGCCGAAAAAGCTGGGAAGTCGGGAGGCTGCCAGATTCTGGAACACTTTGGTCTACCGGCGACACTTGTCTTCGGCGCTATACAACCTTGGGACCCAATCCCTCGACTCTTTTCAGAAATTGACGGCCTGTATCCTCTAGTGGATGACGTTGGGCCAGATGGCAATACATTGTATTCCAGTGGCCCTCCTCGATCGCTTCGAATTGTGGCTCGTGCACTGGTCGATGCCTGGGATGGTTGGGGGAAATTTCGTGACATGATCCAGGCGGCAGGTCCACAGAAATATCAGCATGTTGGCTTGCAGCACATCATGTTGCCAGAACCGGTGCGGTTTCTGACGGATCGATTCGTCAATGTCAATGTCAATATACCAGCTGTCGACGAGATTGTACAAGTGGCACCTGGCGAAATATTTGTAGCCTTGGACAGTATTTTTCCACTGGATGTCTTCGAGGTGAGCTACTTGGCATCTGGGATTCGAAGCTTTTTGCACCACTTCTTCCCTGCCTATGATTCTCCTTTGGTGAGGTACGCCCAAAAAGTAAGCAAGCAGAGCAACATCCAGACATTGCAAGAGGAGCGGGTCAAGGACATTGATACAACGGCTTTCGACAGGGAAGAAGTTGGAGCCACGAAAAGTAGTTGGAATCAAGCAGAAGAGTGGTTAAAGAGCGTTGTGCCTGCTGACTCGAGTCGTTGAGAGAACGATGGTGCGTAGCATCCAATACTGAATATCTTGGAACCTTCATATCTTGACCGTCGACAACAAACAGCACCGCCTGGCAATAATTTGGAGAGGAGTGCCTCAGAATTGATCATAGAACAGCCAACTGGAGACGGTTGCGCAGAGCCAGAATAAGATGATTACACCTGACACTTCTGCATAGACACTACTCAGACTAGACTCTATTCTTAGTAGTAGACTAGTAGAGAATAAAATGGGAAGAGTTTACAGGAACCTGAAAAAGTCAATTACCCTGAACCTTATTGGAGCAGTTGTCAATGTGCTGCAGCTTATCGTTTCGTACCACTATGGCTAAAATAATAATATCCACCATAATATTATCAACAAATCTCTCACCGAAGCATCTTTGGTTAAACTTCCCCAGTAGCCTCACTTATTTGCCTAAAAGTATACGCCTTCATTCACATAATCTCCAGAACCTGTTGTGCTCATCTTAAGAAATGGAGCAAAGTACACCCGTAGTGGTAGCAACCACCAAGGAGGCTGAGATCATCCTTCCTCCTCCGTCGGCCTTGAACCCAGTACCTAGCCTTCCAGCTGCCCTCCGGATTGACAACGAAGAACAGCTTGTCTCGTTGTTAAAAACAGACCCCTTCCTCTCCAACAAACCAACCGGAAATTCCTCCTTTCGACAGTTGCTGGTCTTTGGTACGGAATCTTTGAGAACCCTCTTGATGCGGCAAGTCTTGTCGGATCCTCACACTCGGACGTTCAAGGGCAAGAAGAAAAATTGGGATGCCAACAACTCCTTCCCCCTACCTCGAGGATTATCTTTAGTTGGAACGCGCGTCTTGTCTTCTGGAGGTAGCACGGAAGGAATACGAACCTCGTTGGATGCTACTATGGACGGAGCGGAAGTTAGTTTGAAAGGTCAATCCTCCTGGGAACAAGACATTCAGAATGTGGAAGTGGTCACGTACTTTTTGCGTGCTTCCGACTTATCCCAGACGCAAACCGTTATGTCTCGTGTTAAGGCTTGGAAGAAAACGACGCGAATTCATCATCGCATTGTTTATATACCACAACCTACAGCCTTGGTGCACAAAATGCTAAACACTTCAGGTCTGGGTACCGCTCCGAACGCCTCCATTCATAAAATGCAACTGGACTTGTTTCCTCTCGAAACAGATTTATTGTCGTTGGAGTACGATGATGCCATGCGCGAAGCGGAAGTAGAAGGCACGCCCAGTACATTGATTTCCACCGTGGCGCGCAGCATTCTAAAATTGCAAGATGTGGTCGGACCGATACCTCGGATTCAGTCCCTGGGCCCCCTTGGAGAAGAGGTGGTACGCAAGTTACTGAATTTGACAGTTGACGAATATCTAGCATCCAAGTCGCAAGAAGAAATGACACCTGGTCCCGTTGCAGGAGGAGATGTAGCTGCCTTACTCGTTATGGATCGCAAAGTGGACATGGTGACACCAATGACAACTCCCTTGACGTACGAAGGATTGTTGGACGAAGTTGTGGGCATTGATTGTGGGTTCATAACTGTCGACGTTAGTACTATTAACCCAGAGGACGATGAAGCGGAGAAGAAACAAGCCAATGCAAGTGACAATGAAATGGTGGCATTGGGCATTAATGGATCGGATACTCTTGTTGCCGAAGTTCGTGATCAGCACGTTGAAAAGTTTGGGACCTTTCTTAGAAATCAAGCAATTGCACTACGAGAATCCCATCACAACTTTACTAGCCAGGGAAAGAAACGTGATTTGAGTGAAATTCATCAATTCGTCAAACAAATACCTGTATTTACAAAGAATTATCGAACACTCACCAACCACATTCATTTGGCCGAATTGGTCAAGGCGTTTTCGGAAGAAACGACCTTTCGGGAGCGCTGGCAAACAGAACGTTCTATGATTGAGGGGGATATATGTTACGACACACTTGAGGATTTGGTGGCATGCCAATATCCGCCCTACCGCTTCTTTCGCTTGCTCTGCCTGCAATCTCTTTGTGCCGGCGGTATTAAGTCCTCTCGCTACGATGCCATTCGGCGCGATGTTGTCCAGACTTATGGGTAAGTTTGTGTGCACTCGTTCTTCTTTTTTGCTGTTTGCAAAGCTCAATTCTGGTATTACTCCACCCACAATGAAGATATGAGTACCTCTTTGTATTGCGAAACCTAGAGAAGATTGGACTTCTTCGCAGACGCGAAACCATTTGGATGGACTCTGCCTCTTCTTTCAATACACTCCGGAAGTCCTTGATATTGATCAACGCGGAGGTCAACACGGTGGAGCCGGATGATATCGCTTACGTCTCGAGTGGCTACGCACCACTCTCGGTAAGACTGGTCCAGTCTGCTGTCCAAGGTTGGCGTGGACGAGAGGAGAGTGTTTTGAAGGAGATACCTGGCAGATTAGTAGATGTTACTCAGCATTATCCTCCAGAGGATCTTGCCACAGCCACTAAGCGACCCCATGGGCCAAATCTCGGTGCACTGGCAGCTGAAATAGGCGGGAGCAACACCCGGAAACCGATTCTGATAGTGATGTTTGTGGGAGGTGTTACGCACATGGAAATTGCAGCCCTGCGATTTTTGTCCAAGCGACCATCATTTCCATATCATATCATTTGCGTGACAACGAAAGTCATCAATGGTGGTACCCTTCTGCGTTCATTGAGTTAGATTACTGAATGAAAAGCTAAGAACGTGTAAGATTTATCGACTAGTCTACTCCAGTACTACTAGTACTCTGATGAGAGTACTATCACTACTAGCTAGCTAGTAGTAGTAGAGACTACTACTAGCTACTGTGGCTAGTAGTACGAGCAAAATGCAGTATCGTACTCTAGTAGCTAGAGTTTACACTGTCATCTTCGAAGAAAACCAAAGGTCGCATTTCGAAAATCTTCCTTCTAGATCTATTTACCACCATTTCCGAGATTTTGCAGTCTGGAGTTTTGGGAAAAGCAAACTCAAGAGAATATTTTTATATTTTTCTCCTAAGTATTTTTAACGTTATCTATTAACTGTAGTCTGTGCTAGTTACCATATTCCTGCTATTTTATTAATTAAAATAAAATGGCCAAGCAGTTTGAAGCTAGTATTTAACAGGTAGCTGCTGAGCCACTTTAATTTAATTCCAATAATATTTTATTGGAATTCCAATAATATTATTCGAATTAAATTAAAGTGGTTCAGCAGCTACCTATTAAATAGCAGCTTCAAACTGCTTGGCCGTTTTATTTTAATTCGAATAATATTTTAGACGAATTAAATTAAAGTGGTTCAGCAGCTACCTGTTAAATAGCAGTTTAAAATTGCTCCTGCCGTTTAATTTTAATTCGTTTATTCGAATAATATTTTATTCGTATTAAATTAAAGTGGTTCAGCAGCTACCTGTTAAATAGCAGCTTAAAATTGCTCCTGCCATTTAATTTTAATTCGAATAATATTTCACTGCATATCCCCATGGCGAATAAGTTGACAGTAGTTTAAGTAGTACTCCCGGGAGTACAACGTTTATTGGAATAATATTTTATTCGAATTAAATTAAATTGGTTCAGCAGCTACCTGTTAAATAGCAGCTTAAAATTGCTCCTGCCATTTAATTTTAATTCGAATAATATTTAATTCGAATAATATTTTATTTTATTCGAATTAAATTAAAGTGGTTCAGCAACTACCTGTTAAATAGCAGCTTAAAAGTGCTCCTGCCATTTAATTTTAATTCCACTGCATAGACCCATGGCGAATAAGTTGACAGTAGTTTAAGTAGTACTCCCGGGAGTACAACGTTTATTCGAATAATATTTTATTCCAATTAAATTAAAGTGGTTCAGCAGGTACCTGTTAAATAGCAGCTTAAAATTGCTCCTGCCATTTAATTTTAATTGGAATAATAATATTTTATTCGAATTAAATTAACACTGCATAGCCCCATGGTAAATAAGTTGACAGTAGGTTCAAACTGTACAAGTATTATTCGAATAATATTTTATTCGAATTAAATTAAAGTGGTTCAGCAGCTACCTGTTAAATAGCAGCTTAAAATTGCTTGACCAATTTATTTTAATTCGAATAATATTTTAGACGAATTAAATTAAAGTGGTTTAGCAGCTCCCTGTTAAATAGCAGCTTAAAAGTGCTCCTGCCATTTAATTTTAATTCCACTGCATAGCCCCATGGGGAATAAGTTGACAGTAGATTTTTTAGTAGTACAACGTTTATTCCAATAATATTTTATTCGAATTAAATTAAAGTGGTTCAGCAGCTACCTGTTAAATAGCAGCTTAAAAGTGCTTGACCATTTTTATTTTAATTCGAATAATAATATTTTATTCGAATAATATATTATTTCGTAAAATATTATTCCAATTAAAATAAAATGACAGGAGTACTTTTAAGCTTGTATTTAACAGGTAGCTGCTGAACCACTTTAATTTAATTTCTAATTACCATATAACATTGACTTCTTCATTCTGTTGATAAGCATTGAAAAAATGAACAATATTATAAAATTAATCTCCAGAAAGAAAAAAATCTTGAGATTGGTGATACAGTAAATTGTCAAATAATCTCGAGATTACAAAATCTGGGAAAAAAGGATGAAAAATTTCGAGAGATTGGTGGTAACAGATCTAGTTAGAGAACAACCAAACATACAGTCTTCAGTAAAAAGGCAGAGAAAAAGGAAAGATGCGCAATACAGTAACTATCGCAATTTTCACAATGACTGGACTGCCTGAGCTTGTGCACTCGTTTTGTCCCTCTCCTTTCCGGACAACACGTCATCCCTCGAGCCACTGCAGGGCTGATGGCTCAAATGGGGATGAAAACCCACATGCCTCCTCCAATGTTTTGGGAACAGACCTCAAACCCTGTTGCAAAGATGTAAGGGGGAGTGGCGTTGGAACGGGCTGGTATCGAGATGGTTATTGTGCAACTGGAGAGCAAGATCTCGGAAGGCATACTGTGTGTGTTCAGGTTACAGACGACTTCCTCGAGTTTTCAGCGTCTGTAGGCAACGATTTGAGCACTGAGATGCCCCAGTTTATGTTCCCGGGACTGAAGGGAGGTGACATCTGGTGCCTTTGTGCCCAGCGATGGGTCCAAGCTTACCAAGCAGGCAAGGCACCCAAGCTCTTCTTGCAGGCTACCCATGAAAAGACACTAGGTGAGTTAGTGTGATGTACTCTATTGTGTAGGCTCTGTTTCCTCGCTTTGTTGTGGCCAAATGATATTGCTGAATCTGTCAGTCCACGCTAAATTTTGTGATATTTGTGCTTCTTCAGACTATGTATCGTTTGAGGTGCTCCGTGAGTTTGCTCTGGATAAGGATGAAGCAGATCAGAGGCTAGATGACTTGAACGAACAGCGAGAGCGCTTAAAAAAATTATTATAACACATAGGACGAGGTCTCTCGAGAGCGATTGAGGCAAGTTACTATATAGAATCGCATTCGAATTACAATATTTACAGCGCTTCTAAACTACCTGTACTTTTAATTTGAAGCAGCCAATCATTGACTGTAGTGAAATCCATGCATACGTCAAAATATTTCATTTACTGATTGTGAAAGGTTGGAGAGGGCGTTATGGGCTCAATCAGTAGCTCTTCGGAAATTTCTGGTTTATGGATCCATTGACATTGTACAACACCCTTGCATTCTAGTGGTAGCTCATAATTTAAGCAGCAATAATCGATCGCAGTCAATTCACAAATCTTTCTCCGTACATCAAAACTCAAGCTGACCATGTCAATACGCTTACTACCTTTATCATAGGCATGAATTACCTCTGGTGACTGTTTCGTGGACACCATTTTTGCTATCTGGTGAAAATCCTGTTCCATAGTCTTGGTATCATAAATTCCTTCTAATGGAAATGTTCGTTTTGATTGCGGGTTGTAGAGGCGAGGAAGCTGCAATCGCAAGTGTCCTTCAAAGGGAATATTCCCATCGTACGTCATTATGAAATTTTCAGTTGTCTGTTGGAATATTCTTTGTCCGAGGGCTGTATTAAACAGCTCTCCATATTTAAAACGCTTAATGGGTGTCAGAAATGAATCGACATATTGCTGAGGGATTGCTATTTCGTGATTGTTGTAAAAGCTTTTCTTAATAGCTTCTTGGTAGCTCGAGAGAAACCTTGACGAAGGCTCTCTAACAAAGGTAAAGTGAAACATAGAGTCATTTCTCGTTCCAAGCCCCAAACTGTTGAGTTGTTCGTTCTGGCATTTTGTTTCCGTAGCTTCGAAAAATTTCTTCATGACATGACGGCATGTTGAGCTCCCTGCCTTTGCAATCATAAAGTATGTGAGATTGTACTTGGTAGAGATCTCACATATTCTCCTGTCTCTTATATGCTTTGCGTATTTGGTTGGATCAACAAAACATTTTTTGTAGGCGTTTAGTCGGCTGATGGAAAGACTTCCAGGAGCAAACACATCTCCATGCCGCGGAATATCTGGTGTCGCATAATAATTGGTCTCATTGGTAGCCGTTGTCTGGTTGTACTGTTCGCTTGGATGCTTGTAAGGGATGTCGATGATGCTTAACGATCTGGGTCTCGATTGAGATCCTTGGAAGCCCTTCAGTGACTGGACCACGAGGAAAAAGACGCCCAACAGAACCAAGATTGTCCAAGGTAAATTCCTTTGTGTTTTCTTTGTCGTCGTCATTTTGTGCTGTGCTTCTGTCGTCCTTGCGCTGTCATGAGACAACGAAATGGGTGTGTTCATTATTTTTCATTTTTCATGCTGATTTGTGATTTGTGATCATCCGTTGGATTTTAGAACTTGTTCAGAAAAAGTGTGCGACCTATTCAACGCTGTGTTCATTCTTGTAACACTATGCGTTGTCGACTCATCGAGTACAATCTAGTTTGAAGCAAAATACATCTTGCTAGTCTAGCTAGCTTTCTTTCTTCTGGTTTTCTTTGTCTTGCTTCTGTTTGGCGTGAACGTTGTCTATCTTTGATTGCAAAATAGCATCCTGCTCTGAAACGACATGGTCGTACTGATCAAAAATCAAATTCTGTTTGTAAATGTTGGCCAGAATGGAACTACCGGAATTCAGGGGATTGTTGGCATCTTCTTCGCTGTATCCCAATCCAACTCCTCGTTCAGCTCGCGACCGAAATCCTATGCCTTGTTTGTCCCATTCATCTTCTGCGACGGCTCCAATAGTTTGAGACTTTGGTGCCAAGGCTCGAGAAGCACTAGTAGGACTCGGTGTAGAAATTCGACCAGGATCAATTGTTTTGGCAAAATCTGGTATGGATGGTGTTGCAAATGCAGCCACTGAAGAATTTGGTACGGGTGTTGTGGCAGCTTGTATCGGAGACATCTGTTGGGACACTTGTTGCGTAGGTTTGGAAGACAACACTGTTCGACTTGCAGCTGTCGGTCCTCCAATGCTCCTCATTCCACGGGAACTCATAGCGACAGCCATTTCAGATTTGACAGCCTCCAACTCTCGCAATCCTGATTTCAATTCGTTGTGCAATTGTTGGAGCTCGGTTTGCTGGGCAAATGAATCAGCTCTGGCTCTGGCGCCTTGCAGAAGGCCCACAACTCTTCCTGCCCGATTTCCTAAGACCCCTGCCATTCGGGGGAGATCCTTTTTACCCACCAAGGCAAAGCCGAGACCGGTAACAATAGCAAGTTCTCCCCAGGATACCTCAAACATGCTACCTCTGACTTTAGGTAGTAACGTACGTGGGATTTACAGAGTTATAAATGTACAAAAAGCTGGAGTCTTGGCTTTCAGTGCTTTTTTGTATTTGTTTAAGAAAGAACTATTTCTTCCTTATTTATTTTTTGCAGGAGAGATGAGCTAGGATAGGATCGTACAGCAGGTTTGCGGAGAGGTTTGTATTGGAATCCAAGCAGAAAGTGTATGCGTATGCGCTTTTATTACCAGTACAACAGGTTGTATGCATAGTTGTATGTATCGTATCGATAGTATTGATGAAGCGTAGTCTAGTCTAGTCGAAAAAATCCATCGGAGGTCTTGATGATCTAAAAAAGATGAACGAGGATGGAGCTCGTGTGCGCCGCTGTGAGAACGCAACTGAGGAGAGTACTACTCTAGTCTACTACTACTAATAGCTACTACCAGGTACTACTAGACTAGGTAGCTCCTACTCTCTAGTAGACTACCGTAGTAGCTACTAGATAGATCTACCAGTAGTAGTTCCACTAGCTACTGTAGTAGCTACTCTAGTTAGCTACTCAGTAGCTAGTAGTCTAATGTCTAGTCGATATTAGATAGATAGACTAGTCTAGTCTACTCCGATTAGATGGAATCTTAGATATTTTATTGTGATGATACTCTAGAGTACTACTAGTAGTACAGTACTAGATAGATCTACCAGTAGTAGTTCTACTAGCTACTGTAGTAGCTACTCTAGTTAGCTAGCTAGTAGTCTAATGTAGTCGATATTAGATAGATAGACTAGTCTAGTCTACTCCGATAAGATGGAATCTTAGATATTATTGTGATGATACTCTAGAGTACTACTAGTAGTAGCAAGTATTCAAGTCCTGCAAATGTGCATGCCTGAATATCGGCTGCTAATAAGATTGTCTATGCTACTGGCTAGCTAGCTAGCTGGTTCCATCTACTGGCTAGAGGTCTAAGTGGGGTCCACCTGGGCGTATTTTACTACTTCCAGGGTACTTTGCTCCCCCAGGCTTTTAAAAAAGCTCCTGCTCTGGCAGACCATTGATGAAATCCACAAGCTCTTTTGCGCGACGCTGAAGCAGTGATGGCGCAAACAAATCTTTCTCTGAGCCTGATCTTTCCTGCTCGCTGTTGCTGCTCGTCAGCCACGGTTTGGGTGGAGGAAAAGACTGGGCCGACAACTGCACTAGCGGTCTCAACAGCGCATCCGCGTCAACCTGCAACATTGATTGCAAAGCATTTACACTAGCGATGCCCAGTTCGCCTTTTTCTCCTAAAAAGGGCAACACCAAAGCTCCCGCAACAGGAATCAACCCAGCCAAAGCCTCAGCACAAGATGGTTCACGAAAGACACTGGCCAAACACTGGACAATTGAGACAATCAAGGATGTCTCTGACGTTTGTCGCGGGTGTGCAGATTTTGAAAAACCTGCGTCATTGTACAAGGAAAAACAATTTTTCCCCTCGGAGGCTGCAAGGTCCTCGGCAAAGCTTCCCAGCATTTGTGACATCAATGGGAATATGTCATTCTTAAAGCGACTGGCAATAAACCCTCCTGCACATTTAACCATGATGGCGACAAGCTCGAGTAATTTTGACACAAAGACTCGTTGTGTAGAAACATCTATGGTTGCTGGCGGGCGCATTCTTGGTTGACAGACCACCACGATCGATCGCACACGTGTCGATTGGATTTCAGTGGACAAAGCAGTCAAGCGAGCTTGAATAGGAGGCCAGGCATCGCTTACTTGACAAAGAATGGCAGTTCCAGTCTTGTCTTCCGGGTCCTGTGATTGCATAATGAGTAGACGACACTTCAAGTTAGTACAAAGCGCCTTACAGCTTTACAGGCCAGGCAAAGAAGAAAACGAACTTACCTTGCACAATAGAGCCGCAATGGCAAGGAAGCGAAAGCCTTCTATCATGGCTGCACAACTCTCAACTTGTAGTCGCAAGCTTGCATTGGAAAAAAAGAAAGTAGATCGAGATATCAGCATGGCAACAAAATTAGTCTCATAACTGCCAACTTGTCGTTGATCCACTAGCTGATGCTCTAAGGATGGAGCCGACTCCTCGCCCCTGTTTCGTTGTTCCTCTTTCTCCTTTCTATTGCGATATGCTTCAAATCCCTCTCTGGGTGTTTCTGCTCTCAAATCATAGCAGTCGCTTTCTTTCTCATCTATCGTTGTCTTTGCTAGTCGCAAAGCGCCCAATCGTTCAAGCCAGGTCGGTATAGTCGCACAGCTTTGCTCAGCTCTCAGCTTCCTCGCTGCTGACACTTGGCTCTGGTACGATCTGATCAGATATCGAAAAGCTGACTCGTAGACGCCGACAATTGCTATAGTAGTCTCCGATTCATACGCACCTTTAGATGCCAGATAGTCGTACCTTTCTGTGAGTGTCATGACCAACTCGAGTAGATAGGAGTAGCTTGAAATATCCGTGCTCTTTAGTACCTCCTCATCTTCGTCATTGCTTTTATTAAGAACGAGCTGAAGTACTGAACGAATAGAATGGGCGACAAGAAAGATATCACCCGGCGACGTTCCAGCTGTCACAGATAATTTCCCGCCAGGCAACCGCAGAGCAGCGAATATGGCACCAGCAACTATGCCCATATTCTTATCAACCATACATGCAAAGTCCTTGTAGCAAAGCACAACAGATATTTGCTCGAGGGCAGCATGTGCCTCCTCCCGGACGAAGGCAACCTTCGTCGTCGTCGCGTGTCCAAGTAACGGCGGCAGTACGATTGGAATCAAAGAAGTGGCTTCTTCCCGAAGCAAAGTAATCAAAGAGCAAGTGAACTGGATAAGTCCAACGAGAATGTATGCGTTACCCCGCAGAGCAGCCAACGTGAAATCATCCGAAGGAAGAACGAGCGGTCTCGGATACATTGAATTCGTAATGCATAGATCATTCTCGTGGGCTGAATCGTCCGGTGGGCTCAAGGGCAGGTCACAAAGCGGAGCACTAACAATAACAGGGAGAATTGAGGCCGCAAGAGGACCTAAGTATTTTATCTTCTTTTTTGCAAACTTTGCAAACTCCCTGTTATCTTCGCTGACACTTGCAAAAGCCCCGCGCAATACTTCTCGTACCAGTGTGAGACAGCCAATCCACGTGTGACACCAGGCTTCTTGACTTCTTCCCAATCGTGAAGTTCTTGTCTCGGCGCGAGCAACACAGTCATTGAACAGGTCAGCTATGCAACTGTCCACAAAAATAGAAGCATGTTTCGGACCTAAGATTTGGCCTAGCTCATGTACCATTTCAATAGCTTCTTCCTCTGATGCTGGCGTCAGATGTAAGCGCCTATTAGACCCATGAACACAAGGTTTGCTTTCCAGGAGGTTCTGGTGGTCCAGCAACTCGATGGACACGCCATTGGCAATGCTTGGTGACCCAAAATCGACGTCCAGAAGTGCCGCGAGAGCTTTCCTTAGATTCAAAGAGACATCCTCTGCAGCCAGAGCAGAGCGTAGAGCTTTGCCATTTTTGTTCATCGAGAGAAATGCTGTGATTAATTTGAGTTTGTTTCGCAGATCATCCTCCGACTGGCGCTGAGCAAGAGCTGGTAGTTCCTCTATCATGGATAAAATGCGAGGGACGAGAAGCTTACTTGTATCTTTTTTCCAAGCAGCTGTTTCTTGGTATTCAGTGAGAACCCTCTTTGCGCCAGAGACCACACCGTCGTCACCATCCCTTGTGAGTATAAGGCAGGTCTCCACTGCCATAACACTTAAGTCGTCGAGCGTCTCTCGGTTCCAGCTTGAGCGCGAGTCGATGAGGATAAGTTGGCAAAATCCAGCTGCCTGATGTCGAATCGATGGCGACTTTGCAGATACTAGAAGTTTGGCCAGAAGTGTAAGTGGACCAAGAAGGCGTGTGTTGACCTCTGTCAGAAAACTATCCTCTCTCCTGGAGTCATTCCGTTGCGAATATGGCTGGTTTCTAGACGATGCACTTGATTCCACCAATACTGGTCGTTTCCTCGCTTTTGTCGTTGAGTCCATTTCGTCTCCGGAGCGAATAGCCAGCCGCTGCAAATTGGCAAATAGTTCAGCGTTGCCTTTCTTCTTCGCATCAACTCCTGTTTTGTCGTCGCTTTTCAAAGTAGTTCGGAGAAGTTCAAGAAATACCTTCAACACTGCATCAGCCACCTTAGATTTGCACTGTGGAGCTGATAACACTCCTCGTAATCCAACTATCAAGGTACGGAAGAGTGCCGCAAAAGTACCCGGAAAAAGGGCTCTCCAAGTCGAAAGATCAGGAACAGTGTTAAGCAACGTATGCAGAGTAGTAGTGGCAGTCAAGATTGTCGTCTCCTTCAGGTTAGACGGAGGTGCTACTATGGAAAGACACACATCTACTAGATGGGCTACCAGTGCACCATCCATTGCTTTTGCGATCTCCTCTCCAAAGCTGCCAGTGTCATCGTTGTTGCAATCAAAGTGAGAACCAGTTGTTCCCATTTTTAAAAGATAGTCAATGACATCTAAACTTGATTCCAAATATTCCTCTCCTCGGTCAATTCCAACTTGCCGAAAGGATGCTGTAAATTGTTCCGCGATTTCTTGTCCGCTTGGTAATACCGAGGAGCAAGTCAATATGAGTTTCAATATCTTGGTGGTTAGTAGAATACATTCACCTTGCTGCGATGCTGCTGCACCCCCGCGTGTACCCTGAATCACAATTTCCAAGCATATTTTCAAAGTTTGTGCTGAAATAGCGATGCTCTTGCGTTCCGCCCCTTGACGAATATGGAATTTCCGAAGATTTGTGTCCCCGTCTGCGTCTTGGTTCAACTTCAAATACTTGTCTCTGGTTGTCACTGGCCTCCTCAGGATTGCCACTAAGGGCAGCGTGATATAATCCACCATTATAGCCATTGCTCCTCTAATTTGATCCTCCAAAAGATCTGTATCTGAAGAATTTATTTCTTGACTTTTAATCCGATGAGGGAACTCGGAGATGATCTCTTGCACAAATAAAAGCAGCTCGGACTCCGCTTTGAGCAATCCCAGAATCTCTTCATCGTACTCTAGGTTTTGGCGTTCAAAGCTACCAATACTACTTTCATCTTTGCCGACAGGATTCTGTGGAAAACACTCCTCTCTAACGTGGGATGGAGATTCGACGAGTGCCTGATGTCTTTGCAGCACGGCCAGCAAGTTCCTCAGTGTTGGATCCAACTGCAAAAACAAGAGCTGGCCCAAACGATCGCAGCCTTTCGAAACATGTGATGGCTCCTGGGTCAATTTCGCAGTGTGAGTGGCCATGTTTGCATCGCTTCTACTTTCTTCATCTACTTGTTACTCCAGAGTACTATGTGTTTTGTTGCTTGCTTAATATCTCTTGCTTCACAGAGGTATTATTTATTATAACCAAGAGCGAGCGAGAAACGAGGAGATGAAAGAAAAGAAATGAAAACCCTGTTCCTACTGCATCCAAATCTCTGTCATACCCTTCCACTCGCCGTGGACGATGAAAACAGCTTTAAACTTACTCCAGTAGGTTAGCTACAGTGAAATCAATGAAATCGAATGGTATAATTTATGAGACATTTAAAAAAGCAGCTTAATATGCTTATAGTGGCCTTTGTCGTGGACGTGTATTGAAGTTGAAGGATCGTTTCAAGCTTCCCAGCCAGTCAGAGGAATGATCGGCTCTGTTAAGGGTAGGAACCGGGTATTCACTCATCTGAATTTGAAGGCTGTCCCCGCGATGCAATATTCTGCGGTATCGCCCATCAAAAGCCACCGAAGCATCGGCACGGGCATCGTCCGGTACGTAACATCGCAAAACCACATGGTCTGGGAATATCATCGACCGGAAACTCAGCACATGTGGGCAGATTGGCGTCACCAGTATAGCCGGCACAGCTGGATGAACTACGGATCCTCCCGCTGCCATACTGTACGCTGTTGACCCAGTTGGGCTGAATGATCATAAAGCATATTGTTTGGAAGCAAAGGTTAGGATTACCAAAGAAATATGACTTAAAACAAATTGCATCTATACAAAACGAAAACTCACGTTGCAAAAATGATACCATCTGCTTGGACCGTTGTCAAGTGGACGTCGTCGCAAAAGCACTCCAAATTTGCCAAGTAAGAGCTGCTTCCTCTATCAATGACGACTTCGTTCAGAACGTTGAAGCGTGCTCGCAAGACTCCTTCGCGATTGAAAATTTTGCAGTCAAGTCTCATACGGATAGATAAGCATATTCGTTCGCCGAGACCAAATTGAAACCGCGGCACGTCGATTTGTCCATTTCGCTTTCGCAGCGGTTCATGCATAGAGGGTGGCATAGTGGATGCAAAATCATTTTCCACTTCACAATCATTCTGATTCGGTCCTTCCAAGGCTCGGTCATCCCTTAATTCTTTGTTGCATATGCCCAGAGCAATTCGTATCGCATCAGCCATTTCCTCCTTCGAAAATTG
>Ga0210012_1001580_pt1 | contig 21414 bp, 17 predicted proteins | sample CryGeymeta201504_FD_183974 | JGI IMG/M metagenome (GOLD analysis project Ga0210012, IMG submission 183974) | Groundwater microbial communities from Crystal Geyser aquifers in Utah, USA - Crystal Geyser metaG 2015-04 (SPAdes) (version 2) | ecosystem: Environmental > Aquatic > Deep subsurface >... | reverse complement strand
ATGCTGTCGAACGGGGCAAACGGCCAGGGAATAGATTTGTATCCGGTTTTTGTTTTGAGGTTTTTGGGAGATGCCTCATGGATTGTTAATTCTCTTTTTCCTCCTAAACTCTCTTTGAAATTTTTCCCCTGAACATTATAAATTCTCATCACGCCGGAAGATTCGAATTTTGTTCGTTTATGAATGCCGGCATAGAGTTCGTTTCCGATAAACTCAATATCTTTGAAGGAATAATTACCGCCGAGTCTATCCGAAAAAACCAGGTTGGCGGATTTGACTGAAAAAACACGGAGGTTGTATTTGTCAATCACGCATATAAATTCTGAGTTTTGTGATAAATCCACTTTGCGCGGAATTTGCATTTCGGTATTAATGGAGCGGATCATCACGCCGTTTTGATAAATACGGATTTCATTTTCAACTGCGGCTGCAACGCTGTTCGTTGTTTCATCCATATCGAAACGATAGCAAAGATCATAACGTTCTGTTTGTCCGGATTGAATATTAATAACAAAAAGTCCGTCGGGGTTGCGCGCCCCAAATTTATTTCCGCTGTCCGAAAAGCGAAATTCCGATGCGCCGGTAAATTCTTTAGTAAAAAGTTTCTCTCCGGTTTTGCTGTAAAAATGAATTTTCAGAAGGCTTTTGTAATGTTCGGAATGATCGTAAAAAACAACATTCCCCGAGTTGGAGATTTCAACATCGGAGCCGGGAACTTCTCGTATCGAAAACAAAAGTATGCCGTTCTCAAATAAACGGAAATCGTGAAGTTCTCTATATTCATCCGAAACTGCTCCGATACTATAATTTGCGCCATAAACACCGTCGGCTGAAATCGATTTATATTCTCCCTGATTCCGAACTACTAATTTTCCGTTTTGTGCTGCCCGGAGTTTGTTCTTTTCCTCAGCGGATGCTTTGGGATTAAACACGAAGAAGAATATTGAAATAGAAACAATAGCAATTTGTAATTTATTAAATTTCATTTTATACGCGCCTTTTGAAATATACTCTTTTTGATTAAAACCGATTCAACATTTTAATTCTTTCATGCGAACTCTGTTTACGAATCATTCAACCGAAAAAGCAAACGCACAATCCGTCGGGAGAAATACACCGCAAATAGTTTCTTAATTTCCCCTACCGGCGAATTATAAATGAGTTAATTCTAAAAAGCAAATATTCAGTCGTTTTATTCTTAATTGGTTAAAGGAGACAATAATGAAAAAGGGGGGCGGGAAGTATGGCAAAATTATATTTTATTACCCTATCCTTTTTAATAGTAAAAATCTCGGTTATCCATGCATACCAAGATACATTCCACCGAAGTAAGGAACTAACCAAATTATCCATACAATTATACTGAAGCGGTGAAATTCTTTCCGCACATTTTCGCTGCCTTTAATAATAACCCAGGTTGCCCATACAGCATGCAGCAACATAAGCCAAAGAGCAATTTGTCCGGTAAGAGTATGTGGTTCACTTAAGTCAAAAGGTCCCTCTGCCATTAGATGCATTGCCCATGTGCCGGAAATATCGAAAGCAAATCCTACCCAGAAAAAAACAACATGCCATGGATTCAGGTGCTTTAATATTCTTTCCGACCAGACTCCGAGAGAATAGAAGATTAACGCTAAAGTTATAAGTATTGTTGATATGATTAATGAGAATGACACTACATTTTAATCCTTTTATAAAAGCAATGTTAGGCTCTTAAAGAATCATTAGTAACAATCCGTTAGCTAACGGATTGTTTTTTATTTGTTTCTGCTTGTCCCGCCCCGCGGGGGCTTGTCCAGCTTTAGGTCTAATAATATTGCAAACGCTAAGCTGCCGCAAAATTACTCTTCGGCAGCTTAACCCACACAAAAAAATTATTGCAGTTTGATCGAGCTTAATGCTAACGCCTGACCAATTAACACAGCTTCGTTGTTATTCGATAAAACAAAATTGTAACTCAGAGCATAAACTATTGCATCGCCTGCAGCAAGAGAACCAAGTTCGGAAGCAGAGAAGGTTGCAGAAGTTACGTTTCCAAGGTTCTGTTTAAATTTAGAGTTGCCGTTCATATCGCTTATAAAAATCGCATTATTAGCGCCTGCGCCTGTAACCGTCCAGCTCACTATTAAATCGCTCGTCCGTGGAACAGTACTATTTGCAGCCGGTGCTGTTAAAGCTAATTCGCCCGGAACCTGCACATTTTTTTGCTGAAGCGTGTAACCGGTTACATCAAATGTTGCGGTAAATGCGCCGCTTGGTAAGGTCATTATCTGAGTTGGATTTTGGGGATTCGGGAATGAGTAACTTGTATTACCGCTGCTTGTGTTTTTTGCAAACAAATAATCGGTTCCGCTAACTTTTACCGAAACGTCGCCTTTGTCTTGATTGTTAAGACTTGCAAAACCAACTCCGGTACTAAATGTATAACCTGATTGAGTAACAGATGTGCGGACAAGCCCTAAAACATGTGTCGGAGCAGCGCCGCCAAATTCAGTTGGTAATGGATTTGAATTATTACCGGTGTTATTGTTGTTGCCCGGATCTGTAGGATTATTATCTTTATTACAACCGGCAACAATCAAAAGAATTGAAAAAAGAAACAATGAAAGAAATATTTTAAGACTTTTCATAACAGCCCTTCTTAATTTATGATTGATGATTTATAAAAGTTTATTTTTTTTATGCGCAAGTATAATAAAATATTATGCCAAAAATATTGTGCCTCGACACGCTATCTTTAGCTGAATAACGGGGTTACGGATTGGAAAACAGACAAACCTTGTATTGTAGTTGTCGGTTTAATGCGACAGGAATTCAGTCTACAGTTCTCAGCATGCAATATAACATTTGTTCCATTTCGTGTTAGAGCGGTATGCCCGAATATGAATATTTTATTTAGAGAGAGGAACTAAAAATTTCGCGGTTGTACCATTATTCGGCTCGCTTTGAATTTCAAAAGTTCCGTTGTTTTTTTCTATAAACTCTTTGCAGAGGAGTAAGCCAAGCCCTCAAACGGGATAGAAAATCTGATGTTGGCATTGAGGCTTTTCGGTCTTCAATTAGATGCTGATAATATTTCTCCCGTGTTTCTAAAACATATTCGCCATATCTATTTCGAGGCTTTCCTGCGGCGCTTCAATAATTCGTCCGATTTCCTCTCCGTCTCTGTAAAGAATAAACGTAGGTACAAAATTTATATCCAGTTCTTCAATATCAATCGATTCGGTTTTTTTGTCTCTGTCAACGGCAATCAGTTTTATTTTTTCTTCGGGAAAATTTAGCTTCTCAATTATTTTATAAAAACGGGGTACTTCCCTCCGGCTGTCGCTGCACCAGGTTCCCATAACAATTGTGATGGTTATTGCGTCCATTTTTTCTTTTAATGGTGCAAGAGTTTCGTCATTAACTTCATACATTTCCCATTCGGAGTTCCACCACCAGGAAAATGCAGAATCTTCAAATGCTTCACGCGTACAATATCCAGTCAACATTTTTTTCCCCGAATCTTCATCAATAAAAGTTTGATTTTTATCCTGCGCAAATATTATTAACGGAACAAAAATCATCAATCCTAAAAATGCCCGCATCATATTGTTTCCTCTTTGTCAAGTGAATTTTTTCTTAAATCAATTCCCCATAAAAGTTTTTTTCTTAAAATTTCAAAATAGTTTGTAAGAGATGTCTGTACAAGTTTGAACGAACGCTTGCTTTTATTTATTCTTAATTCGAGCGGGGGCGGAAACGAAAAAACCCGCTGCCCATCGCAGTTTACCTGCAATTCTTTGTGCTGGGAATCAGCGCGAATAATAATTTCTTCGCTCGATGGAAGAACAATCGGGCGGACAGTCAAACTGTGGGGCGAGATTGGGCTTAAGGTAATTACATCACATTTGGGGCTTACAATAGGACCGCCTGTAGAAATTGAATATCCGGTTGAACCTGTTGGGGTTGCAATAATTAAACCATCCGCGGCAAACGTTGTTACATATTCGCCGCCAACAAAAATAGTTAGCTCAATCATTTTGGGCCAGCCGCCTTTGTCTATTACTATATCATTTATGGCATACAATGTTTCAACTTTATAGTTTGAACATTCCCCCGTAATTACCATTCGTTCCTCTATTCTATAGTTTCCGTTTTTTATCTCTTCAATAAACTCTTCCATCTGGTTTATGTTTACCTCCGCCAAAAAACCAAGTTTACCAAAATTCAAACCGAGGACCGGTTTGTCATAAAACTGAGCTTTATATGCCGTGGCAAGCATCGTCCCGTCGCCCCCTATTGATATTATTATGTCGCTCTTTGTACAAACTTTTTCATCATTAATAAAAAGTGACTTGTTGATTTTAAAAGGAAGTTGCCCGCGCTGTGTAAGTAGTGAATCGCTTAGATAATAATTAAACCCGTTTTGTTTTAGCAAATTTGCAAGCCGCGATACAACTTCTAAAACATTAATTTTTGTTGTGTTGGCAATTATTCCAATTGTCATAATTATTCCAATTATTGTTTATTACGCCATAACGGATTAGTTAACGCCATCCGTAATTAAAGATGAATATCAATTAAGAAATTTTTCTTATTGTGAAGATAAATATCTTTTTGTTCTTTCGGTAGTTCCTTATTTGCCCGATCCGACAATTTTATAATTTTACTTGGGCTATTGTTTAGTAAAATTTTAAACGAATGGAACGATCAAAATGAATGAATGACAACAGGGAAGAATATTCATTCGTCCTTTTCAATTTCCCAGAGCTTTGCATATTTAGTAAAAACATACGCTGCAGAAAAGACAGCGAGAATAAATCCCTGTATGCCGTCTAAAAAACCGCGCTTTATAAAAAACATTTTTATAAAAAGAAAACAAGGACGAATAAGCAGATCGGTAAGTCTGAATCGTTTCTTTTTTTTATGAATTTCTTCTGCGGCAAGGGATGTGTAGCGGTTGTATTTTTCAAAATAATGAAAGATTGATGGATCGGTGTAATGTTCAATATCGTTTAATAATTCTCCTGTTACGCCGGAATGTACGAGATGCTCGTGCACCGCGCTTTCGCTAAACCTAACTTTAGTTTGGTTGAACAACCTCGCTACGCGCCCGGGGTACCATCCGCTATGTTTGATCCATCTGCCGAGAAAGTTTGCAATCCTCGGAATTGAATAAACATTAAACACCGGTTGAGAATTTTTAAACTGTTGTAATTCGTTTTTCAATTCGGGTGTTAGCGCTTCATCAGCATCTATCCATAACACCCAATCGTTAGTTGTTAATTGAAGCGCAAAATTTTTGGTGCCGGAGTATCCCTGCCATTTCGAAACTCTATGTTTTACTTCCGGAAAAGTCTGCACAATTTCAGCTGTTCTATCGGATGATTTTTCATCTACCACAACTACAATTTCATCAACACAGCCGAGTTGACTTTTTATGCAGCGCCCAATATTTTTTTCTTCATTCTTGGCAATTATAATGGATGATAATTTTATCATACAAAATCTTTCATACTAAACGACGGGAGAATTTATAATAAATTTATTATCAAATTTAGCTATATTTACCGGCAGCCAAATTAGTTAAAAAATTTGAAATTGATATACAAAGAAACTAAAAATTTTATCTTCGGCGAAAAAAATCCCGCCGCTTTATTGGCAAATTATAACATCTTTAATTGATGAACAAACTTTTTGAACTTTTCAAACACGCATACTTAAAACTTGGGACTGGTTCTGTTGCCGAGATTCTCTGGGTTATGACGGGGCAATTACTTTCGGTTGTGCTAGGATTTGTAATCATCAAAATTCTTTCCGGCTTGGGCACCGAACAATATGGAGTGTATGTTCTTGTTTTAACTGCTGCCGCTTTTGTCGGACAGTTATTTTATGGTCCATTATTACAGGGATTTTTACGTTTCTATTATACTTACGCTGCAAAAAGCGCTCAGACTTTTTTTTCAAACTATAATTTGAGACTTCTTTTTCTGTCGGGTCTCTTCGTATTAATATGCGCTGTCGCCCTTTCACTAATCAACTTTGCCTTCCCTTTTTATGAAGCAAAATATTTTTTCCTTGCGGCGGGATGTTTTGTTGCCGCACTTAAATTTAATGAGTTCTTCAACTCGGTTCTTAACCTATTGCGGAAAAGAAAATTAAATTCAATTCTTCAGGGTGTTGAAAAGATGGTTTCAATTCTTCTTTTATTATTCCTCTTAAGTGAAGGGTATTTAGATATTGAAAATGCAATACTAATTCTAACTGCAGTGGCATTAATTTTTGGCGCTGGCAAGTTTCACTATTTTAAAAAGTTACTCCCGGAACAAAACACATTTAATCACACTATCTCCAAAACGGAAATGAAAAACAATTTGTTTTCGTATATGCTGCCTTTTATGCTTTGGGGACTAAGCGGCTGGCTTCAGCTTAACGGTGAGAAATGGATTATCAATGACTATCTCTCAACTTCCGATGTGGGTATTTACGGAGTAATGATGGCTGTGGTTACCTCTCTTGTCGTTCTTCCCAATAACATTATTGTTGAGTTTACAATGCCGATCATATTTAAGCAATATGCAAATTTGGAAGACAAAGCAAACGTTTCGACCGGTTATAGTTATATTAAAATAATTTTTGTGCTTGTGCTTTTTCTTACTTTTACCGCAACGGCTGTTTCGTTCATCGCCGGGCATTTTCTAATAAAATTAATTAGCAGTGAAAACTACGTTTTATATTCTTACATGCTGCCATCGTTAACATTTGGAACGGGACTATTTTTTACGGGGCAGGCTTTAACTAATCTCGGAATGGCGCTTAATAAACCGGAAAAATATTTAGCGCCTAAAATTGCAACCGGAATAATTTCTATTACACTTAATTTAATTTTAATAAAAATATTCGGGATTGAAGGAGTGTCTTATTCCATTTTAATTTCGGGTGCTGTTTATGTTGTTTATATTTGGATCGTTAATAAGAATATTTTAAAGAGTTTTAATTTGGTTTCGTCATCAAATATGCCGGATAAATATTTATGAAATGCGCTGCGGTTATGATGCAGTATGATTATGGTGAAAAGTCGAGAGGTTTCTCTTACGAGTACTATAATATTTTTATGCCGTTAATGGATGTTGCCGGCGAATACAATATTATGCTTTTCGATTTTTACGATGAGTACAAACGCAGCGGGAAATCTGTGATGAATAAAAAACTTCTGGAGTTTGTAGAAAAAGCAAAACCTGACTTCACAATTTTTTGTTTATTTGAAAATGAACTTGACGGGTCAACTTTAAATGAAATTCGAAAGCATACTAAAACAATTGCATATTTTTTTGATGACCCGTGGCGGCAAAAATACGTGCGGCACTGGATAAACTATTTCGACTATTTCTCGACACCCGATTATTACATGCACCAAAACTACTTGTTTGAGAAAATAGAAAACGTAATCTATTTGCCGTTTGGTTTTAATAAAAACATTTATAAAAAAATTGAACTTGATAAAGATATAGATGTCAGTTTCGTGGGCGCTTATAATCCTTACCGTAAATGGATAATAGATTTATTGATTAAAAATGGTATAAACGTGAAAGTTTACGGAAGATTTTGGGATGGCAATTCGAACTGGATTACACAAGAAGAAATGGTAAATATTTTTAACCGCAGCAAAATAAATTTGAATTTATCTAATGCCGTTTTTAACGATTCCCGTTATCTTCTTTCCGCAATAAAATCGCCCAAAGCAATAAAGCAGCTAATATTAAATAAAAAAACTCGTGAACAGGTAAAGGGACGCCATTACGAAATTAACGGCTGCGGCGGCTTCCAGTTGAGTTATTTTGTTTCGGGATTAAATATGGTTTACAAAATTGAAAAAGAAATAGCCGTGTTTGATAACGTCTCAAATCTTCCCGAATTAATCCGTTTTTTTTTGAAGAATGAAATTCTCCGTAATCAAATTGCACAAAACGGATATAAGCGTTCGCTTGAAGAACACACGGCTCAGGGATATATGAGAAAATTAATTGACATTGTTTCTGGCAGTAACCGTGGAGACGCAAAAGAATAAATGGATAGATCCGATTACAATCCGTTAGTTTCCGTAATAATAAGCGCATATAATTCGGAAAAGTATTTGGACGAAGCCGTTTGCTCTGCAGCCGCACAGACGTATAAAAATTTAGAAATTATTATTGTTGACGACGGATCTACAGACGATACAAAAACAATAGGATTAAAATTACAGGAACTGTTTGCCTTTGTAAATTATTTTCAAGTTGCTCATTCGGGTCTTCCTTCCGTTACGCGCAATATTGGTATTAGAAAATCTGTTGGTGAGTTTATCGCTTTTCTTGATGCAGATGATATGTGGACAAAATCCAAAATAGAAATACAGACAAAATATTTATTGTGTCATCCAAACGATGTTTTGTGTTATTCTATGAGCATAACTTTCGGCTCTGTAAACATTTTTTCCCCGCACTACGAACTTTTACCGCTTCCCTGGAAAGCCGTAAAAACTTTAGACGAACTTTTAATTAAAGGAAATTCAATTCCCCTTTCCTCCGTTCTTGTTAGAAGCAGTTTATTAAAGAAGGCAGATGGATTTGATGAAGATCCGGAACTTAAAATTGAAGATTATGACCTTTGGATCAGGTTAGGCGGGTTTGGCAACTACGGTTTTATCAATAGGATCTTTACATACTACAGAATACACAAGTCGCAGTTTTCATCCGATTGGGAAACAAAAAAAAGCAGGCTTGAGTATCTTGCAAAAAAAAGAAATTTGAACCTGCCGCCATATAAATTTTTCCGAAATAAAAATATTGTTATCCGCCTTGCAAGAAATTTTGTGCATTTCTTAAATTTTTTGTGGGTCAGCTTTTTATCGCTTTTTGATTCGAATAAATATTTAACTGATATTTTAATAAACTCAAAACCAAAAATATTAGTCGTCTCCGTTGCCGGGGGTTGGGGCGGCGGCGAGGAGTTTTTGCATCGACTTTTTGAAAATTTAACCGGCTATCAATTTGTCACCGTTTCTCCGCCGGGAGAATCGTATAATAATTTTAAACATAACAATGTTGAAGTATTTCAGATCAACAGTTTAAAGAAGTTATTTAGAGACAACGGTAAGTGGACATTGGCGTCCAAATTAAATGGTCTGCTGAGTATAATTTATTCTACAATAGCTTTAATTCGGGTAATTATTAATCAAAAACCTTCATTTATTTTAGCAAACGGTAATTTTGCAGCTCTATATTCGCTTCCCTCTTCTTTATTGACGTCTAAAAAACTTTTAGCAATTCAGCATCTTATTTATGAAGAGCAGTCAGTCGAATCAAAAATTTTACGGTTGTTAAACAGATTTGTTTATAAGTTTGTTTGCGTTTCTTTTTCTGTTGAAGATAATGTTAAAAGCATTTTAAAAGGTAGAATTAAAAACAATCTGGTTACTATTCGGCATGCTATAAATTTGCCTGAATTAGATGAGAGTGGAAAAAGAGACGATAATATTATTAAGATTGGAATTGTCGGCAGCATAATTAGAGTTAAAGCAATTGAAACGGTTATAACAGCTCTCCATAAAATCATAGGTGAAAATAATAATGTGCAACTTCAAATTTACGGCAGCGTAAGGACTACCGAGCCTGATTCACTTGTTTATGAAAATGAACTGAAAAAACAAATGGATAAATTAGAAATTTGTGATAATATTTGTTTTTGCGGATTTGAAAAATCCAAGCAAAAAATTTATTCTGATGTTGATATTGTGGTTAATTATTCTAAAATAGCAGAAGCGTTTTCATTTACTGTTCTGGAAGCCATGGCTTTTGGAAAAATTGTGATAGCAGCCGATGTGGGCGGACCAAAAGAAATTATTACTGATGCGTTTGATGGCTTTTTATTACCCCCGTCTGATGAAGAGGCGCTATATAAAAGATTGAATAAATGTATCCGTGATTTCGATTCAGATGAAATGACAACAATTAGAAAAAATGCCCGAAAAACAGTTGAACAAAAGTTTGACATGAATACTTTTTCGAGCGCGTACAAAAGTTTGTTTAACTTAATAATTAATTAGAAAGAAAATTTCTGAAAACAGCAATAGTTCAGGAATGGTTAGTTAATTACGCCGGTTCCGAAAGGTGTGTTGAGTCTTTTAATAATATTTATCCCGAATCGGATATCTTCTCGCTCGTTGATTTTCTAAACGATGACAATCGCAGTACAATTATCAAGGGGAAACATGCAGCCACTTCATTCATTCAAAAACTTCCCTATGCAAAAAAGAAACATCGAAATTATCTCCCGCTATTCCCGCTGGCGATAGAACAGTTCAATTTATCCCGTTATGATTTGATTATTTCAAGTTCGCACTCTGTTGCAAAAGGAGTTTTAACAAATTCTAATCAACTTCATATTTGTTACTGTCATACGCCCATGCGCTATGCTTGGGATTTATACTACAGCTACATAACAGAAGCAGGATTAATAAAAGGCTTAAAAGGAGCGCTGGCAAAAACAGCGTTACATTATTTAAGAATGTGGGATGTTTCAACGGCAAATCGCCCGGACTATTTTATAGCCAACTCAAATCATATTGCAAGAAGGATTAAAAAAACATATAACCGGAGTGCGGAAGTGATTTTTCCGCCGGTTGATGTTGAAAAATTTCCGTTGTCAAATTCTAAAGAAAATTTTTATCTGACGGCTTCTCGAATGGTACCATATAAACGCATCGATTTAATTGTAGAAGCTTTTACCCAAATGCGCGATAAAAAACTTGTTGTTATCGGGCACGGTCCCGAGATGGAAAAGATAAAACAAAAAGCTGGCGCCAATATCGAGATTCTTGGTTACCAGCCTGATGAAAAACTTGTTGAATATATGCAGAAAGCAAAGGCGTTTGTTTTTGCCGCAGAGGAAGATTTCGGGATAATCGTGATTGAAGCAATGGCAGCCGGAACTCCGGTTATTGCCTGGCAGCGCGGCGGAACCGGCGAAACTGTGATTGATAAACAAACAGGAATTTTATTTAACGAACAGTCTGCCGCTTCAATTTTAAATGCTGTGCAGCGTTTTGAAATGGAAGAGAAGAATTTCGATTCCCGGTTTATAAGTAAATATGCTTCCGGTTTCGGAAGAAATATTTTTGAAGAAAAGATTTCAATTTTCATAGATAAAAAGTTAGACGAATTTTATAACAATAAAATCATCAATCACAATAAATGATAGTAAACAGAAAATCATTATATCTTTTTCGACTCTTACTCGATCTGCTTTTGCTAAATGCTGTTTTTGTCGTGTCGGCGGCGGCGGCTCAATCAATTGATATTCTACTAAACCGCCCGTATATGTTTATTCTAATGATGGCGTTGAATATCGTTTGGTATTTTTTTTCCGGCGTCTGGAAATTTTACGATGATTTCAGCTCCCGTTATTTTGCTTTTCAGTTTGTAAACATTGTTCGAAATGTTTTCGTTCAAACAATAACCGCCGTCCTTTTTATATTCATTGCTAAAGAAGATTTATTTACAAGAAACTTTATCGTTTATAACTCACTGCTTCTTTTGTTTGCAATAAGCATGCGTACTTTACTACTTAAATTCTCTTTGCTATCGCTTCGCAGCAAGGGAAAAAACATTAGGAATATGATTATTATTGGCGCCGGTGAAGTGGGAAATAATTTTAGACAAATGATAAATGACAATCCCGACTTCGGTTATAATTTTCTCGGCTTTGTAGATGATGAAAATACCGGAGAAGATGTGATCGACGGAATTATGCAGCTCGAGCAAATATTGAAACAAAAAGATGTAGAAGAGGTAGTTATCGCGCTGCCGCAATATGCATCCGCTCTGCTTGATGATATAATTCATGTTTGTAATCGTAATGCCGTAAAGACGCATATCATCCCCGACTACTTTAAATTTGTCTCTAAAAAATTTGACGTGAGTATGATGGGAAATTTCCCTATTATCAGCGTTAGAAATGAACCGCTTGATGAAGTGCAGTGGAGGTTTGTTAAACGGTTATTTGATTTACTCTTTTCCGTTATTGTAATCTTGATGGTTCTTTCATGGCTTGTTCCGTTAATCGCCGTTGTTTTAAAATTAACTTCTAAAGGAAGTGTGTTTTTTATTCAGGATAGAATCGGCGCTAAGAATGAAAAATTTAAGTGCTATAAATTCAGAACAATGACAGACGACAGCGCCGCTCAAAAAGAGTTTAGACCCACTTTTGAAAACGATCCGCGGATTACAAAGACAGGAAAGTTTTTGCGTAAATCTAATCTTGATGAAACACCTCAGTTCTTTAATGTGCTTAAGGGCGAAATGTCGATCGTGGGACCGCGCCCGCATGCCGTTCCTTACGATGAAAAGTATGGAAAAATTGTTGAGGAAATTAGACTGCGGCACAATGTAAAACCCGGCATCACCGGCTGGGCACAGATACACGGGCTGCGCGGTGATGTTGAGGATGCAGACGATAATATTAAAAGAACCATTAAACGAATAGAATTTGATTTGTGGTACATTGAAAATTGGTCGCTTTGGCTCGATATACAAATTATACTTTTAACTGTCTGGCAGATGATAAAATGGGACACAAAAGGAATATAGTGTGCTTTATTTATATTATTTTTTTAATTTGGTTTTGACTTTTAGATTTTTTTATCCACCAATCATAAAGGACTGATTAATGAAAAGATTCTACTCCTCGTTTGAATCTACCTCTCAACTGTTTTATACTTTCTTGGCAGTTATCTTATTAGGTTTATTCACCTCATCCTCTTTTGCCCAAATAAGCGAAGGCGGAATTCCTTACTCTTTTAACGCTAACATAAATCAACAAGTAGAGCGTGTAACTATGCCCGCAGTAAATGTTGCCGCACTATTAGCGGAAGATGAAATTGAACAATCCAAAGGCTTACCGTATCGTTTCGGTTTTCCTATGGATGTAAATTATAACCTTAATAATTCGGGCACATGGACGAACCTCCCCGGCGGGGCTAAATTGTGGCGCTTAAATATTTTTTCTTCCGGCGCAACAACTATTAATTTAATCTATAATGATTTTTGGCTGCCGCAAGGATCCAAATTTTATATTTACAACCAAAACCAGAGCGAAGTTATAGGTGCATTTACAACCCGGAATAATAATGAGAACGGACAGTTTGCTACCGGGCTTGTTCGCGGCGAGTCAGTTATACTTGAATATTATGAACCCGCTAATGTTGAAGCCCCCGGGATAATCAGCATTTCAACCGTAATACATGGTTATAAAGACGTCTTCAAAAAAATAGAAGAGACAGATGGTTTTGGTTCTTCCGGTAGCTGCAACAATAACGTAAACTGTCCCGAAGGCGCTCCATGGGCAAATCAAATAAGATCTGCTGCCATGATTTTAACCGCAAGCAACTCCCGCCTTTGTTCCGGGTCAATGGTTAACAATATGCGGCAGGATCTTACGCCTTACTTTTTAACCGCAAATCATTGTTGGAGTGGAACGCCAGCTACCTGGATTATTATGTTTAATTATCAAAGCCCCAATTGTAATAATATTGATGGACCATTAAACTATACCGTTCAGGGAACTACAACAATAGCAAAAAATGCAGATTCCGATTTCGCTTTGTTATTGCTAAATACTGCCCCGCCGGATACATATATGGTTCACTTCAACGGCTGGTCGGCAGAGGATGTTGCTTCTACAAGTTCTGTTGGAATTCATCATCCTTCCGGTGATATTAAAAAGATTTCCTGGGATAACGATCCTTCTTCATCTGCTGATTACGAGCCTTCGCCTTACCTGCCAAACTCACATTGGAAAATTACAATGTGGGACGACGGCACAACCGAACCGGGTTCTTCCGGCTCGCCGTTGTTTGACCAAAACAAAAGATTGATCGGACAGCTTCACGGCGGATGGGCTTCGTGTACAAGTTTAACAGCAGATTATTACGGCAAGTTTGCAATGTCCTGGAACCGCGGTTCAACGCCGGCTACAAGATTAAAAGATTGGCTCGACCCGGATAACACCGGCGCTCTCATTCTCGATGGATGGGACCCAACTATCGGCGACCCGGACACAGTTGCCCCAACGACAATTATCGATTTAGCTGTTGTCGATCCAACTTCAAACTCATTAACATTAAACTGGACTGCTCCGATGGATTCATCTTTCGGCGGAGTGAAAGTTTATGATATTCGTTATTCAGTTCAGCCAATTAATGACTCTGTTTCTTTTTACAGTGCAGCACAGTTTTCCGGCATTGTCCCGGATACTGCAGGCGCAGCACAGAACGCAGTTGTTGATCAGCTTAGTTTTAATTCAACATATTATTTTGCAATTCGCTCAAGAGATTTCTGGAATAACTGGTCGGAGATTTCTAACGTTCCTACAGGAACAACATTATCTGCTCCTCAGCTTGACGTGTCGCCGGATAGTCTTCATTTAACTTTGGATTCTGCCGCAACAATGATTGAAACAATATTGTTGTCTAACATTTCTGCTAACCCTTCTACACTAACTTATACTGTTGGTTTAGACAACAATGTTTACCCTTCAAACTCAGTTTCTGTTAAACTTTTACCCGTGATGAACGAGTCTTCAAATTTAATCGAGCTTGATAAAAATGAAAATCCGCTCAAAGAACCACGCGGAATGAGCATTGAAGGAAGCGGCGGTCCGGATTTATTTGGCTACAAATGGATAGACAGTGATGAGCCGAACGGTCCAACTTACATTTGGGATGATATTTCCACAACCGGCACGCTTGCCACAAACTGGGTTGCAACCGGCTCTTTTGATCCAAAAGACGAAGGCGTTGCAGGTCCCTACTCATTTGGTTTTAATTTTAAATACTACGGGAATATAAAAACTCAGGTTTATATAAGTTCGAATGGTCTATTAGTATTCGATATGCCTGCTGCCAACATATATACAAACGCTCAGATACCCGGCAGCAGCGCGCCGAATGATTTTATTGCTCCTTTCTGGGACGACCTTGATGGAACAACCCAGGGAACAGTTCACTACAAAGCCGAAGTTGATAAATTTATAGTTCAATTCACGAACTGGCAAAAATATTCGGCAACCAGTTCTTTAACCTTCCAGATAGTGTTGTATGCTAATGGTAGAATAATGTTCTACTACAATAACATGAATGCAACTTTAACTTCCGCAACTGTTGGTATTGAGAACAACGCCGGCAACGATGGATTGCAAATTGCATATAACGCTGCTTACGTTCATAACGGTTTAGCAGTTAAGTTTGCAGCAGATCCGGAATGGTTGGCAAGCAACACTCTGGGCGGAATGATTTATAACGGTAACTCTGCCGCTATAGAATTAACATTCAACTCCGAAGATTACCCTGAGGGCGAATACTCGATGGACGTTATTGTAAACAGCAACGATCCTTCTTCACCCGAAATTATTATTCCGGTAAGAATGACAGTTAGTTATATCGTGCCGGTAGAATTAGCTTCATTTACAGTTGAGCAGGTTAAAAACGAAGCCGTATTAAGATGGACTTCGGCTACAGAGACAAACAACAGCGGATTTGAAATTGAGAAGGCAATTATTTCTGCTGATAAAAATATAAAACAATTCCAATCAGCAGGATTTGTAAAGGGTAATGGAACTACAACCGAAACGGTTTCATATTCCTTTACGGACAAAAATCTAAACGTAGGAAGGTATGTTTATAGATTAAAACAAATTGATCTTGACGGCACAATGGAATATTCACCCGAAGTAGAAGTTGAAATTACGGCGCCGGATGTTTTTGCATTATATCAAAACTACCCGAACCCATTTAATCCTTCAACCACTATTGAATTCTCATTGCCAGTTAAGGCGGATGTAAATCTATCTATATACAATACTCTTGGTGAACTTGTAACAAGTTTGAATGCCGGATTAATGGAAGCCGGATATCATCAAATTAAATTTGACGCTTCAAGATACACATCCGGAACTTATATTTACCGGATAAAAGTAAATGGCGGCAAACTCTTCTCCGAATCGAAGAAGATGCTGCTGCTTAAGTAATTTTACATCATGCGGAAACATATTCCCGGATATGTTTCCGCAATTAAATTGATTTGTAGAGAAGGACAAGGGCGCAGTTACCGCTTGAGGGGAAAATTAGCGGTTACTTACGATAACATATCGCGGCAAGCCGCAAGTTCAAAGTTAAAAGTATAAAACATATCTTTACACAAAAAACAATCCCGCATGCGGGATAAACGGCAATACTATAATGACCAAAGGTATTGATTACGTAGAAGAAGGCATCGCGCTGTACCTGCAGAAAGTTAAAGAACAAAGAGTAAGCCTACTCTAAAAAGGTTGTAAACGATTAAAACCGTTTCAACGGTTTATATTTCAGTCTCAAATTGAATGGTTGACCTTTTAGACCTGACCCAAGAGTAAAATACTTAGAAAAGCAAGCCCGGTATTTTGGTTATTCACTTAACCAAATTGAAGCTTCATAAATAGGCGTTTACTAAAAAAATATCTTTGTCGTTTTATCAAAATAATTAAACCATTAGCGGCTGTTATATAACTATGCCTAATTGTAAAATTTACTCACGAAAAGAAACTCAACTATCCGTTAGCTAACGGATAAATTTTTCAAAAAACTCCCAATTCCAGCAACATATAAGAACGTAAAAACCAATACTAACATAAAGTGGGAAATGGTTCATTAGCATTGGCTGGTTATATTTGCCTCTGTTTATATTAAATCAAAAACTAATTTTAATGCCCTATCTATTTCAGTAAGTTTATTTTCAGATAGTTGGCCACGAATTTTAACTAATCTGAATTGGTAATCTATTGGTCTTGTCTGAAGGCAATCAGCAATGGATCTCTTGGTTAGTCCATTTTCTTTTGATGGTTCTAAGAAAACGTTCGTATGTATCTGAGATTTTTTTTCGCTCCAAGAAGTAATTGGAACAACTTGAATTACTGGAACCCTTTGATTGTAAACATCATTGGTAACAACAACACAGGGTCTTATCTTTCCAGTTTCAGAACCTTTTACTGGATTTAAATCTATATCAATAACCATCCCTCTTTTAATTGATTTCATTTAGGCCAATCCCCAATTGCAGAGTTTGTTAAATCTCTTAATTCTGAATCTTCTTGATAAATCTCAGCATACAATTTAGCTGACTTTGCCAATTTCTGTTTTTCTACTGATTTAATAAAATCATCAATAGCTGAACGAACCAACGAACTTTTATCTTTAAAGCCGAGTTCTTGGTATTTGTTCAAAATTTTTATGTGGCTCTCATCAAAACTTATTTTAGCTTGTTGCATTTTGATCTCCTATAGTTCCTATATTAGTCCTTATTTACAGCCCCAATATAAGAACCTTAATTTAAACTTACAACCCATCCTATAATAAATAAAACGACGTTGCGCCTAAGCTGCTGCCCAGCTTAAGACTGCCGATTAGAAGCACAAACATTAATGATTTAAAAATTTTGTTTAGTAAGAACACCTTGAAAAGTTAGCCGAAACGGAGCAGCCAACACTAAAATTATAAAAATGCCGAATGCGAAAAAAGCAGTCAGCTTGAACCGCTTGTATGTTTAAAGTAACACAAAAATAAAATAATAAAGATAATATTCATATACTTGCGGAAGAGAAGGTTGAGTCGCTAGGCATCTTTAGCCTGTTAACAAGTTTCTTCCTTCCGTCAGGTTAAAATCGGGGAATAACTTGGCTCTTGAAGCCGCATTTTACAAGACTGATGTTACCTGACAAACTGTTTATTATAACAAATATGGAGTTTTATTATGACTGAGTTTTTTCTTGGCATCGACGTCTCCAAAGGTTATGCTGATTTTGTTCTCATTGATTCGCAAAAAAATATTATTGAGAAAAACTTTCAGCTAGACGACACCTTTCAAGGACATAATCTTTTGTTTTCTTTCCTCCAATCTTTCTTCCTCAATAATCCGCAATCAAATATCATCGCTGCCGTTGAATCTACCGGCGGCTATGAAAACAATTGGGTATCATTTATCGCAAAACTTAAAGATGATTTCCCGATCTGTGTTGCACGCCTTAACCCTTTTGGCGTTAGTCATAGTTCTAAGGCTGAGCTTAAAAGAGTTATTACCGACAAAATATCGGCACTCACTATTGCCGAGTATGTAATAAACCACAGAGCTAAAATATCTTTTGTCGGGGAAGATTACTTTGCGCCTCTTCGTAAACAATGGATTTATATTAAGCTGCTCGTTAAACAAAAAGTGCAGCTCTACAACCAATTAGAAGCGCTTCTTTATACAGCTAACCCGGAGCTGATTACTTACTGCAAGCATGGAATGCCTAACTGGGTGCTGATGTTGTTAAAACAATATCCATCTTCTAAATCACTTGCCAAAGCATCCCCATCTGTTTTATCGCGCATACCTTATGTTACTGTGCAGAAGGCAGAAACCATTATCAGTAACGCAAAAATTTCCGTGGCTTCTCAAACCGATCCGGTAACCGGCGCTTTACTTAAATCAGTTGTAGAGCAAATTATCTTTCTTGATAAAACAATAAAAGCTCAAGAAAAAAAACTTACCGATAGCTGTGCTTTCCCGGAAGTAAAACTTCTCTCGTCGTTCATAGGTATTGGTGCGTATTCGGCGGTGGGTCTATTGCTTGAAATAAGAACTATCGAAAGATTTTCTTCTTCAAAAAAACTTGCGGCATTCTTTGGTTTGCACCCGGTTTATAAAGCCAGCGGCGACGGAATGGGCAGCATGAGAATGAGCAAAAAAGGAAGGCGCGAACCAAGGCTTATCCTTTTTAACATTGCCCGCACAGCCATTAACTGTAATCCTCTAATAAAAGAAGTGTATAAGAACAACTTGAAAAAAGGTAAATCCGGTTTATCTGCCATTGGCGTTGTTATGCATAAAATACTTAGAATAGTTTACGGTATGCTGAAGACCAATACTCCGTTTAACCCGGATATTGACAGACGCAACACAGAGCATGCAGCTATTAAAAAACCAAAAGTAGTTGTGCTAAAAAGCAGACGGTTTCAAGAGTTTGATTCTCTTGCGCCGGTATCAAAAAAACAGAATAAAAAGAGAGAGGAACAAAAAGCGTCCCAAAAGGAATAACATTCTTATTCGCGGGATCAACTTCTGTTCCCCTCCGATAGGGCATATATAAATATCATCAATATTTCAAAGAACCGTTTTGTTCTTTCGGGATAACTACGTCCCGAAAGCGCTTAAAAAATATTTATCGAACACTAAATTACTTGTTGACTTTAAACGGAATAACTGGTTATATGGAGATGCCTTATGTAACCAATTCGTATTGAACTGATTTTAACTCCTCTAACTTTTTCGTGAAATTTATTTTTGTGTCTATTTTTTTTAAGTCTTCCTCGTTGCAAGATTTAAGAAGTTGTGTAAGAATATCGATGTTTGATATTGTGTAGAATTTCTTTTTAGGTGAGAAATAAATTAAGGTCTTCTTTTGTTTTGATAATAAGTTTAATACATTGTTAATAGTTCCAGCACTTTTACCATCCCATAACATAAAACCATACTCGGCTTTATTTGCCATTTCAGCATCTTTCATCATATAGAATTTTATGTTTTTTGTTTTGGATTCGTCCCCGATTTTCACAGATTCCCAATTCCCCAAATTATTTCGACAACCATTACCAGAACAATAAACAAAAACATTATTATAGCTCCGTTCTTTAAGAAACCGCTGTAGAGCTTTATCAGCACCATTTGCATCACCAACTAGAATAAGGAATTGTTGGTTTATTATGTTTTGCAATCGCTCTCTAATTTCTTTATTAAGTCTATTTATTTTTCTTGAACCACCTAAAAAAACACTTATCAAGTATTGCTCCTTGTCTTTGTTAATGTTAATACAAAAACCTTTTTTGCGTTAGCTTGTTCTAACAAAACGCTAGTTACAGCTCTTAATGTCGCACCAGAACGATATAAATCATCTATAACTAAAATCTTTTTATCAGTAAAATCAAGATTATTTTTCAACGTAATTGATTCTTTTAGTATTTTTTCTCTTTCAGCAGGGTCAGTTATATTTTTCAATTCTTGAGAGCTCTTTTTTGATAATGCATCCTTAATAAAGTTTACACCAATATCAGTGCTTAAACTTTTCCCAATTTCATTGACAGGTTGGAAACTCCTCGTTTTGTTGGATGGAGGAACTGGCACAATGAAATCCATCTTATCAATATTTTTTATAGAGTTTTTGACAATGTCTATAATCTCAGGAATAATAGTTTTGTCAGACTGATATTTCAGCTTATAAAGTAACTCACCTATTTTAGTTCGCTTAGTATCAAATTTACTATGACCGAATTCATCAACTCCAAGATATTCACTACTTTCCGTGTGCAAATCTAACGAATAACCTTTAGTCCAATTTCCTTTAATTTCAATTGCCATTTTATTCCTCCATATAACGACGTTGCGCCTAACCCGCCGCCCAGAACAAGAATTTAGCTTAGAACACAACTGCCGATGATTAAAAAATAAATTTGTTTAATAGAATAACTTTGAACAAGACTACCAAAACGGAACGACTAATCTTAAAATTCTATAAAACCCGAATGCGAAAAAAGCAGTCAGCTTGAACCGCTGGTTATGTGCGTTTTGTAGATAAATGTTTATGCAATATTTCTATAACTGAATCTATATCATAAAGGTTAGCAGTTCTAACAGCATTTGCTACACCATTATAACCTATTGAAAAATGATTCAATATTTCAGCAGCTAGTCTTATTAATTTTCTAATATCTCCAATAACTAATCCATATTTAGTTTCTAATAAATTTTCGTTCAAAAAAAACTTATTATCATAATGGGCAAAATATTTATCTCTCCAATCAAATAGTTTATCCAATATTGGGGTAACCTCTTGAACTGATTTTCTATATTTGTTTATTGATGTTAAACTAACTGGATGAATAATATTGAATTTCTTAATCGTATGGTCATCTTTAGGAAAGAGTTTTATATTTTGTTCTGTAAAATTCATAAAACGAATTAAATTTTTATCAGACCTATTTATAATTTTGTAGCTATCATATAATCTTGCCAAAGAAATAACAGTTGTGTGAAAAAAAGAATCTAAAACTAAACTAAAGAAAGATGGAGCTATATTTAATTCCTTTAATCTGTTTGAACGATAATTATCAATGTGAATTGAAAGCTCAAATAGTGAATCAATTCTGGTTAAATCTTGAAATAATATACGTAAATATTTTTCGAATGATTCTTTAATATTCATACTCTACGCACATAACGGCGTTGCCGATAAGCGGCGCCCCAGAACAAGAACGCCGCATAAAAAACAACTGCCAATAATTATTAAAATATTTATTTAACAGAACTACTTAGCACAACCAACATTACA
>Ga0210012_1001565_pt1 | contig 21568 bp, 18 predicted proteins | sample CryGeymeta201504_FD_183974 | JGI IMG/M metagenome (GOLD analysis project Ga0210012, IMG submission 183974) | Groundwater microbial communities from Crystal Geyser aquifers in Utah, USA - Crystal Geyser metaG 2015-04 (SPAdes) (version 2) | ecosystem: Environmental > Aquatic > Deep subsurface >... | reverse complement strand
TGATTTTAGCTTCTCCCGAAAAACCCGTAGCAATAACGGTTATTCTCACTTCTCCCTGCATTTTTTCATCAATAACAGCACCGAAGATAATATTAGCATTAGGATCTACGATTTCGTAAATAGTTTCCGCAGCCGTATTTACTTCATGTAAAGTTAAATCACTTCCTCCTGTAATATTTAAAACTACCCCTGTCGCTCCTTGAATAGAAGACTCTAATAAAGGGGAAGAAATAGCCGCTACAGCACCTTCTTTAGCACGGGATTTCCCTGAGCCTATACCAATGCCCATAAGTGCCGAACCAGCATCAGCCATGACGGCTCTAACGTCCGCAAAATCAACGTTTACCAGTCCGGGTATCGTAATAATATCAGAAATTCCTTGAACACCTTGTCTGAGGGTATCATCAGCCATACGGAAAGATTCTTGTAAGGGAGTTTCCGCAGGAATTACCGATAATAACTTATTGTTAGGAATAACGATTAAAGTATCAACCTTGCTTTCTAAGGCAGAAATTCCTTCATCAGCTTGAGTAGTACGGCGACGACCTTCAAAAGTAAAAGGACGAGTTACAACTCCGACGGTTAAACACCCCATTTCCTTGGCTATTTCTGCCACAATGGGGGCAGCACCCGTACCTGTACCACCGCCCATTCCTGCTGTAATAAACACTAAATCAGTATTTTCTAAGGCTTTAGCAATTTCATCTCTGGATTCTTCCGCCGCTTTTTGCCCGATGGCTGGATTTCCTCCAGCGCCTAACCCTCTAGTGAGTTTTTGTCCGATTTGTAAGCAATATGTAGCCATGGATTGAGCTAAGGCTTGGGCATCGGTGTTTATTTGCCAAAATTCAACCCCTACCACATTACCTTGTATCATGCGATTGACTGCATTACAACCACCACCACCAACTCCGATTACTTTTATTTGGGCTACGTTACTAGGTATAATTATATTAGAATTCATATTTTGTTCTTGTGACTCGTTTCCTTGTCTAACTTTTTTCCCTTGACGAAGGGGAGGATTAGTGCGATTAATAGGTTTATGTGCCGATGGTTCGAGATATTCTGCTAAGTTTAAATCAGATTCATTCATTGTTGGTTAGTTGTGATTTGCCATTAGTTAGGTTGTAAGATACAGGGTAAGAATTTAGAATGAAAAATATCCATAAAGCTAAAATTTAGCTGAGGAATCAGAATTAATAATAATAGTAATTTTAAAGAATAATCAATATATTTTAGGACTGATACTGAGCAAAATTATAACTCAACTTGTAAATCTTTTCATGTAAGTAATTATAGTTATGCACTTTACACAAACTTTATAAACTAAAAAACTTGACTAATTCTGTTAATTTATCCCATGGTGCACCACTAGCAAGAATTTCACGACTTTTTTCTATACCTTGAGAGTGATTTCCCATAGGTATTAAACCAGATACTTGTAAAGCGAGGGAAGCGTTTAAAATAACGACTTCAGATTGTGGTTTTGTCCCTTTCCCTTGAAGTATTTTTTTGAGAATGTCGGCATTTTCTTCCACATTACCACCTTTTAAAGACCAAAGAGGTGCAGGAGTAAGATTTAACTCTTGAGGATTAAGGGTAGTAACAGTAATATTACCATTGTTTAGGAAAGCCAAATCTGTTATATCTCCTAATCCAGCCTCATCAAGTTTTTCCCTACCATGTAAAACCATAGCTTTTTCTAGGGATAGATATTGTAAAGCCTGAGTCATGGGTTCGATAAACTGACTCGAATACACTCCAACTACTTGCCCTGTGGGTTGTAAAGGATTGACTAAAGGACCTAATAAATTAAAAATAGTTCTAATATTCAACTCTTTGCGTATTGGTGCAACGAATTTCATGGCAGGATGCCATCCGGGGGCGAATAAAAAAGTAATTCCTACTGCGTTTAATGCCTTTTTATATACAGTTTCTTCTGCGTTTAGCTTGATCCCTAAATATTCTAACACATCAGCAGACCCTACTTTACTAGAAGCAGATCGATTACCATGTTTTGCCACTTTTACACCAGCAGCCGCAGCGACAAATGCCACGGCGGTGGAAATATTAAAAGTAGAAGATCCATCACCTCCTGTACCACAAGTATCTATCACAGGATAATCATGAGTGATATTTTCTGGTTTGTGACATTGACTTTGTAATACTTGAGCCATTCCTGCTAATTCTGTAGCACAAACTCCTTTAGCTTGAATAGCGGTAAGAATTGCCCCAGATAACACAGGAGAGATTTCTTCTTTTAACCATCCTTGCATTAATTCTCCTGCTTGTGCTTGAGTTAAGGATTGTTTATCTAAAAGTTGAGTGAGTAAATTTGACCAATTAGTACTCATTAATGTTTATTAAACTATAATTATGTTGCTTATCCTATCATTGACATTACCTCAAATCAACTATTAAATTGACTTTAGATATAAAATCTAACGGCACATTTTCTACACAATTATGGCGTTAATAATTAATACTTGATAAAGTTATCTAAAAGACTAAAATAGAATTAGTACTTTACTATTGTATTAATAATGGAATGGAAAGCACCACTAAAAGCACAACAACAAGATTTTTTAACTCGTTTAACCTTGGGGAAATTGCTTATTTGTGAAGAAAATTATCTACATAGTGAAGTAACTTTTATCAAAAAAGAAATTATCGAAAAAATTAAAGTAGAATCAATTTTAGAATCAGAAGATATTGCGAATAAATATAATTTAACTTATCCTTTAAAAGAAGTTTTAGAAACAATTTTTTATCGTAAATTAGGAGTAGAAGCCTTTTTGTCGAGATTTGGTCATTTAGTGTGGTTAGATAATAATAAATATCATCAAAATTCTGAAACTAATTTGGTAAATAGTCATTTTCTAGTCAAAAAAGCTACTCATATTAAAATTTTAGTTAAAACTTTTCAAGGTAATGTTAATGAAACTAAATTAAATTTAACCCTTTCAGAAATTAAAGCTCATCAAATTATAGTTTGCTTGATTTGCCCTAATAAATTTCAAGTTAATATCAAAGAATATTCGATAATTAATTTAGGTTTTACTACGATAGATTTATTAAATAACAACGATAAAAAGAGTAATATAATCAATATAATTTCTTCTAATTTACTTTATATGGGAGGATTAAGTTATTATATTAACGAAGTTTTGCCTGTTAATTATCCTTTATTACAATTTGCTAAAAATTTTTTCAAAAAAGGTAATTATAAAGAAGCTATTATTTTATATGATAAAGCCTTAAAAGAAAATAAAACTATTCCTAATACTTATTTATTACGAGGAATCTGTAAATATAGATTAGGAGATAAACAAGGTGCATTAAGGGATTTTTCTCAAGTAATTGAATTTAAAAATAATGATGGTTTAGCTTATCATTGGCGAGGATATATATATCAAGATTTAGGTAATTATGAAGAAGCATTAAAAAATTATAATCAAGAAATAGTATTTAATAATTTAAGTTTTTTTGCCTACTATAAAAGAGGTTTAATTTATAGTAAATTGAATAGATTAATTGAGGCACTAGAAGACTATAATATGGCCATAAAAATTAATAATAGTTTTTTTCAAATATTTTATAATCGAGGTGGTATTTATTATCAATTAGAAGATAAACAAAGTGCCATAGAAGACTATAAAAAAGCCTTAGAAGTTAATCCTAATTTGGTAGAGGCTTATTATAATTTAGGGATAATATATCAAGAGTTAGGTAATTATCCAAAGGCAATAAAAAGTTATCAACAAGCTATTCGTCTTAATTCTTTTCATATTAAATCTTATTATAATTTAGCTATTTTACAAGCAAATTTAGGCTTATATCAACAGTCGATAAATAGTTATGAAGAAGTATTAAAAATAAAACCTAATTTTATGGAAGCGATTTCAAATCATCAATCATTATCTTTATTACTCAAACATGAAGGTAATCTAATTATAGAGAAAAAAAATATTCCTTCATCGTCTCAAAAAAATCCAAAAATAATTAATATTAATTCTTCTGGGAATAAAAATACAAATCCTTCTATAAATAAACCATAATTTTTAATAGTTAAAAGGTTTTTGTAATTGAGATTGTAAAGATATTTCTTCACTATAAAAGATTCCTTTAGTTAAATTTTCTTTAATATCACCTAAATTTTTATCTAGGAAAGGAAATATTAACCAACGACTACCATTAGCTAATAATGACAAGGAATTAATATCTTGAGATAACCAAATTACGGGAGTAGTAGGAATTTCTGTGGTTATTGTTACTCCATAATTAATTCTGGCAAGGGTTTCTAACATTACTTGACTACCGTGAATTAAACCTATATCTGCTGTCCATAATTTTACATCTAATTGTTGATGACTACAATAAAAGTACATGGAAGCGGCTGCAATTACGGCTTCTTCAAAATATTTGTCTTCCCACTGACAAGAGTTATCTAAACAAAGAATAATCTCTTCTCCTCCAGTGATAGTTTCTAATTCTCTTACTTGTAAATCTCCGAAACGGGCGCTACTACGCCAATGTATCAACCGAATTGCGTCACCGTAACGATATTGACGTAATGTTTTGGTTACTCCTTCTGTAGAATTTTGATAAACCTTATCACTTTGTCTTTGTCTTGCTTCTTGATTACCAATATTATCTATTAATGGGCAGGTTTGTAAGGGTAAAATTTGAGGGTAAACAATCGCTTTAGCTTCTACGGATTTTTGCCTACTACTATAAAATAATCCAAAAGGTGCAGCAGTTTTTAACTGTATATTTTGCCAAGGATAAATTCCTCTTTTTTTCGTAGGATAATAAGATACTATTTTAATGTCACTTTTTGCGGGGATACATTCAAGATGATTAATGATTTTCTTAGATAAATTTAAGGGAATTTCGTCGCTAATTTCTATTAAATTCTTAGATTTTTTTGTCAAATTACTTATTATTAATTCAACGGTTAATTCATCTCCAGCGCTAACAGCTTTTATGGGTAATCTTTTTATTTCAATTCCTTTGAGATTTCGTATTGAAACAAAAAAATTTACTCCTAATAAAGATAACAAGACACCACTTAAAACATAAAGCCAACCCGCCATGGTATTACTTGCCGCACCAAAAAAACTTAAAGCAATTCCAATTAATACCCAACCACTATAAGCAGGAATTGCCCAATGATTTTCTAACCATTTAGTTAAGGAAAATGTAGAATTATCATGGGGTAACTTTTGGGTATTCATAAAATTTTTTTTGCTCTTTTACTTCTCGTCGTGATAAATTATGTCTAAAAAAAGGTATTCGGTTAAATTAAAATGGTAAATTGATAACAATTACATTTTTAAAATTATCAAACTTTTATATATCAAAACTTTTAATGAATATTTACTACTAAAATATCATAACTACCGTAGAAGAGCCATTTTTTTTAACTAAAATTAATCTTAGAGAGGAGAAAATTGAATTTATTATTAATTGTTAATTATTTTTAAGATTCAACTTTTACACCACGCCAAAACGCAACATAATTTTTTATATTTTCAGCTTTATCTTTAGGATTAGGATAATACCAAGCGGCATCTTTATTTTCTTCGCCGTTAACCACAATACTATAATAACTCGCAACACCTTTCCATGAACAAGTTGTGTGAGTATTACTTGGTTTAAAATAATCTTGATTAATGGCATTATGAGGAAAATAGTAATTTCCTTCTACCATTTCACAGTTATCACTTTCGGCGATAATAACTCCATTCCAAATTGCCTTTGCCATAAATTTTTAATCTTATTAAGAGACTTCCAGACTTAATAATAACTTATTTAAAACCTGAGTTCGACATAAATTTATCGATTATAAGGAGGTTAGAAGTACAAAATTATAATTATGTTAAATTTGCATAGCATAAAAATTATATTTTGTCAAGTAAAATATCATAAAAATAATTGTTGGTAACAACTCTTAATAAAATACATAATAGATAAGGTAAAGATTTTGTTAAACTGAGATTTAACAGAAACTTAAGACACAAAGCAATATATAACTTTTTTGAGATATTATGGTAACAACAATTCAAAAACCAGAATACGAAGAAATACGTCCGGGTGTCAAAGCCCCTGCAAAAGAAACAATTTTGACTCCTAGATTCTATACCACTGATTTCGACGAGATGGCCAAAATGGACATTAGCGTTAATGAAGAGGAGTTACAAGCTATTTTAGCGGAATTTAAAGTAGATTATAACCGTCATCATTTTGTGCGTAATGCTGATTTTGAACAATCATGGGATCATATTGATGGTGAAACTCGTAAATTATTTGTAGAATTTTTGGAGCGCTCTTGTACTGCTGAATTTTCTGGATTTCTACTGTATAAGGAATTAGGCAGACGTTTAAAACATAAGAGTCCAGTTTTAGCCGAATGTTTTAATCTCATGTCTCGTGATGAAGCGCGTCATGCTGGTTTCCTCAATAAAGCCATGTCTGATTTTAACCTATCCTTAGATTTAGGATTTTTAACCAAAAGTCGTGACTATACTTTCTTTAAACCTAAATTTATCTTTTACGCTACTTATCTTTCTGAAAAAATCGGTTATTGGCGTTATATTACTATTTTCCGTCATTTAGAACAAAATCCTGAAAGTCGTATTTATCCTATCTTCAAGTTTTTTGAAAATTGGTGTCAAGACGAAAATCGTCATGGTGACTTTTTTGATGCGATTATGAAAGCTAAACCTGAATACTTAAATGATTGGAAAGCTAGACTATGGTGTCGTTTTTTCCTCTTATCAGTATTTGCTACTATGTATCTTAATGATTTACAACGTGCTGACTTTTATGCTTCTATTGGTTTAGATGCTAGAAGTTATGATAAACAAGTGATTGAAAAAACTAATCATACCGCAGGAAGAGTTTTTCCTATCGTTATCGATGTTAACAATCCAGCTTTTTATGACAGTTTAGAAATTTGTGTTAGCAACTGTGAAAAACTACGCGCTATTGATGCAAGTAATTCTATCGCACCTGTGAAGTTTATCCGTAAATTACCGTTATTTTTATCTAACGCTAGTCAATTTATCCGTTTATACTTTATTAAACCTATTGAAGCAGAAAATTTACAAGGTACTGTACTTTAAGTAATTAATTATTGCAATTAAGCTAATTTTTATTCTTTTTTTCTCCCTGATTTTTTTAGGGAGGATTTTTTTTTGCTCATAAATCAGTAGTTTACTTAAATTTTATCTAGGTTTTGTAAAATTCTTGTAAAGATTAAGTATTTTTAATGACTCTAATAATTATGATATAATTAAGGATGGGATAACATTTTTTAAGTATTTTTTACTTAATCATCATCAATATTTATAGTTATTCACCGTTTAATTATCGATAATCAGGAGTTAGTAACGTGATTTCTCTTTCACTACCTGTCAATGTTAGTAATTGGAAAACCGTCAGTTTTGCTTCTACTTTATATCTTTGTCCTATACTTGATTTATTATTAGAAAAAATACCCAAACAACTACATCCAGAAATAAGGTTAGGTTTACAAGAAGCCTTAGTAAATGCCGCTAAACACGGTAATAAACTTGATCCTAGTAAAAGGGTAGTAGTAAAATTTTGTTACTATCGAGGAGAATATTCTTGGTTAGTCTGTGATGAAGGTAATGGATTTGTCAGAGAATGTAATTGTCCTTTGGATAAAGTAGATTTGCCTCCAGAAGAGGCAGAAAATGGCAGAGGTTTATGTATGTTACATCAAATTTTTGATCAAGTGTTATGGAATCATCAAGGTACACAAGTCAAACTTTCTAAACAATTTCATAAATTTTCTCAATCCTCTCAACTCATTTCTTAATGAGTTTTTTTGTGTCCATGAGTAGGACAAGGTAGCGGTTTTATACTATTATCTAGCCAACCTTGCGCTTGATTTATTCTCATTAATGCTTCTTCGGGTTGATCATTGAGTAAATATACTAAACTGGATGTTAATTGTTGCAATGCTTGAGATTTACGATTATTTTTTAGTTTATGCCAATCTGAAGAACTAATAGTCATTTTTTCCGCTAACAATTGCGCTAATTCTAAGTTACTCAATTGCGTCTCTACAGATTTTGATTTTATATTTAAACTCATGTTGTTATAATTTTCCTTAAATATCCTGTTTTTATTGTAGAATGTCTGACCACGAAACTAACTCCTCTGTGTCTGAATTTAATATTACTGATGCGATCGCCAATTTAGAAGCATCTTTAGAGAAAATAAAACAACGTCATGAACAAATCATAAATGATCAAGCCAGAAAAAGTGCATTAGAAAGCCGTCAAGAGGAAATTGAAGATTTACAGCAAACAAATAATCATCAAGATTCTCTCAAAAGTGAATTACATTATATCGAAAAAGAATTAACAGAAATTGAATTGCGCCTTGAAAGTGAGTTATTTAAGTGGAGTAGTTTAAATGAACCTTTTTGGCAAATAGTGAGATTTGGGGGGATTGGCTTTGTTATTGGTTGGATACTCAAAACAATTCATAACTAATTTTTCGCCATTTTTTCTTGTTATATGAAACCCACATTCTGCATATTTCAATAGAATACTAAAATAGATACGCAAAGACATTATTTAACAATGTAACCTTACGGATTGTCGTATTAATTTCATACTAGGAAACAACAAATTTCTCACAAGATTAGTTAAAATAATTTTGATTATTTAATTATCAGTTTTTTCTTGATAAATGACAGAACAAATCACTATCAAAAATTTAGATCATCTTGGATTAATAGCGGGAATTATTGATGAAATTGACATTGAAAATATTGTTAATTCTTTAATTAAAACTGATCAAAGAGAAAAAATTAGTGCAGGTACTATTGTTAAAGCTATTATTCTCAATGGTTTAGGATATTTATCAAAACCATTATATTTATTCCCTGAATTTTTTAGAGATAAACCCGTAGAAAAATTATTAGGTAATGGAATAAAAGCTGAAGAAATAAATGATGATAAAATTGGTCGAGTGATGGACGAACTTTATCAAGTTTCTGGGGATAAACTCTGGACTCAAATTGGATTAAATATGATTAAACTATTTAAGATAAATACTCTCTATAGCCATTTAGATTCTAGTTCAATATCAGTAAATGGGGAATATAATTATCAAGGAAATGAAGAAGAAAATTTATTAGAAATAACTTATGGGTATTCTAAAGATAAAAGACAAGATTTAAAACAATTTATGAAGGAAAATATTAGGATATATTAGTAAAAAATGTCAAAAATATTATAGTTATTAGACAAGAAATAAACAAGAAAAAAGAATAGGCAAAATAAAAAATAAGGTCAAAAAAGCTTTTATTTGTGCTGTCAAAAAATAAAAAAGATAGTCAAAAAATTATAATTTTTAGTCAGAAGATAAAGATTTTCTATATCTGAATAAAAGTTAGATATAATTCAAGTATTGTTTTTACAAACTACATGATGACGTGCGGAATGTGGGTTATAATTAGTTTTTTTTCATCACAACAATATACTCCTGAGTCATTGTAGTGTCAGTTATTCCTATTTCATTAGTTGGGCTATTTTTGCTAGGCATTCTTTTGTTAGGTATATTTCTGATCAAAGTATTTTCATGCTTAAAATCATTAACTTCAAAAAATAATTGAGTTATTTTATCTGTAGGTAATGTTATTCCTTTAACTCGACGATTTCCGACAACATAACAAGCATAATTACCTTTTTTTAATGTCAAAGAAACATTATTAATTGATTGGAAATAATCATAATAAAAACTATAGACTTCTTTAGCTCTTTTTTCATCTTTATTCGTAATTTCTTCAATAATATTATCGACTATATTCACACCAATTTTTTTGATGATTGGTTGGGTAATTCCCCCCATTAAATGACGATCAATTTGAGAAGCATTTTTAATTCCTAACCATTGATTTGCCAAACGGGAAAATTGTCCATAAGCCACCGTAGTTTTACTATCACCATAGGGAGGAGATGTCACAATTATATCAATGGATTCTTCTTCAATATTTTTAATAGATTCTACGGTATTAAAATTAAAAATTTGAGTTTGAGAATTATAATCCTTAGTTTCCCCTAAATATTCATTCAAACCTCGTCTATTTCTGGCTAGTTTTCCCATCATAATACTAGAAACGTCAGGTTCAAATTTTTGACGTTGAATTTCAGACATTCGATAAAGTTTAAATTCACTATTACGAGTAAAACTACTTTCTCTTACAGTTTCACTAAATGCCACATTGAAAAAGTTTTTAATATCTAAATTTTGTATGTTATTAATAAAGTATTGAATTACTGCTAATTTTTCTTGAATATCTTGTCTAAACCAAAAATTAATGTTATCAAAATCAGGGATAATAATATTGGGTTTATTTACCCCAAAATTAAGATAAAATAAAAAATCGTTAAATTCTTTTAAATATAAATCTAAAATCTGTAAATCTATTTTAGTGGTTTTTACCTTACTAATTAATCTTGCTAAAGGGTTTAAATCTGTACCAATAGCATTAATATTTTTTCTATTAGCTTCTACTAAGGAAGTACCAGTACCGCAATAAGGATCAAATAATATTTTAGCATTTTGCCCATATTTATTAATTAATCTTTCTGCTATTTGAGGTATCATCATCGCAGGATAATTGTGATAACAATGAGTATATAATTTTGTATTAGCAGTCTTAAAATCCCAATCGTTATCTACACTAAATGTATCCAAAATTTTCATTTTTATATATCCTCTATTTTTTGAAAAAGTAAAGGTAATTTATCTTCATAAATCCTAAAACCAGTACCGTGATTTCTCGCACTTGTGCCTTTGTCATGAAGTCTTAAGTCCACTAATAAATTTCCTGTTTTAAATAATTCTGCTAATAATTGATCCGATGTTTCTCTCATTAATTGTACTCGATAAAAATGGAAATATTCTTTTCCATCTCTTTCTTCCGTGTGGGCAGAAACCAATAATAAAGCAGGAATTTTTTGCTTAAATCTTTCTGCAAGTTGACTTAATTGCCATGTAGCAATAATTTCTCCTGATGTATGTTGAACAGATATTGTTTGACTATTTACTATTAAAAATAACCCTGTGCTATTGGGCGTTAAGGACATTGTATAGTACATTCCTAATCTACCATTTTGATCGTAACTTCCATATTTTTTTATTGCTTCTAAAGGTGAAATTTGCCAAACTTTATTGTTGAAAGTAAACAGCGTAATTAAACTATTAGAGTTATCTCTATGGGCTTTTATTTCTATATTTTCAATATCAGGTAAAGCTAAATTATTTTCCTTTAAACCTAATAATTTTTCAAAAGTATAACCTATTCCTGTCGAACCATTACGCAAAGATGGCACAAAACCTTTATTTTTTAATTTTTGAAATTCTTGTTTAAATTTGTCTAAATTCATGATTATTTTAATCTTAATAAATTGTTTAAAAGGGTGAGAAAATCCCACCCTATTGACTTAGAAATTACCCGTTAAGGCTTCCTTACACCTGTCGCAAATCAAAGGTTCATCGCTAAAAGTTCCCACTGTGGTAGAATAATTCCAACAGCGATCGCACTTATGACCGTCAGCGTTCAAAACTGCAACCTTTAAAGTAGTATCCTCAAGCTGAATATCCCCGATATATTGACTAATACTCAAAGCCGATTCATCCGTTACTAATTCTACCTGTGAGACAAGAAGAAGGTAACGCAATTCATCAACCCTGTTACCATCATTTAAAGCATTACTAGGGTTAAGATTAGTTAAAGTTTCCGTGAGCTTACCTTCAGTATCATAAATTAATACTTTTGCTTCTAAAGACGAACCGATGAGCTTTTGGTTACGAGCATCATCTAAAACTTTATTAACTCCCATACGAATATTGCGTAATTGACCCCATTTTGATGGTAAATCAAGGTTTTGCACCCATTGGGGTTCTAATTTGACCCAACCTGCCTCAAATACCGAATTATAAGGCTTTTCATAGGGTAGATTCTGCCAAATATCCTCCGCCATGTGACATAAAACAGGGGCGATCGCCTTAGCGAGATTTTCGAGTATAATTGCCATGACAGTTTGACAACTGCGACGACGGGGGGAATGAGGATCAGAAATATAGAGTCTATCTTTAGCAATATCAAGGTAAAAATTAGAGAGATCAACTACACAGAAATTTTGTACTTTTTGGAAGAATTTAAAGAATTGATAACTTTCAAAAGCCTCTGTAATTTCGCTAAAAACTAAGTGAGTTTCTTGGAGAATATACTTATCTAATTCGGGTAAATTTGCATAACTAACGGCATCTTTTGCGGGGTTAAAATCATGTAAATTACCTAATAAAAATCGAGCGGTATTACGAATTTTACGGTAAACATCTGCTAACTGTTTGATGATATTGTCACCGATGCGCACATCCCCAGAATAGTCAGTGGAAGCCACCCATAAACGCAGTACATCTGCACCATAGGGCGGTTGTTGTTTCTGGTTTTTGCCACCGTTGATGATAAGATTAGGATCGACAACATTACCGATGGATTTACTCATCTTCATGCCTTTTTCATCTAAGACGAAACCATGAGTTAACACGGTTTTATAGGGAGCAATGCCGTTTACTGCTACACTGGTTAAAAGGCTAGACTGAAACCATCCACGATGTTGATCTGAACCTTCCAAATATAAGTCCACAGGGTACTTTAACTCTTGACGTTGGTTAGCAACTGCTGCCCAAGATGAACCAGAATCGAACCATACATCCATAGTATCCATGCCTTTACGGTAGGTTTTGCCATTATTACGATGACTTTCTGGCAATAATTCCTCTACACTTATTTCCCACCAAGCATCAGAGCCTTTTTCCCTGATAATATCTTTAACGTGGTTGATGGTTTCTTCATTCAATAATGGTTCGTTTGTTTCCTCATCATAAAATACGGGAATTGGTAAACCCCAACTGCGTTGACGAGAAATACACCAGTCACTGCGATCGCTCACCATGGGAGTAATACGATTTTCTCCCTGAGAGGGAATCCAAGTTACATCTTTAATTGCTTTCAATGCTAAGTCACGGAAACCATCAACGGAAGCGAACCATTGTTCTGTAGCACGGAAAATTGTCGGTTTTTTAGTGCGCCAATCGTAAGGATATTTATGGGCGTAGGCTTCTTCCTTGAGTAAGCTATTTTTAGCAGTTAAAGCGTCAATAATTGCCTGATTTGCGTCTTTTAACACGTTTAAACCAACAAATTCTCCTGCTTCCTCTGTAAAGTTACCTCGATCATCCACTGGCGATAAAATTGGTAAGTTATACTTTTGTCCTGTGATATAATCTTCTTGTCCATGTCCGGGGGCTGTGTGTACTAATCCTGTACCAGATTCTGTAGTAATATAATCACCGCCGATAACTACGGGGCTTTCTCTGTCAAAGAGAGGATGTTGATAGAGAGAATATTCTAATTCTTCTCCTTTAATTACAGTTTTAATGTCTAATACTAAATCAAAAGTCTTCGTTAAACTTTCTACTAAGTCTTTGGCAACGATGAGATACCTCACCCCCAACCCCTCCTCTAAAAAGCGAGGGGAGTCATTTGATCCCCCCGACTCCGTCTCCCCCCTTACTAAGGGAGGGTTAGGGGGGGTTACTTCTACTACGGCATAATCTAAATGCCCATTAACGGCAACAGCGAGATTACCGGGTATTGTCCAAGGGGTTGTCGTCCAAATAGCTACAGCGAGATTAGGCATAAATTCAGCTAAATTTGAAGCTTTTTCGCTTAATTTAGTGATGGTAAAAGCAGCGTAAATACTGCGAGAGGTATGCCCTTCAGGATATTCTAACTCGGCTTCGGCTAAGGCAGTTTGTGAACTAGGACTCCAATGGACTGGTTTTAAGCCACGATAGATATAACCATTTAATGCCATTTTGCCAAATACTTCAATTTGGGCGGCTTCATATTCAGGTAATAGAGTTAAATAGGGATTTTCCCAGTCCCCCCATATCCCATATCGTTTAAACCCTTCCCCTTGTTCTTGTTGGGCTTTTAGGGCGAAATCACGGGCTTTATGACGGAGGGTAATGGGAGTTAAGGCTTCTCTTTCTTTCTGTTTTAAACTCTGTAATACTTTAAGTTCGATGGGCAATCCGTGACAATCCCAACCGGGTACATAACGAACTTTATGACCTTGTAATAATTTATATTTATTAATAATATCTTTGAGAACTTTGTTTAAGGCATGACCCATATGTAAGCTACCATTAGCGTAAGGTGGTCCATCATGGAGAATAAAAAGGTCTTTTGGATTATTTTGACCTAATTTCTCATAAACCTGCTCTTTTGCCCAAAATTCCTGCAATTCTGGCTCTTTTTTAACGGCATTGGCTCTCATGTCAAAGCCTGTTTGTGGCAAATTTACTGTATCTTTATAGTTTTTTTGTTCAGTCACGATCAATCCTTTAATATGATATTTCTACATTCTGCTATTGTATTGTGAACTAGGCTAATCTCTCAATCACCTAACCGTAAAACGGGCATCTTGCCCGTAGAAACATCACATCAGCATCTTGCCCGTAGAAACATCACATCAGCATCTTGCCCGTAGAAACATCACATCAGCATCTTGCCCGTAGAAACATCACATCAGCATCTTGCCCGTAGAAACATCACATCAGCATCTTGCCCATGAAAAGATTATGATAGAGACAGCCTAGAAGGCTGTTGTACGGAGGGGGTTATAATTTATGAATTTTAGCGATTCTCTTCTCAAAATTACAAGAAGAAAGTTGCCTCATTGGGAGTTAGATGGTTCAATTTATTTCATTACTTTTAATACTTATCAACGTTTACAATTAAATCCTTCTGCTAGGAAAATTGTTTTAAATTGTTGTTTATTTTTTGATGACAGTCGCCATCAAAATGACAAAAGATACCATACTTTTGCTATAGTAATTATGCCCGATCATGTTCACTGGTTAATGCAACCTTTATCTAAGTCTAATGGTGAATATTGGTCTCTTAGTAGTATTCTCCATAGCGTTAAAAGTTATAGCTCTAAACAAATTCCGAAAGTGATGAATCATTCTGGTATTGTATGGCATGAAGAAAGGTACGATAGAATTATTAGAAATGAAGAAGAATTTTTGAACACTTGGCAATATATTCGAGAAAATCCAGTCAAGGCAAATTTAGCCACAACTCCAGAAGAATATCCTTGTTTTTGGCAGGAAAATTGTACAGGCTAGAAGCCTGTTTTACGTTTGATCGTGAACAGATTTTTGTAGTGGAGAATATCTTTAGTTATAATCCTCCACAATATTCGACTGAATTTATAATTCTCTTACATCAGACACTTTACCGTTAATAGCTGCCGCTACAACCATAGCAGGACTCATCAATAAAGTACGTCCTTGGGCAGAACCTTGACGACCTTTAAAGTTACGATTAGAAGATGATGCACTGATTTGATCTCCTTGTAATTTATCTGGGTTCATTGCCAAACACATAGAACAACCGGGTTCGCGCCATTCAAAACCTGCATTTAAGAATATTTGGTCTAAACCTTCGGCTTCAGCTTGTTTTTTAACTCTTTCAGAACCGGGTACAACAAAGGCTTTAACTTGATTAGCTACTTTATGCCCTTGAGCGAATTTTGCTGCTTCCCTTAAATCAGTTATTCTGCCGTTAGTACAACTACCGATAAAACAAACATCAATGGGAGTACCTTTAATGGGAGTACCCGCATTTAACTGCATATATGTAAAGGCTTCCATAGCAATTTCTTTATCATTTTCGGGTAGTGCGTCTAAAGTAGGTAAAGATTCACTAATACCAACACCCTGACTAGGTGTAATTCCCCATGTTACGGTAGGTTCAATATCACTAGCATTAAAGGTAACGACATCATCATATTGCGCATCTATATCACTACGGATACTTTCCCACCAAGACATCGCTTCTTCCCATTTTTTAGGTGCAAAATCTTTGTCTTTTAGATAGTCGAAAGTAACTTTATCTGGGTTGATGTAACCGCAACGAGCCCCTCCTTCAATAGACATATTACAGATTGTCATTCTTTCTTCCATATTCATCTGCTCGAAGGTTGTACCAGAGTATTCATAGGCATAACCAACGCCGCCATTTACCCCTAATTTACGGATAAGATGCAAAATTACGTCTTTAGCGTAAACTCCCTGGGGTAATTCTCCGTTTACCTCTATTTTTCTTACTTTTAATTTAGATAACGATAGAGTTTGAGATGCTAATACGTCTCTTACTTGAGATGTGCCAATACCAAAAGCAATAGCCCCAAAAGCACCATGAGTAGAAGTATGAGAGTCACCACAAGCGATGGTCATTCCTGGTTGAGTTAATCCTTGTTCGGGGGCGATTACATGAACAATTCCTTGATTTCCTGAATTGGTGTTATAAAATCGAATATTATATTCTTGAGTATTTTTTTCTAAGGATTGAATCATCTCCTCCGCTAAAGTATCAACAAAAGGACGAGCTTGACTTTCTGTGGGTACAATGTGATCTACAGTAGCAATAGTTCTTTCAGGAAATAGTACTTGAAGATTTCTTTCTCGAATCATGGCAAACGCTTGAGGGCTGGTTACTTCATGAATTAAATGTAAACCAATAAATAACTGAGTTTGCCCTGATGGTAATATGCCAACGGTGTGTAAATCCCAAACTTTATCAAATAATGTTCCTTTACTCATATTAATTTTATTTATAGAAAATACGTCTTAGCTTATTATCCTCACAAAGACGACTATTTAAGCAATAGAAGTTATATACTCATCTTATTTTACTTCTAAAATGAACATTTTTCGATAATTTTTGTGACTATTTTCGCTATTTTTAAACTTGCTCCAGATAAACCTCTTATTTCCTTTAAATTATTTTTTATTTCCTTTAATTTGTCCTTATTTTCTAATAATTCTAAGGTTAAATTACTAACTTCTTCTACTGTTAAATAACCGATTAATTCTGGTACTATTTCTTTTTTTGCCCAAATATTAGGCCAAGCATATAATTTCTTATTTTTAACGGTATATTGTACCATTATCCAGTTAATTAATTTCGCAAAATTATCGCCAAATATAGGTAAATTAGCTAAAATTCCTAGTAAGCCATCCCATGATTTCATGGCTTCTAATTGATAAATAGGTAGTAAAACAATCATCGGTATTCCTAAACTTCCTAAAATAGCAGTATTTGCTCCTACGGTTGTCAAACAAATATCACATTTCCCTAATTCTTCATCACAAGGAAATTCTTTAATTAATTTAATATTTACTCCTCCTAATGTTTGTAAATAAACTTGATTTTCTATATTGATTAACTCTCCTGTAACATTTCCTAATTTACTAATTAAAGGGTTATTTTTTTTATCTCCATAACTTGCTAAATTTTCTGTATCAATGGTTGGTGCAACGGGTATAATAAATTCTATATTTGAGTTTTTTTGCTTAATAAATTCTGCGATCGCCATCAAAAAAGGGACACCTTGGGTTAATTTACTTGATTTTGATCCGGGTAATAAACCTATTTTTAAAGTATTTTTATTATCTTCTTTTTCCTCTTGATTTATAATGTTTATATCTGCCATTAAATCTCCAACAACAGTACATTTATTATGAAATTGAATAGGTATTTTATCAATAACAGACTGATTCATAACAGCAAAATAATTAATATATCGATACCAACGAGCTTCCCATTCAGCATAAATTAAACTTTGATAACCTAATCTTTTAGCAATAACTAAAGTAAAAAATTGATCTCCACCTAAAAAGATAATTAACCCCTGAGAATACCAATCCCAATTATCTTGTGTTTTACCAAATAATAAAAAAGTTAAAAAATTATTTGCTGATTGAATACGATTAATTTCCTGCCATTGACTAGCAATTTTAACTTCATTACCAGTGGAATGGGGACAAGGTGATAAAATTAAAGAAATGCGAACATTATCTTGAGATATAGACAAATTTGCCCGAATTTTTTTAACTACAGGTAAAACCCAAGTGGTTATTTCTCCAGGGCCATTAGATAATATTACTATGTCAAATTTATTCACGACTATACCTTTACAACATTAAAAAGAGATAATTTATCATTAATTCAGGTTAGGATCAATAATGTTATTTATTTTATTTTAAAGTGATGTTGGCAGAAGAATTATTAGAATTAACCATCAAAAAAGGTGTTTCTGATGTAGAAGTATATCAAGTTCAATCCCATTCTCGTCCAATTTCTTTTGAAGCCAATCGACTTAAACAGATTGAAAGCTCACAGACTACGGGCATCGCCCTCAGATTATGGCATAAAGGCTGTCAAGGATTAGCCGTTGCTTATGGTGACTTTAACCCTGATGATTTGATTAGTAAAGCCTTAGCAATTTCCGAACTTAATGACCCTGAAGAGCCACTATTAAACGATAATAATAAGTTAATCTACCCTAATGCTATCCATGAACCAAATATTAACAATTTAATTTCTCAAGGAAAAAATGCCATCGCCATTATTACTGATAAATATCCAGAAGTAATCACGAATGTAGAAATAGAATGGGAAACAGAAACCACTACTTTAATTAATTCTCGTGGATTATATTGCTTACAAACCGATAATAGTTATAGTGCATCTTTAGGCATTGAATTAGTAACAGAAGATGATTTTTTAGGTATTTATGACGGCGAATATAGTCATGATGTTATCGACTTAGATAGAATGATTAACGCTGTTTTACAAAGATTACAATGGGCAGAAAAAAATACATCAGTGAATAATGGTAAAATGCCCGTATTATTTACTCCTAATGCCGTAACAACTTTATGGGAAACCATCAGCGAAGCCTTAAACGGTAAAAGAATTTTTGATAAATCATCCCCTTGGTGTGAATCTCAAGGAAAAAAAGTGGTTTCTTCCTGTCTCAGTTTAAGTCAACAACCAAATTTACAACCTTATAATTGTCCATTCGATGATGAAGGTACAATAACTCAACATCTGAATTTAATCAAGGAAGGAATTTTAAATAGTTTTTATACCGATAAACAAACCGCACAAAAATTAAGTATAACCAATACTGGTAACGGTTTTCGCCCAAGTTTAGGCAGTTATGCCACTCCCGATTTAATCAACTTAGTCATCGAAAAAGGCAATTTATCTCAAGAAAAATTAATTAAAAATATTGAAGATGGTATTATTATTGATCAAATTTTAGGTGAAGGTGCAGATATTTCGGGGGATTTTTCCTTTAACATCGATTTAGGTTATCGTGTCAAAAAAGGTGAAATTATCGGTAGAATCAAAGACACAATGTTAGCGGGAAACGTTTATCAAGCCTTACAAAAAGTCAAATCTGTCGGAAATGATCTCACTTGGAGCGGTTCTTGTTATACTCCTTCTATAGTAATAGATGAACTTTCGTTAATTTCAGGATAAAATTTTGTTATCATAAAGCTATAGATTGACAGTTAAATTACCTAATTATTAAATCTCTATTCCCTACAACTATAAATTTAACAAAATCATTGTAATTTTATCTTCTCAATCTATTATTATAATCACAGTGTGATCGAGTAACTAATTTAACTTTTATTTGATAATGAAAAAACTATCTACTTTAGTAATATCAAGCCTTTTTCTCTTAACAAGTTGTACAACATCCGGCGGCGGTGGAGAAGATAATACGGCAAATATTCCCCCTATTCCTCCCCAAAAACCTCCTGTTAATACCACTGAAACTCCTACAACTCCTGTTGTCATTGCAGAGACAAATACCACAAGCGGTTTAATTCCTTCTACTAATCCTGACGATAGATTACGAAAAATTAATCAAGGTAGAAATGATCCTTTTAATACTATAACTCCTCCAGTAGTGGAAACAGTATCTGAAAATCAGATGGTTAATACCTCTAGTTCCAAAAATAGAGCAATTATAAAAATACCGACTTTTGTTAATAACAATAAAAGTTTTCCTAATACTGCGGAGAATAGTGTTGGTAGAAAAAGTTTCCCTAATAATAAGACTATTAACGCTGAAAAAAATGTTGTTAATGGTAAAAGTAACAAAAAGATAAAAAATGTTAGTAGTGGAAATACAGATTTTTGTAAAATTCCACCTATTATTAAAGATCCACCTATTCCATTGAGATCTCCAGAACCAAATATTATGGTATCAGGAATAGTTAATGTAAATGGCAAAAACTTTGCGATAGTCAAATTTGGAAATGATCAAGCCTCCCGTCGAGTTGAACAAGGAGAATATCTTTCCGATGGTAATAATAGCGTATATGTAAAACAAATTGGAGCTTATAATTTAGGACCGAATATCACCTTAGCGGCTACTCCGAATTTCACGAATTTTTCTGGAGCTGGTATTTCTGGAGGCGTTGTTTTTCAACTAGAAGATGGTACTTCTATTGTTAAACGTGTAGGAGAAAAATCTCTAGCAAAAGAGAAAGAAACTGTAAATGTAGAACCAATATTGACAAAAGAGCAATTTGTCGTTAATAATACACCATCACAAGGATTAAAATTAGTTACGGTATCAGATGTCGTAACGAGTCGTATCATGGTTCAAAATAATCCTGAACCTCAAACAACAATAACAGTTTATGGTACAGTATGTAATATATCAGGGAGTGTGGTTAGAGTGGGTGAACTCGAGTTTAGCTTGAGTCAAGGAAATAATATACTCCCTCCTCTTACGGCTTTCTTTGAGGGAGTATCAGTAGGAGACGTTACTAAAACAGCACAAGCAACAAAAGTTAGTCGTCAATTAGGAAAGGGTCAAGAAACATCATTCTCTGGCAGAATATTTAATGTAAATGAATTGAAAAAAGGAGAAAAAATAATAATTAAACTTTCTGATTGGAGATAATATTAATAAATTAATAAATTAAGAATCTAAATGAGGAGGCTTAGAAAATATTGTTTAATACTATTATTAATAATAAATCAACAAAAAAAATAAACTTAACTTGCCATCGATTACCTTTAGCAATGTATCGTGAAATAGCGTCTCATTTAAGACAAATTGAGGAGGTAAATGCTGATTTATTGCCCCAAACTTCTCAAGAATTTGATTATTTACAAAGTCAAGTGGGTGGTTTATCGTTAGAATATGAGTCCACAAAAGAAACGGAAATTAAAGTAAAATCTATATTAAATTACTATGAAAATAAATATGGTTCATGGTTAACAATTGATAATTGATAATTAATAGTTTAAAAAATAGATAATATAATATTTTTCATGAATTCAACATTAATAGAAAATGAACAAATTTCTGTATCTAAAGGTTTAATTTCCTTAGAAAATATCTATAAAACTTATGGTAGTGGTGAGACAGAAGTTCATGCTTTATCTGGGGTAAATCTTATCATTAATTCAGGAGAATATTGTGCCATTATGGGATCATCAGGTTCGGGAAAATCAACTATGATGAATATTTTAGGTTGTCTTGATCGCCCAACTTCTGGTAATTATTATCTTAATGGGGAAAATGTGGCTTCTTTATCTAGCCAAAAATTAGCCTCTGTGCAAACT
>Ga0210012_1001551_pt1 | contig 21683 bp, 20 predicted proteins | sample CryGeymeta201504_FD_183974 | JGI IMG/M metagenome (GOLD analysis project Ga0210012, IMG submission 183974) | Groundwater microbial communities from Crystal Geyser aquifers in Utah, USA - Crystal Geyser metaG 2015-04 (SPAdes) (version 2) | ecosystem: Environmental > Aquatic > Deep subsurface >... | reverse complement strand
ACCACCTGCTGAACCATCACCACCAGCCGCACCGCCCGCTGAACCATCACCACCACCGGCCGCGCCATCCGCTGATCCATCACCACCACCGGCCGGACCACCTGCTGAACCATCACCACCAGCCGCACCGCCCGCTGAACCATCACCACCACCGGCCGCGCCATCCGCTGATCCATCACCACCACCGGCCGCATCATCACCGCCGCCAGCCGCACCGCCCACTGAACCATCACCACCACCGGCCGCGCCGTCACCAGCTGCACCATCGCCGCCGCCGGTTGTTCCATCACCACCTGTCGCGCCACCGCTCTCCGGTGTTAAATCCGTATTGCCGCCTGACATTTCTGCTGGCGTTGCATCACGAATTACTGTTGCTGACTGGGTAATATTCGCAGCCTGACCCGACTGCAATACGTCAAGGCCATGTGGTGTTTGAATACCTACCGACCCTTCAAACTGAACAACTATTGTGCTGGTCTCAGTTACCTGCACACCAAATGCAGTACCACGCACACCCAGTACCGCTGTAGAAGTGCGAACCTGAAATGATGAGCTGCGAGTGGTTAATTTACTGACAAAAAACCGCGCCTTACCGAACACCATATCCAGTGACGCTTTAAACAAACTGTCACCTTGCATCGAATATTGACGCAAACCCATACGTGTCTTGGCTCCAACATACACCTTGGAACCATCACTCATCACCAACTTCACTCTGCCATTGGCGCCGGTTACAATAAAATCATTACGCAAAACAACCTGACCGCGTTCGACCACTTCTTTAACACTGCCGCGTTCGACCCAGGCCTCACCGCTAACATATACCGCCCGACCGACTCCGGACGCCGCATAAACTTCCGAGATCGGAAAGATTGTGAATATCCCAATAAATATCAGGGTAATTAGACTTAAACGATGCATAAATTCCTCCACCAAGCCTGCGGACACTAACCATTCGTTGCAAACATTAGGAGTGAGCACAATCACTAAAACCAAAAGAGCTAACTAAAGTTAGCTCTTTTGGTTACATGACTCACATGAAATGTTACCACATTAAATTAACTGACAGGCCTGTTCGCCATTCAGAATAACTCTTAGTTGTATCGTTTGATTTGTTTTTCTGCCAACCGGCCTTCAATGTAAATGTTGTCGGCAAAGGCAAGTCAGGTGCCCACGTAATATTACCGGAAATTTGAGGGTGACTATCATCTCGGGCTGGCCCAAAAGCTCCTGGCAGCGGTTCACGATATTTACGGAAATAATAGTCAGCATCTCCACCTAACTGATAACGATCATAATTCCAACGAACTCCGGCACCCGCTCCGACTTGTCGATAGCTATCGCTTTTGGCGTACGTAGCATTACCCTTGGTTGACTCATCCGAAATATTGAGTCTGGCTGCCGTTTCAACACCAGTCCCTTCGATTTTCCAGGTATTCGAAACATCCAGACGATTGGAATAACCACCCAACATTCTCAGGTCAGTTGCCAGATAATTTTTATTGAAAACTTTATAACGCCAACCGTAACTTAAACGCAATTCTTCAGAGGTCCAACCGACATCAGCTCCCCCACCCTGAAACAGATAAACTCTTCCCAGTTGGGCATACTCATATTTTGGAGAGATAAACCATTCTCCATTGACCCATAAGCCAAAAAGACTGTGATAAGCCAAATCAAGATCATTTCGTTTAGCATGAAAGTCGCCACTAAAAATATAACCCAGAGTTAAGTCACGCTGGAAATTATAAGTTAATGACAATGTTGTCGTTGTACTGGTATCGGATTTCTTTTTACCCGGAGACGGGGCCTTAAAATCAGGCAGCAATTCAACATTGCTGGTGAAATATTCCTCTAAAGCCAGAGAAGCGTTTAAACCAAGTTTTCTGGCAGGGCGAGCCGTCATTAATTGCTTGGCTGACACAGCGTAAGCCCCTTCCGCCTCGGCTTTCAGACACTCAGAAGCATGAAACTGCTGAGCATCCATATCTCCCTCCATATAAGCCAGCAATGCTTTAAAATAGTGTGCAGCTGACTTATCGCTGGCAGAAGCCTGAGGCTGATTAAGGACACCATCCCAAACCTGGGCAGAAGCTCTGTAATCATGTGACTGAAACAACAAACTGCCATACATTGTAGAAGCAACCGAATCATCAGGGTGGTACGTTACCCACTGTTTTAATGAACTTATCGCACTGTTTTGCTTCTGAAGTTTTATCAGCGAATTGGCCATTCCCATCCATGCGAAACGAGTTTCATCAGCATGATCATTGCCGATGGTAGCCAGCCATTCCTGATAAAGCGCTAAAGCATTTTCAGTTTGGGCTGATTCCTCATAGCTTCGACCAAGGGTTTCAGTAATAGCTTTATTGGCAGGATACGCCTGATGTAAAGGGAGGAGCTTATCAATGGCGGCTTTGAAGTCACTGAAGCGATAATCATCAATCGCAGCCTCCAAAACCTGAATGTCTACTTCACTTAGCTCTTCATTTTCTGCCAAAGCAAATGTTGAAACGGAGCAGATAAAAAACAGAGAAAGACAAACCAACCTGATAGCAAACCACATAACACACCCTCCTCAACACAAAACATCGTAAGCATCATGCCCTTCGCCTCCGTACTTGTCAAACAACCGGAGACATCGAAAAGACCTTACATGTCAACACATTGCAAGGAGCTCAAAAAGAATCACCCACCCCAAAAAAACAACCCTGAACAAAGACCTGTAAGCAAACGGACTCAAGCAGACACATGGTATTAAATAGACTCCGCGACTGCAAAGGCAATCGCCAAACCATGATCATCACTGAGCGAAAGATGCACCCTGCTCACACCTATTTTTTTTGCATACAGCTCGGCTTGCCGATGCAGACAAATAACCGGCTGGCCCGAATCGAGAAAACACACCTCGACGTCACACATTGCAAAACCGGTAAAGCCTGTACCCAATGCTTTTGAAACCGCTTCTTTAGCAGCAAAAAACATAGCTAATCGACGATGAAATCCTTTTTTCTCAGCCAAAGCGACTTCATCGTCGGTGTAGATCCGCTTCAGAAATCGCTGACCAAATTTTTTTTCGGAACTTTCAATTCTGGCAATCGAAACCTGATCAACACCAATACCGACAATCATACGCCTAAACTGGAGTTCCGACTCATTAATTTCTTGAAATCACGAACGGCAGCATCCATTCCCTTAAATACTGAATCAGCCACTATGGCATGTCCGATATTGAGCCCTTCAATGGCATCAATAGCAACAATATCTGCGGTATTCTCCAATGTCAGCCCGTGCCCGGCGTGGACGATCAACCCCATATCCCGAGCATAATCAGCTGCCCTTCGAATCATTGCCAATTCTTTTATTTTTTCCTCACCATGCAGGTTTGCGTAGTGACCCGTGTGCAACTCTATTACAGGAGCAGCAATTTCCCTGGACGCATCGATCTGCTCAAATGATGGATCAATAAACATAGAAACCCGGATATTACTAGCGGCAAGAGTGCTAACCACACTTTTCAGGCGGGAGATATGAGACACCACATCCAATCCCCCCTCCGTAGTTAATTCTTCACGTTTTTCCGGCACCAGACAACAAGCCTGCGGCTTGAGAGTTTTAGCAATCAGCACCATTTCATTCGTCGCTGCCATCTCCATATTCAGATGCAAAATGCCATTTGTCGCCAATTCAGCCAGACGATGCATGTCTTCGTCATGAATATGTCGCCGGTCTTCGCGAAGATGTGCCGTAATACCTTCCGCACCTGCCTCAATACACATCAAAGCAATAGCTACCGGGTCAGGGTATGTGGTCATCCTCGCTTGCCTTAAAGTTGCAACATGATCGATATTCACACCTAAATGCATTCCTTGACTCCAATTCCATGTTTATTTCGTTTGGCAAGATCGCACAACATCACGAATCATCAACTCCCAACACGAAATGTCGAGATCATTCATTCTGATGTTTATAAAGTTTTCTCCGGATTGAGCCAGATCAATCACTTTCCTTAACCCTGGTGAAACCGGAACACCTGAGCCACAACTTCGACATAGCAAATGTCCCTGATGCCAAACCATCGCCAGAGTCGATCCATCAGCCCCACACTGCCAGCAATGACTCATATCACCCAACCAACCGGCATCTTTGAGCATCAACCATTTCGCTGCGCACAATCCTGCCCTGTCACTACGTTGCTGAAGCCGATACATCGTCTGACCAAGCGACTCATACCCGTGAGATAATCCTTCATGATACAAAATTCCTGCCAGTGCTAACAGCTCCAGACCCTCGATATGGCAAGACTCAGGAATCAATAATCTCCCGCGCTGCACATCAATCAGTGTGCCCATACCAGTACGACCCGAACGCCAGCGCAAATCAAGCTCAAACAATGGCGCCAAAGCAGGCCTAAAAGGACTTTTGGCTCGTCTTGCCCCTCTTGCCATCAGCACAACCTTGCCGTGCTCTGCTGTTAATACATGCACAATCAGTGAACTTTCACTGTACGGGATCGAGCGAAGAAGGTATCCGGAGCCTTGATGTTCAGCCAACGTTACACAGCTGATCAGCTCGCATCAGAACCAAGGCCCAGCTCAACCAGTTTCCCCGGATTATCAAACCAGTCAGCATCAACCTTCACCCAAAGCTTCAGATAAATCCGCTGCCCCAGCAATTCTTCAAGGCCCTTGCGGGCGTAGGTACCGATACGTTTCATACCCATGCCGGCCTTGCCAATCAGCATCGGCTTGTGACGCTCACTGCCGACCAGAATCACAGCATCAATTTCGATACCGCTGTCTCCTACTTCAAAACGTTCAACCTGCACAGCCGTTTGAAAAGGTATTTCCTGATGCATCCCCAGAAACACCTGTTCACGCACATATTCTTCAGCCAACTGCCGCTGACTTTGGTCGGTAAACCAGTCTTCCTCATATACAGCAGGAGATTCAGGTAAACAGGCCCGAATTTCACCCAGCAATGCATTAATCTGGGAACCCTTACGGGCTGACACCGGCACATAAGCCCGAGCCTCCGGATCAATGCGCTGAATTTCCTGTAAACGGGGCAAGAGCAAATCACGGTTAGCCAAATCAATTTTGTTCAGCACATGAATACGGGGCTGCTTAAGCGAACCGTCGGCAAAGCGCTCAATCAATAATCGCGTAGCCGAATCCAGTGGACGACTTGCATCCTGCATAATGGCCAGCACATCAGCTTCCTGCGCCGCTGCATAAGCAATACGCACCATATTCCGGTTCAACTGTTTTGTACCCTTATGAATACCCGGTGTATCGACAAAAATAACCTGCGATTTCGCATCAGTGAAAATACCGAGAATCCTGTGTCGTGTAGTTTGTGGTTTAGGCGTGACAATCGCTACTTTTGCGCCGATCACCTTATTCATTAGCGTGGATTTACCCACATTCGGACGACCTAGCAAAGCAACCGTACCGCAACGAAATTCACTCATTCATCTTCTCCGGCCTGAAGTGCAGACAACGCATTTAGCGCCGCAGCCAATTCTGCCATTTTCTTGCGTTCTCCGTGCCCACTCCCCATCCATTCGCCCTCAACATAACAACGGGCAACAAAACGCGGCACAGCACTAACACCCTGATCTTCAACCTGATATTGGGGCAGACCAAGCTGATGACCCTGCGTCCATTCCTGCAGAGCACTTTTGGCATCGCGAGCTTCCAACTTGTCAGCTTGTGCGAGTAAATCCTTCCATGCCAGAAGCACCAGTTGTTTCGCAGCCGCCCACCCGGCATCAGCAAACACAGCGCCTATAACGGCTTCAACCGCGTTCGCTACAATCGAAGGGGACTTAACACCTTGTGGCGCACGTTCACCTTCACCAACCCGAATCAATTTTTGCAACTGCCATTTCTTTCCGATATCAAGAAGCCGTTCTTTACGAACCAGTGCCGCTCGCATTCTCGATAGCTGACCTTCCTGATCGTCTGGAAATTGATCATGCAGATATTCGGCAACCACAGCGCCCAGTACTGCATCACCAAGAAACTCCAGTCGCTCCAGATGAATATCTGAGTCAGGAGAATAGGAGCGATGCGTTAAGGCTCTGGATAACAGAACCTTATCTGAAAAGTAATATTCAATACATTGCTCCAGCCCGGAGTAGTCCAAGCCTGGCATCAGGAAAAGTGCTCACTCACCTCAATTCTTTTCGGAGGATGGTTCGAAATCAAAATCCAGCCGTAATTTATGGCGAACGATATCCATTCCTTTAAGTGATCCCGCTTCATACTCACCATATTCATCCATCTCACTTACCGGCCCCAGCAACCACAGCGTAACGTGGTATGAAGACGACAATCTAACATGGGAACCATCGGCTTCAATCAGGAGATTATCATAAAAACCTTCGGGAACATCCTTATCTTCCATATATTTAAGACTCAATAATTGTGGCAAACGTTTTAGAATTTCTGCCTCTGAGTCCGTCGCTTTTTCACGCGCAACCGTTTCAAACACACCCTGAATTTTCCAATATGAATTATAAACCGGAAAAACCTTCATGGCAGTAGCGATGCCTCCACCAACAATCGCCAGAAAGATCATCAGCTTGATCATTGAAAAACCATATTCATGTTTCATATCTTTTCTCCCAAACAAACTCAACTTATCACTCAATCACATGACCCAGACGATTCCAGCGGACTTCACCTTTGGCGTGATCCCACGACCACCAAACCACGGCAGCTTTTCCGACAAGATATCCCTGTGGCACAAAGCCCCAGAATCTCGAATCACGTGAATTGTTCCGATTATCGCCGAGTACCATAAACTTTCCTTCCGGCACTTTCCACACACCATCTCGAATCGAGAAATTCTTACGCAACACATCATGCTTGACGCCCATCAAATCCTCTTCAAACACAGTTGATACATCGACATCACCACTGGACAGGAAGTAGGCTCTGGGGCCGGTTTCTCGCAATGGCATTTCCTTGCCATTCACATACAACTTGTTTTTATCATAACGAATCTCATCGCCGGGCAATCCGACAATACGCTTGATATAGTCTTTACTGCGATCTTCCGGATAGTCAAACACCACGACATCACCACGCTCGGCAGGTTTTGGCAAAAACTGTAAATCGGTAAACGGAACGCGAAAACCATAATTATAACGCCAGACAAACAGATAATCGCCAACCTCAAGCGTCGGCACCATACTGGAAGAGGGAATTTTAAACGGGGCAACGATAAAGCTGCGAATCACAATGGCAATCAACGCAATAACAATCAGAGATTCCAGCCACTCCCGCCATATCGGTTTTTCCATAGCGCCATCTGTTCCGAAAATCAATTTTGTCACATTATCCCCCATCGCCCAATTTCAACACCGCCAAAAATGCTTCCTGCGGGACTTCCACATTGCCGATATTTTTCATGCGCTTTTTACCGGCTTTTTGTTTTTCCAACAGCTTGCGCTTACGTGAAATATCACCGCCATAACACTTGGCCGTGACGTTTTTACGCACAGCTTTGACGGTCTCACGGGCCAGAATTCGTCCACCAATCGCAGCCTGAAGCGGTATATCGAACTGCTGACGTGGAATCAGCTCACGCATTTTTTTCACCAGTTCACGTCCACGCGACTCGGCCACCGAACGATGGATTATCAGAGACAAAGCATCCACCGCATCGCCATGCACCAGCACATCCAGCTTCACCACATCTTCCTCGCGAAAATCAGCCAGCTCATAATCCATTGATGCATAACCACGCGACATGGACTTCAAACGATCATAAAAATCGATAACCATTTCTGCCAGCGGTAAATTATAGGTCAGCATGACCCTGCCCTGCCCGATAAACGACATGTTCTGCTGAATGCCGCGTCGCTCCTGACACAACTTCATCAGTGCCCCGACAAACTCATCCGGCAGAAAAATATTGGCATTTACTGTTGGCTCTTCAATTCGCGTAATCGCTTGCGGGTCTGGAAATTCACTGGGATTGGAAATTTCATGCACCTTGCCACTGGTCATCGTCACCCGGTAGACCACACTGGGTGCCGTTGTAATCAGACTCAGTTGATATTCGCGCTCCAGCCGCTCCTGAATAATTTCCATATGCAGCATGCCAAGAAATCCGCAGCGGAACCCCAGCCCCAGCGCCGATGAATTCTCCGGCTCATAACTGAACGAAGGATCATTCATATGCAGTTTTTCCAGCGAGTCGCGCAAATCGGAATAATCACCGGAATCCACCGGATACAAACCGGAAAACACCATCGGTTTAGGTTCGCGAAAGCCCGGCAGCGGTGAATCGGCCGGTTTACGCTCAAAAGTAACCGTATCGCCCACACGCAGGTCGGCCAGCGTTTTAATGCCACATATCAGAAATCCAACTTCGCCGGATTTCAAGATCCCGGTAGATAACGGCTGCGGCCTGAACACACCGATATCGTTAACTTCGTAAGACACCTTATTAGACATCAGGCGAATTTTATCGCCCTTTTTAACCTGCCCGTCAAACACACGAATCAGCGCCACCGCACCCACATAGGAATCAAACCAGGAGTCGACAATCAGGGCACGCAGCGGCTTGTCGTCATGGCTTTCCGGTGGCGGCACAAGCTTCACCACGGCTTCCAGCACATCGTGAATACCCACGCCAGTCTTAGCAGATACGGCAATCGCTCCGGAAGCATCCAGGCCGATAATTTCTTCAATCTGGCGTTTAGCTTCTTCAATATCCGCCGACGGCAAATCGATTTTATTAATCACCGGAATAATTTCGAGATTATTTTCCATTGCCAGATACACATTCGCCAGCGTCTGTGCCTCAACGCCCTGCGTCGCATCAACAATCAGCAGCGCCCCTTCACAGGCCTGCAGCGAGCGGGATACCTCATAGGTGAAATCCACATGGCCGGGTGTGTCGATCAGATTCAGAATGTAGTCGTTACCATCGAGCGCGCGATATTTCAGTGTCGCCGTTTGCGCCTTAATAGTGATGCCGCGCTCCTGCTCCAACTCCATGGAATCGAGCACCTGCTTCTTCATTTCGCGCTCGGAAAGTGCACCTGTTTCTTCAATCAGGCGATCAGCGAGCGTTGATTTACCATGATCGATATGGGCGATGATGGAGAAATTCCGGATAAACTGTTGAGGAGTCGTCGTTTTTGTCATTGGCGCAGCAGTTTACTCAGAGCTTCTTCGATTGCTACTATGGGTTTATTAAACCCACTTCACAGAGAGCGGGCTATATCTCGGCACAGGTAGTTGTTTCACGCCGTTCACGTTAGCTGCCATCATCCGCTGGCCTAAAGATATTAAACCCTTTCCAGTCCATGCCCCATTTCTTTCATGCGCGTTTAAAACTGTGGAGAAAGACGAATTCCATCACCGGTCTATGCCACATCACACATGCATCATTCAGGTTATCAACCTTTCTTCAGGTGCTGGTGGTTCATTCGTTCTTACTCATGGACGGTGAGCTGAATCAGCACTTCGGCCGGTGTCGCCCAATTCGCTCCGGACGTATGCTGATACCATGCCTCAAGCGACTCTTTTTCATCCGCATAGGCCGGGCTACTATCCGGAAATGCTTTTATCGTCGATTTTACAAGCAATCTCACTCGCAAAGACCGTTCATTTTTGTCAGCTTACCCATCGAGTAAAAGTGTATGCAACCGAGGAGCTTCGCATGTTTGTTACCATGAACCGTTTCACCATCGATCCACAATACTGGGATGTCTTTGAAGATCGATTCCGCCAGCGCGCCGGACTTATCGACAAGGAGCCGGGCTTTATTCGTAATACCGTGCTGCGTCCGCAGGAAGGTTTTTCCGACCAGCATATCGTCATGACCCTATGGGAATCTCGCGAAGCTTTCGAGGCATGGACCAAATCAGATTCATTCCGGCAAGCCCACGCCAAAGCCGGTCAAACCCCGAAAGAATGGTATGCCGGACCGAATAAGCTGGAGATATTTGAATCGGTGACCGATTCGGCGGAAATATAACGCATCATGTAAATCACGGATATTCAGACCATACCAAACGCAGTGAAGCAATTTTATCTGCAATAAAACCAGCCAGCACAGTCCCTTTCAGGATTTTTGGGAGAGTAAGACCATCCAAAGTCGATCATCAAACAAACGATGACAGGCGTAAATCACCTGATTTTCGTCGTACGCTCCGCTTCGCCGTACCAGAATTCAGGCATCTGCCTACCAGTGTGCACCAGCCAGTTTTTAAAGTCGGCACGCATTACAAACTCATAGCGCAATATACAAACTGAAAAATCCAACTTGCTGTCTGCCACTAATTTCAAGTGGTCTAACACAGCAGACCTGATAATAACCGGGACAGAACTTCGCTTGCTATAACCAACGAACGGCCCCCTTCGGAGTACATTCGAGGCGTTAAGATATTTCGGATTCTCGCTTTGCAACCTTAACCCCTCGTCTAAAACCCCTTTCGCAAGTTCGCGTGCTACCAGAACTTCATGAACCATACGTTCACGAGCCCAGAACTGAATGATATCGGGGAGTGTATAGCTTTCGACAAGTTGACTGGCTTCCATGGTGTTTTTATTAGGCTAACAACGCTGACAAGGATTTGCCCCAGCACATTGAATATTTAAATAAATACAAATTACAGATCATCGAACGATTCTCCTATTTTGATGCCATATCAGCCACGACAACACTATAGCGCCAGAAAAGAATTAACACCATCCACATTAATGATGCAGAGTAGATGATTGATTGAAATCGTCCCGATTTCCGAGTTGAGAGGATCAATGAGGTCGATTGATTAGCGCTACTTTCGCTTTAAATGATGGTTCATGGTTTCTTCTCTTCTTGCTCATTGCTATGCTCCTATCTGCTTAATGTCCGCAGACGGTTACACCTTAGCAACACTGGATACCTGTCCAAAGAACTGGAGCCATTTCAATCTAACCTTATTCGTTTTAGGCCTCATACACACAGATACACTCAATTTGCAACTAGCGCACCTACTACAGCGCCCGAAGCTAAAAACCCAATCATGTAGCGGATGAACTGATTATTTGGTCTTTTCAATAGTCCAAGTATTAGTCCAATCATCATACAGGCTAGATAAGGAACAAAACTCATTACCCACATAGCATAGAATCCCCATGCTGCATCTTCCTGATTTAATACAACGTACTTAACTGTAGTGTACGTGTAAGCCATCAAAAGCGGTGTTACAGCACCAAGAATGACCACTATTCTTTTTCTCAATCCAGGCATTTGAAACCAGCCTACGGTGAGACCAATAGGAGTTCCTATCTCTAATGTTGCTGCAAGAGCAACCAGCCATGCATCGTTCATGCGCGATTAATTCTCTTGAGGCCTAATGCCGAGTTCATCAGCTCGGCATTTCCGCCACGTAGCGGCTGGAACATGATCAATGGGGTCGATTGATTTTCTTGAATATTATCAGCGAAACCGAGAATCAGGAAATTGACAGGACATACGTTACAGCTACGAATTTCTTTCATTTCCCCTCCCCTCATTGAGTGTAGCGGCGAATATGAGCCTCCAAATCATGGCTGTCATCCCCAACATGATGGAAAAAGACATTTAATCGTCAAAATCGTCCTCATCTGGCTGCGGATTCACCTTATCGGCATGGCGGCGAGGTAAAATCACTTTCACACGCGTGCCGGTTTCATCGGCCTGCTGCTCCAGTACACGGCCGACCTGATGACACCAGGCGAGTTTTTTACTGTCGCTGTGCGCGATATCCAGCTCACAGGTGACCATATCCCGTTCCGCCCAACCACGAAGCAGATTGAGCAGTTCATCCATGCCCTGACCGTTGCGTGCCGATACAGCAACACGACTACCATCAACACCTTCGCGCAGCGTGGATTGAATATTCGGAGCCAGATCGACCTTGTTCAGCACTTCGACAATCGGCGGTGCAGCATCACCATCCAGCCCCAGTTCGCGCAGGGTTCCTTCGACCACAGCCTTGTGTTTGGCATTTTCCGGGTCGGCGACATCGCGCACATGCAGAATCAAATCCGCCTCGACCACCTCTTCCAGCGTACTGCGAAACGCATCGACCAGCTCGTGCGGCAGGTCCTGCACAAACCCCACCGTGTCCGACAGCATCAAACGGCCACCACCTTCCAATGGCAGCAAGCGCAGCGTGGAATCCAGCGTGGCAAACAATTGATCGGCAACATACACCGTGGCATCGGTCAGCCGATTGAACAGTGTTGATTTGCCGGCATTGGTGTAGCCGACCAGCGCGATGGTCGGAATATCCTTGCGCTGGCGTCCGGCGCGCTGGGTGGCGCGCATTTTGCGCACATTCATCAGTTCCCGCTCCAGTCTGCCGATGCTGTTGCGGATCATACGTCGATCCAACTCGATCTGGCGTTCACCCGGCCCGCCCATAAAACCGAAACCACCGCGCTGCCGCTCCAGATGCGTCCATGAACGCACCAGTCGACCCAGCTGATAATTCAGGCTGGCCAGCTCAACCTGCAACACACCTTCACGGGTACGTGCCCGCGAAGCGAAAATTTCCAGAATCAGGCCGGTACGATCAACTACCTTGGCACCCCAGGTTTCTTCCAGATTACGCTGCTGTACCGGCGATAGCTGATGATCGACAAACACCACATCAATCTCTCTGGCTTCAACCCAGGCTTTCACATCCTCAGCCTGACCGGAACCCATCAGCGTAGCGGCCACGGCCTTGCGAACAGGCAGCAATTCCGAGCCTTGCAGCGAGCATCCACCCGCCTCGACCAGTCGCTCGAACTCCTCTTTACGCGAGATGCTGGCAAATTCACCCCAGCGTTCTTTGGCCAGACGCGGATGTACAGCTAGTGCGCGATCAATCGGCAATTCGGTTTCAATCATAGGAACTCAACTTGTTATGCATTTTTATTTCCAGTATCCCGGCTTCGCCATGCTCGGCCTGCTTAGCCTGATTGCGAAACCATGTGCCTTGTCGTTTGGCATATTTACGTGTCGAGATAATACCACGTTCTACAGCCGCTTCCAATGTGCACTCACCGCGCACATGCGCCATCAACTGGCGATAACCCACCGCCCGCATGACCGGGTGTGTATCCGGCAATTGCTGCGCCATCATCCAGCGCACCTCATCGAGAAATCCGGCCTGCATCATCGCTGCAAAACGCACCGCAATATCATGGCGCAATTGCTCACGCGGCTTTTCCAGTACAAACATGGCGCAATCCACAGCCTGTTGCGGGTCTGGCTGGCGCTGCTGCCACTCGCTCAATGGCACGCCTGTCGATTCGAACACGCACAGGCCACGCATAATGCGCTGAGTGTCGGTGCTATGCAGACGTACAGCCAACTCCAGATCCACCTGTTGCAGTTGTTGATGCAGCGCTTCAATACCGCTGGCAGCAAGCATTGTTTCAAAGTGTTCGCGCACGCCCGGCTGCGCATCCGGAATATCGGCAAACCCATCAAGCAGAGCCCGCAGATAAAGCCCCGTTCCACCGACAATCAACGGCACCCGTCCCTGCTTGTTTTCCGACGCAATCACGGCTCGTGCCGCATCGGCCCACCACTGCGCCGAACACACCTGCGGCAAATCGATGCAATCCAGCAGAAAATGCGGCACCAGACGTTGTTCTTCGGGCGTCACCTTGGCCGTGCCAATATCCAGGCCGCGATACACCTGCATCGAATCACAGCAGATGATGGAGGTGCCGAACTGCTGCGCCAGCCTGAGTGCCAACGAGGATTTCCCCGTACCTGTCGCGCCCATCAGGGCGATTGCGTTGAAATTCATATCAATTGGGAGGGGCCATGTATGCGTGAGCCATGATGCAGCAGGGTCAAAAACATACAATCTCTCATTCTTTACGGCCGAACAGACGATCCAGATCATTTAACGACAGCCGCACATAAGTCGGGCGACCGTGATTGCACTGTGCAATATTCGGCGTCTTTTCCATTTCGCGCAGCAACCTGTCCTGCTCATCCGCCCCCAGCACACGCCCGGCCTTGATCGAGCCTTTACAAGCGCGATTACCCAGCCAGCGCTCCAGCACCCGGCCCATGCCCGACGCATCCGCTTCGGCCTCACTTCCCATCAGCATGCACGACTCGATGACTTCCGCCGCCAGTTCAGCCGGTGATTCCTTGCCCAGCATCGCCGGCATGCTGTGAATCAAAAACTGTTCATCATCCGCTGATGCTTTCAATACAATGCCAAAGGCCTGCAAACTCCCGGCATGTTCATGCAACCAGGCCGCCGTTTCAGCATCAATTTTCAGCGATTCCGGTGTCAGCAACATCTGACGGGCAATGCCGCCGCTGGCCAGTTGCTTTTTCAGTGTTTCATAGGTGATCCGCTCATGCGCCGCATGCTGATCGACCAGCACAATGCCCTGATCGGTCTGCGCCAGCACATAGCAGGAATGAATCTGCCCCAGCGCCCGACCGAGATCGATGGGGCCATCCACCGTAGCCGAATCCTCACCACCGCCATAATCTGCCTGCGGCTCACTGGCTTGCGGCGCTGAAAACAACATCCGTTGCATCTCCGCTGTCAGCGAAGAAGAACCGCCACCGTAAGATGGCTTCGGACGCGGTGCAGACCATTGCTGTGATGATGGCGTTTGTTGTGATTTGAACTGTGGCATGCTGCATGATGAGGGGCGTTGAGCCGGATAATCCGCCGCCACCGTGCCACCGCTCATTTTATCCAGCGCCTGTGTTGTTGTGGTGCTGGACACCTGCTGGCCCATACGCGCAATTGCCGCCCGCACGCACGACACCACCGCCGCATGCACGTTCTGCGAACTACGGAAGCGAACCTCACGCTTGGCCGGATGCACATTCACATCAACATCCGCCGGATCTATTTCGAGACGCAATACCGCCACCGGATAACGATCATGAAACATCACATCGCGGTAACCCGAACGTAGCGCCGCAATCAGCGATTTATCACGAATAACGCGCCCGTTGACAATGAAAATCATGCGCGTGGCAGTACGATGATGGAACGTCGGCAAGCCGAAATAACCCAGCAAGCCGATGCCCTGATATTCCAGCTCCTGTTGCAACGCATTATCTGCAAAATCGTCGCCCATGATGGCAAACACACGCGCTGTCTCCTGCTGTGCCGGAAAATCAAAGCGTGTCCGACCATCGAAATCCAGCCGCATCGCCACCGATGGATGCGCCAGCGCTAGGGCACGGAACACCTCGATAATCGCCGCCTCCTCGGTTTTATCGGAGCGCATAAAACGCAGCCGCGCCGGGGTATTGAGAAACAGATCGAGTACTTCAATGCGCGTACCCTTGCGCGGCGAGGCAGGCCGCACTTGCGTGGCACCGCCACCATCAACCAGCACTTCCACACCCTCATTGGAACCGTGCAAACTGCTCTGCATACGAAAGCGCGATACCGAGGCAATCGAGGGCAACGCTTCACCACGGAAGCCGTGCGAGGCAATGCAGTGCAGATCTTCCGAGCTTTCAATCTTGCTGGTGGCATGCCGTTGCAGCGCCAGCTCCGCATCAGCCGCAGACATACCGGAACCGTCATCCTCAATCTCAATGCGTTTTTTCCCCGCACTGGCAATGCGCACATGCACACTTGTAGCACCGGCATCAACGCTGTTTTCCATCAGTTCCTTGACCACCGATGCCGGTCGCTCGACCACTTCACCAGCCGCAATCTGATTTGCCACCTGCGGTGGCAGGATATGGATAAAATTATTCGTCATGCACCTGACCTTTTTTGTTTGTTGCTTGTCATAAAATCAATGCCTGACGCTAAACCCAACGCCTGCAATGTTTCAACACATCAAAAATCCACGCTTGTTTTGTATGGAGATGTCACCGTCCAAGTATAAAGTTACGACGAAAAAGCGATATATCAGTTTCCCGCTTCAAGCTGACCCGAGTCATCGCCGAAATAGCAGGATTAGCTGTCTGTATCCGGAACATGCAAGCGAATAAACACAGGCATATGGAGAGATGGGAATATCAAAGAAAACACCCCGCAGGCTGATGCTTCGCTTTTCCAGCCTACGACAAGCGGCTTTCGAGTTTTAAATCTTTTCGACAGCATCAGTGTTAAATGCGAATTGCTCGGAGATGAGGATTAAATTGCGAGAGCTTGATTCAATAGACCCTTCCTTAGTCCAGAGGAACGGGTAAAAGCTGTAGCACTGATCTCCTGCTGCCTTCTTTACGTCGGCCTCCCAGTCGGACCACCTAAGCCCTTCGTAGAACACCGCCAACTTATCGCTGAGCGCCCAACAAAAGAAGTCTGAGTACCCGAAACCCATAGCCTCCCATTTCAATGTATCTGGCGCCCAGTAATACATAGAGCCACGATCCTCACCAAGCCCCCCGCCATTGATAGAGAAAAAGCCGCCAGTCACATCGTCTGCGATTAGCAGGTGGCCGACAGCTCGACCGACACTCCAATCGACAATATTCCTTGAAAGTTTTGGATAGCCTGACCCAAGGATGCGCAGCCAACCATGATCAACAAGGATGCCGCCAGTTTCGTAGGCAATTGCACCCATTGGTGATCGGGTTGTGACTTGAAGAGCTACCAGTACATCGCTGCGGGTTTCAGATGGTGGGAGAAGCTCAAACGACGTACTGCTTTGCGAGAGCCACTCGTAAACCAGTGGCCATGCATGTTGGTCCCGGTCAACCAACTCTTCGAGAGTGCGCATATATTGCTGAGTAACGCTTCGCTTTTCCGGCCTACTTCAGATTAACTCCGGAAATGCCTTGCGCACACCGTGATGCAGGATTTCGCCATCCCACGTATTCACACCGCGTTGCAGTTCGGCGTGGTTGATCACTGCCGCTTCGATGCCCTCATCGGCCAGCCATGTCAGATACGGTAGTGATGCCGCAACCAGCGCCTGCGTACTGCTGCGGGGTACCGAGGCCGGAAGATTGGGCAGGCAACTGTGAATGACGCCATCGACGGCATACACCGGCTCGTCATACGAGGTGACACGGCTGGTCTGGCTGACACCGCCCTGATCGATCGCCACATCGACAAATACAGAGCCATTCTGCATGGCGGTGATCATCTGGCGTGTGATCAATTGCGGCGCATGCTCACCGGGAATCAGTGCCGCACCGATCACCACATCGGCTGCGGCAAGGATTGGGCCAAGGTCGGATTCGGCATACGAACGAGCCTCGGCTTTGCCATCGAACAAGCTGTTTAAATAACTGATGCACGCTTCGTTATGATCCAGAATTAACACCTGTGCATCCAGCCCAGTTGCTACATGCGCGGCGTGGCGACCGACGTTGCCGCCGCCGAGAATCACTACCCTGCACGCTTCTACGCCCTGAATACCACCCATCAGCATGCCCTTGTGCCGCACACCTGCAAGCGGCTGCCCGTGAAAGGAACCGAATTGCAGAAAGCGCGCCGCCATCAGCATCGCCACACGCCCGGCCACCTTGCTCATTGGTGCCAGAATCGGCAGCCCGCCCGGCTCCAGCTCCACCGTTTCATAACCTATCGAACGTACTCCGGCATCAAGCAATCGGCGCGTCAGCTCAGGAAATGCCGCCAGATGTAAAAAGGTAAACAGACCAGTTTCCGCCTTGAGATAAGCATATTCCTGCGGCAGCGGTTCTTTGACCTTCACCACCAGATCGACATTCCAAGCCGCTTCTGGATTTTGAATCAGCTCCGCTCCGGCTTGCCGGTACAGCGCATCACTATAACCGCTGTCTTCACCTGCCCCGGCCTGCACAAGCAAACGGTGACCGCCTGCCACCAGCGCCGCGACTCCCTGCGGCGTTAATGCCACCCGGTGTTCGCCATTCTTGATCTCTTTGGGAATACCTATGCGCATCGCAAAACCTCCTGTCAAACACAGACATTGTAGCATAGCCGAAGATGCTATGAATCACGACACATGCTTTTCCAGAGCAATATTCTTTACTCCGAAGCTACCGGCATGACCTATAATAGATCTACATCAAACCCGACAACTTACGGAGAAAATCATGACATATATCCGTTTTTTCAATCAACTGAAACTTGCTGATGTGCCCATGGTCGGCGGAAAAAATGCCTCGCTGGGTGAAATGTACCGACAACTGAGTGATAAGGGGGTCAAAGTCCCCAACGGCTTTGCCACCACCGCTGAGGCATACTGGCACTATCTGGATTATAACGGCCTCAATGAGGCCATCGCGGCAGCACTGAACGGGCTGGATACGCGCGATGTTAAAGCACTCGGCCGCTGCGGCTCGAAAATTCGCGACATGGTTGCCCATGGCAGCATGCCGCCCGATCTGGAGCAGCAAATTTCAGACGCCTACAACGAGCTAATGCAGCAATATGATGAAACACCACTGGCCGTGGCTGTGCGCTCCTCAGCCACGGCCGAAGATCTGCCCGATGCATCGTTTGCCGGGCAACAGGAAACCTACCTCAATGTACGCGGCACAGCGCAATTGCTGCAAAGCATCCGGCATGTTTATGCCTCGCTGTTTACCAACCGGGCCATTTCCTATCGCGTGGATAAGGGCTTTGACCATATGAAAGTCGCCCTCTCGGCCGGCATTCAGAAAATGGTACGCAGCGATCTGGCCTCAGCCGGGGTGATGTTTTCCATCGATACCGAGAGCGGCTTCAGTGATGCCGTGTTTATTACCGGCGCCTACGGACTGGGTGAAAATGTCGTGCAGGGTGCGGTCAGCCCGGATGAGGCTTATGTCTTCAAACCAACGCTGAAACAGGGCCTCCATCCTGTCTTGAGTCGGCATCTGGGTGAAAAAGCCATCAAGATGATCTATTCCGACTCGCTCAAGCAGCCGACCAAGAATGTGCCGGTGCCACTGGAAGATCAGCAGCAATATTGCCTGACCAGTGATGAACTGGTCACACTGGCGCGTTACGCTGTGACCATCGAGGAACACTATTCGAAGCTGGCCGGACATGTGCAGCCGATGGATATCGAATGGGCCAAAGATGGCATCTCCGGCGAACTCTTTATCGTGCAGGCCAGACCGGAAACGGTGCATACACAGCACAAAGGCCACAGCATCGAAAGTTACACCCTGCAACAACGCAGCAGAATCATCATTCAGGGCAAGAGCGTCGGTAGTAAGATTGCCACCGGCATGGCGCGTGTGATCAAGGATGCATCACACATCCATGAGCTGAAACCCGGCGAAGTACTGATTACCGACATGACCGACCCGGACTGGGAACCGATCATGAAAATTGCTGCCGCCATTGTCACCAATCGTGGCGGACGCACCTGCCATGCCGCCATCATCTCACGTGAACTGGGACTACCAGCGGTGGTCGGCACCGGCAGCGCCACATCAGCCATTCGAAGCGGCCAAATGGTCACCATATCCTGTGCCGAAGGTGAAACGGGTTACGTCTATGAAGGCGCGCTGGAATTTACTGCTGAGCACATCGAACTGAAGCCATTTGATCGGCCGAAAACGAAGATTATGATGAATCTCGCCAGCCCGGATCGTGCTTTTGATTTCTGCGCTATTCCCAACGATGGCGTCGGTCTGGCGCGGCTGGAGTTCATCATCAACAATTCCATCGGTATTCATCCCAATGCGTTGCTGCATTTCGATCAGCTCTGCGATGAAGATGTAAAGCAGGAAATTCTCAGACGCACCGCCGCCTATGCCTCTCCGGTTGATTTCTACGTACAGAAACTGGCCGAAGGTGTATCGATGATTGCGGCGGCTTTCTACCCAAACAAAGTGATTTTCCGCATGTCCGACTTCAAATCGAATGAATATGCCAACCTGCTCGGCGGCAGCCAGTTCGAGCCGCAAGAGGAGAATCCAATGATCGGCTTCAGGGGTGCATCGCGCTATTACTCGGAAGCTTTCAGAGATGCCTTTGCGCTGGAGTGTCAGGCCATGCGCATCGTGCGTGAGGAAAAGGGACTGAACAATGTCCGCCTGATGATTCCGTTCACTCGCACCCCTGATGAGGGGCGCAAGGTGCTGGCCGAAATGGCGAAGCAAGGCCTGAACAAGGGTGAAAACGGGCTGGAGATATACGTCATGTGTGAAATACCGGCCAACGTTATTGCCGCTGATGCGTTCCTCGATATTTTCGACGGCTTCTCCATCGGCTCGAATGATCTGACCCAGCTGATGCTGGGCGTTGACCGCGATTCAGCGCTGGTCGCGCACGTCTTCGACGAACGCCAGCAACCGGTGCTGGATATGCTCAGCATGGCGATTGCCGCCTGCAAACGGCGCGGTAAATACATCGGCATCTGCGGTCAGGCGCCTTCGGATTATCCGGAAATCGCCGAATTTCTGGTACGTGAAGGTATTGAATCGATGTCGTTAAATCCGGATTGTGTACTTGCCACCACCATGCGCATACTGGAAGTGGAAAAAGACATTCAGGCCGGAAAAACCTGATACGCTATCAATGATGGCGTTCCTGTTTTGGACGCTCTTCGTATCTCGGATGCTCTTCGTATCTCGGACGTGCTTCAGTCCTTGGGCGCGTTTCAGATCGTGGACGCGCTTCTGGCCTTGAGTGTGCTTCGTAGCGATCGGATTTAAAAGCATGACGCCCCTGCTCATAACCACGCCAGAACTGCTCGTGACCATAACCGCTGCAAACACCCTGATATGGCTGATTGTGCTGACCGACATAAAGGCCGGACTCATAGCTGCAAAAACGCTCTATACCATGCGTCCAGCCTTCCCGATAGCCGAATGTGTCCGTTTGAATATTGTAGTTGCGGCATAGCCCGGCAATCTCCAGAGCCCGGCCGGGTTTACCGGCCAATGCGTCACTAAAACCGGTATCGTAACTATCGGTATCCATACATGCTTCAAGTCCGATAAGATTGGCTTCACTGCGCTCCTCGTCATATTTCAAGCGTTCCAAATCGTGCAACAACTGGTGCCGCTGCTGCTCATCCTTTTCGACAGCCAGTGCCTGCTCGACCTTAGCCAGCTGTTTTTCGGCGTACTCATGGGCTGCTCGTGAGCGACGCACATCGCTGCCCAACTGGTAATAATCCTGAAAGGCATCCGCCGAATCCGCCGGGCAAACACCTTGATAAGTGCTGCCATGCAGGCCCTGCTGCAAGGCATTGTCTGGCGTACAATACCGGCGCACCCCCTGATGCCAGCCAGCCAGAAAATTAGCCTCCACATCTGCCGGGCAGATGTTCGGAAACGGATTGCCGGAAACGCCGATCCGGTAACCTGTATCGGATGAGCAATATCGGCGAATTCCCTCTTCCCAGCCCTGCCGATAGGCGCTTTCATTCGGAGTAATCTGGTACTTGCCGCAACTTTCACTGTGTCTGGCAACATTACTGTAATGGATGCCGCGACCCCCCTCGTTGTAGCCAATTGCCCGCCAGTCGGCATTTTCACAATCTGTTTTCGACATCGTGGCACAGCCGAAAAATGTGCTCATCAGCAACATACTGACGCAGGCAAAAAGGAATCGATTCATGCTACCCTCCATGGATTAAATAAGAATGCAGACTGCACGCCAGAAGAAATCACGGCAAGCCTGACTCAATCTAACGGATAAGGTTAGATCGCGGGAGCGAAGCGAGCCGCGATCTGAACCGTTTGTTGGACAAGCCCGATGGGTGATAAAGTTCTCTTGAAAATATCTTTTTGAGTTTTACTTCCTCTGAAGCCGTGCT
>Ga0210012_1001543_pt1 | contig 21780 bp, 17 predicted proteins | sample CryGeymeta201504_FD_183974 | JGI IMG/M metagenome (GOLD analysis project Ga0210012, IMG submission 183974) | Groundwater microbial communities from Crystal Geyser aquifers in Utah, USA - Crystal Geyser metaG 2015-04 (SPAdes) (version 2) | ecosystem: Environmental > Aquatic > Deep subsurface >... | reverse complement strand
ATGGTTGATTATCGAAAATATATTCATTTAGGTTATGGATATAGTCTTGCAGGTAGAGCAAATTTCGCTACTTCCTTTGGGCCAAATGCCCAATCCTATTTTCTTGGAGGCGTTGCAGGTTGGTTTAATTATCAGTGGGATGGAAACGATATTCCTTTTAATCAGTTATCTGATTTATTCTTTACTCAACCGGCTTTGCCAATGCGTGGTTTCAATTATAATGCATCGTTTGGGAATCATTATGGTTTATTAAACTTTGAATTTCGTTTCCCACTTTTTGCTGCAATTTTACCAGGACCAATCCCAATTTTACCACTTTATAATCTAACGGGTGTAATATTCATGGATTTAGGTGCAGCTTGGGGTTTACAACGAGATTTTTACGTCACTCGCATTGATGCAAGTACTGGCCAAGGATTGGATCAAATTTTGTATTACAGAAATGGAAGCAATTTAGATGTTTCTTTAGCAAAACGAGAAAAAGTCTATATTGATGCTTTTAGTGGCGCAATCTATGATTCACCACCTGAAAATGCGAGCTATTACGACAAAACTATTTTACGTGGCGATTTGTTGATGGGACTTGGATTTGGGATAAGAACGATTTTAATAGGTTTGCCATTTAGATATGATGTTGCTTGGCCAAGATATGCAAACGGTGTTGGCGATTATGTTCAATATTTCAGTATCGGAATTGATTTTTAATGAGTGAATCATCTTATAGAACTCTATTAAAAAAAGCCTCAAATATTGTAAAATATGGAAGAATCAGAGCTATTATAATAGCTATTGTAGCTTTGATTCTTTTCGTAGTTGGCCTAGTTCAATTTAGATTCGATTTGATGATTATGGCAGGGTTGCTTCTAATTATTGCGAGTTTATATTATAGTTTGTATCAATTCTCAATACAGATGTTTTCGACCATTGAAGAGATTACAAAGCAGTTTTCGGGAATGAACGATATTCCTGAATAGGGGTTATTTTGAAAAGTTGTGAAATTTTCAAAACCTAGTGTTAATTTTCTGAGAGGAACCAGTCTATTTTATAAATAATGTGGATTTACAGTCTTGCATTCCAAGTTTTTTCTAAGACTTTTAAGCTATTTGGGACGAAAGAAAATCAAAAGAGGCAGAGTGGATTTCCTGATGAATTTGAAATTATTTCCTGGAAAAATTTAAAATCCACAAAACACTTTTTGATTTACAATTCAAGTCGAACCGCGCCAAAACTTTTCAAGAAAGAGTTTTTTTAGAATTCTACATCAAAAACATTTTATTTCAGAAAACCCAATCTCTAAATTCAAATTAAGGATAAAGTGCTTTTTTAGCAGCTAAAAGCGTGTTTTTCATCAATAATGCACGTGTCATTGGTCCAACTCCTCCTGGTACAGGTGTAATCCAACTAGCTTTTTCACGAACTGATTCAAAATCACAATCACCAACTAGTTTATAGCCTCTTTCATTAGTGTTATCTGCAACTCTGTTAATTCCGACATCAATTACAACAACATCTTCTTTCACCATTGTCCCTGTTATTAAACCTGGAGAACCTACTGCTACTACAAGAATATCAGCGTTAATAGTATGTTTGGTTAAATCTTTAGTATAACGGTGACAAAGAGTTACAGTAGCTTTACCGCCATCTTTTTCGCGAGAAAGCATAATTGCCATTGGTGTTCCAACAATCTGAGATGCGCCAATTACAACAATGTGTTTTCCTTTTGTAGGAATGCTATAATGACCAAATAATTCCATAATTCCGGCAGGAGTACAAGGTCTAAAAGCAGGCTGACCAACTTGCATCCGCCCGACATTCATCGGGTGAAATCCATCAACATCTTTCCTATAATCTATCGCTTCAATTATAGCATGAGTTGAAATATGATCGGGAACGGGAAGTTGAACTAAAATCCCATCCGTATTATCATCTTCATTGAATTTGTGAATAATTTCACACAATTCTTTTTCAGAAATAGTATCAGGTAAGAAAAGAGTATCTGAATCAATTCCAACTTCTTCACAATCAGTGGTTTTTGATTTCACATAGGATTGAGAAGCGGGATTATCACCAACAAGAATCACTTGCAATTTGGGTGTTCTGTTTTCTTTAGAAACCCAATGTTCAATATCAGTTTTTACACGGGCTTTAATTTGTGAAGCCACGACTTTGCCATCTATAATACTTGCTGCCATAATATTACCGTTCTAATCCGAATTTTTTAATTTTTTGATATAAATGACTTCGTTGAAGTCCTAATTTTTCCGCAGTATGAGAAATATTCCAATCAAATTGTTCAAGCTTTGATTCAATAAATTCAGCTTCTGTGAATTCTTTGAAATCGTGATAGGTTTCAAATTCATGGAAATTAATTGAGGAATTCTTTTCTTTTTCAGGCGCTTTTTTGCGAACTAGTCGTTCAACATCTTCTGCCGAAATACAAGCTAAATCTGACAAAATTGCCAATCGTTCAACAACGTTTGATAACTCACGAACATTACCAGTCCACTCATAATTTAATAAAGCTGAGAGAGCTTCATCAGAAAATGATTTACCTGAAAAACTTATGTCTCTGTGGGTTAAATGATTCAAAAAAGATTGTGCTAAATCTGGAATATCTTCTTTTCGATTTCTTAAAGGAGGAACATGAATTGGAATAACGGATAAACGATGAAATAAATCTTCTCTAAAGTTTCCTTCTTCAATTTCTTGTTCTAGATTTTTGTTAGTAGCGGCTAAAACCCGGACATTAACTTGAATCATTTGATTCCCACCAACACGAGTAATTTGTCCTTCTTGTAAAGCTCGTAGAACTTTTGCTTGAGCATCTAAGCTCATATCACCAATTTCATCTAGAAATAAAGTTCCTTCATGAGCAAGCTCAAATTTTCCAATACGTTGTTTGTCGGCGCCTGTGAAAGCACCTTTTTCGTGACCGAATAATTCAGATTCTAGAAGTTCTGTTGGTATTGCTGCGCAGTTAACAGCCACAAATTCAGCATTGATTCGTTTACTTTGTTCATGAACCCAACGAGCAACTAATTCTTTCCCAGTTCCATTTTCTCCGGTAATAAGAACACGTGCATCGGTTGGTGCTACTTTGGCAATAGTATTTCTAATTCGATCAATTGCGTCGCTTTTTCCTAGAATTTCGGTAACGCCGTTAACTTTTTTTCGAAGAGAAGTCGTTTTTACAACGAGCTGATTCTTATCAAGTGCGTTTCTTACTGAAACTAGAAGGCGGTTTAAATCAGGCGGCTTTTCTAAAAAGTCGTAAGCACCTAATTTTGTAGCTTGCATAGCCGTTTCGATTGTTCCGTGACCAGAAAGCATGATTACCGGTGGTTCAAACCCAATTTTCGAAAGCTCTTCTAAAACTTCAAGTCCATCAATTCCTTTCATTTTAATATCGAGAAGAACTAAATCGAAATCGTTTTTCCCTAGAATTTCTAATGCTTCGTTTCCGGATGAAGCTTCAGAAATTTTATATTTTTCAAATTCAAGTATTTCGCGAAGAGCTTTGCGAATACTTATTTCATCGTCAACTAAAAGGATTTTGTGTGTTGCCATTATATACTTAGCAAAAGGTGAATAAGTTTTCTTTTAATAATTTTCGTACAGCCAAAGAACTATTTTTTGATGTACGACATCAATTCGACTCACTTTTTCACTAAAATGATTGGTTGCCAAACTTATGGTAATCAGATTTCCTGATTTTGTGTGAAGATAGCCTGAAAGTGTTCTTGCACCACTTATATAGCCTGATTTACCAATTAAATTACCTTGAACTGAGGTATTTAAAAATCTATTTTTTAAGGTTCCATCTATTCCAGCAATTGATAGTGTTTTCAAATAATCAGAATACCATGTTTCTAATTTAATAGAATAGAGTAATTGCGATAAATTTTTTGTTGAAATCAGATTTGAAAAAGCCATTCCAGAGCCATCAATCAAATAAATAGTTGTTGTATCTGTTTTGAAATAAGCTGCTTTATCTTTTATAATTTGAACTCCGGCTTCTGTTTGTCCTTGAATTCCATAAACTTTTACTGCAGCAGCTTTAACCAACATTTCGGTGTAAAAATTATCACTTTCTTTATTTATTCGAACTGCTAAATCTTTAAAGGGTTTTGAATAGTGAAATGCTAACTCTGTGAACCCATTTTGTTTGTTGAATTCAATGTCATTTCGGCTAGTTTCAGCTCCATTTTTTACTTCAATTCCATTAAGCTGTGCATATTTAACAAAAGTATCAGCAAAAAATAAAGCGGGGTAATATATACTTAAAGACTCTTCTTCTAAATAATTTTGAGGCAGACTTGATCGTAATAAAATTGTATTTGTCCCTGAAAAGCGTTTGTAATATTCATCATAAGAGGAGTTGGGAGAACTAATTTTTTGTTCATTTATTATTCTCACATAATCTGTATTTAGAGGAAACCATTCAATTTTTGGCAAGCTTCCGATCGCACCATTTGCTCTTACCGTTAGATCAATACAATTTCTATTGAAGGAGAGAGCACTTAATTCAGAAGCATAATAAAAAGATAAATCGTCGTAACTCCAATGCGGTGGATAACTTTCATCATCAAATAAAGCGTCATGCCCAATTATTTTACCATCAATTACTTTGATTCCTTTGTTCTTTAATTGATTAATAAATTCATCAAAAACAAACCATTTATCATCATTATAAAGTTCGCCACCAATACTTGGATCACCAGATCCTTGAATATATAAGTCGCCTTCCCAAACAGAATCTTTTAATTCACCAAGGCCATAAATACTTGTTTTGAATGAATATTCACTCCCAAAAACAGAAAATAGTGCAGCAGATGTTAATAGTTTTAAATTTGAGGCTGGAGTAATTAGAGTAGAACTATTGTAGTCAATAAGTTCTTTTCCTGTTGAATCACGAACACTTAAAGTCCAAATTGCGTTTTTTGATGCACTATTTTGAATAAACTCATTAACACGATTCGGGGTATTTTGAGCAAGCGAAGTTGAAACGAAACCTAAATTAATGAGACAAAAGAATAGAACCCCTATTCGAGATAAGCCAAAAGTGCCCATGTTTAGTATTCGTTTTTTTACCAAAGAATTAATTAAAATATCGTTCTTCTTCTAGTTTAAATGCTTCAATAATGGCTTCTTCATCAGAACAAGCGTAAAGTTTTTCTCTGAAATCGTCGTTATTCATAAGACGTGAAATTCTGGAAAGCAATTTAATATGTTCCGAATTATGCGTTGCAGGTCCAACAATTAGAAAAACGAGTTGAACAGGTGCATTGTCGATAGAACTATAATCAATTCCATTTTCAAGAAGAGCAAATGCGGCAAAATTGGTAGTAAGACCAGGAACTTTAGCATGAGGAATTGCTAAACCTTTGCCAACACCAGTTGACATAATAGATTCTCGTTCTTTTACAGCTAATCTAATTGTTTCTAGCTGTGAACTTTCAACTAAAGGACCAAGTAAATCGATGACAGCGTCAAGTGTCTGTTCTTTTGTTGAAACCGCTAGCTTAGCTTTCACGGTTTGTTTGGTTAACAATTGATAAATTTTCATCACAGGGCGTTGGTATTTACTATTTTTACGACTGTCTGAATATACTCACCTTTTGGGCTTTAACCCAAGTTAAAAAGGTAGTATTTTCCCTGTTTACTCTAAATTATGTTCAAAGAAACCCTCGCTGTTTTTAAAAAAGATATTTTACTTGAATGGAAAACCCGATTTGGGATAAATTCAGTAATTGCCTTTGTTTTCAGCAGTTTACTCTTAGTTATTTTTAGCATGCGTGCCCAGCAGTTGACTCCTACATCACGTTCAGGTTTGTTGTGGGTTATAATCGTATTTGCAGCTTTGTCTAGTTTGTCTAGAAGTTTTGTTTCTGAAACCGAAAGAAGAACCTTTGATTATCTACGACTTTATGCAAGAGCTACACCCGTTTATTTGGGTAAATTGTTGTTTAATTATGGATTTACACTACTAATAAGTGTAGTAAGTTTAGCAGCTTATGTTGTTTTATTAAATGTAAGTGTAGCTTCATGGCTAATAACTTTTCTTGCAATATTTTTAGGATCTTTAGGCTTGGCTTCGGTTTCTACACTTTTAGCTGGAATTATTGCCCAAGCTGATAGAAAAGGGTCTATATTTTCAGTAATAACCATGCCACTCATGATTCCATTGTTACTCTTAATAGTTCGACTTTCAAAAGCTGGATTTACAGATGGTTTTTTACCTGGCGTTTATGGCGATTTAACAGGAATTACTGCATTTTGTGGAGTAATGATAACCTTATCCATTTTATTATTTGATTTTATTTGGGATGAATAACAAAGATTTAAACTACGAATTTGGAAATCCAGGACTAGTTGGTCAACTAAAAGCTCGAACACAACTTGAAAAAGTTTTAAAGGGTGATCGGCTTTCTCATGCGTATTTATTTACAGGTCCAACAGGAGTCGGTAAAAAAGCGCTCGCTTTAGCATTTGCAGAAATGATTCAAGGAGTTTCTAACTTAACTAAATTAGAAAATCCGACATCAAGAAAAAGTAGTTGGTTTCATCATCCTGATATTCATTTTTTCTTTCCCATGCCACGTGAATTTAATCATAAAGAGTTTATGGGAAGAAAAGAATTATTACATCAAGATCCGTATGATATTATTGATTTTGGATTAAGACCGAGTATAACAGGCACTGATTTAGGTAATAAGCAAGCTTTTTATTCAATCGAATATTATCGTGAACATATACGTTCGAGTGCTTTTTTAAAGCCAAACGAAGGAAATAGAACGATTATCATTTTAACAGAAGTTGAAAAAATGCGTGTTGAAATGAGTAATGCTTTTTTAAAATTACTCGAAGAACCTAACGATAGAGTCATGTTTATCATGACTACAAATCAGGTTGAGTTATTATTGCCGACAATTATTTCTCGTTGTCAGATTATTCATTGTAATCCCTTAACTCATAGTGAAATTGAAAATGGTTTAATTCAGGGAAATAATTTATCAAAAGAAGATGCTTCGTATTTAGCTCGTGTTTCTGGCGGTAATTATTCCATAACGAGATTTTATAATCTAGAAGAACTCAAAAAAAATCGAAACTTTGTGGTTGAATTTCTAAGAGCTTCTTTTACTTCAGATGCTATAAAATTGGCTGCTTACTCTGATCAATTCAATAGAGAATATAATACTCAAGGGCAATTAGCAGTACTTTCGATGATAGAAGTGTTTTTGAGAGATGTTCATGTATTTTCTCAAACTGGAACATCAAATTTTATAACAAATGCCGATCAGTTTGATGTCATTCAGAAATTTCACAAAGCTCAACCTCATGCTAGAATTGGTGATATGCTTAAAGAAATAGATGAAATCCGAATTTCAATTCGACAAAATGTGAACTCCAGATTGTCTCTAATCGTTTTAGCAAATCGTTTTTATTTGTTGATGAGAGGTCATGATGTTTTACATCCATTATCAGAACCGTGGACTCGACTTCCATCGGTAGTTATATAAAAAAACAAAAGGTGTTACATGAATACTAAACAGCAAAAGCTCAAATTTGTTAAAATGCAAGGTGCAGGGAATGACTTTGTAGTTTTTGACAATAGAGCGTATCAATTCACATTAGATCAAATAATTGAACTAACTCCCAAACTATGCAATAGACGTTATGGAATTGGTGCAGATGGACTTATGGTCATTCATGATAATCCCAAAGGTTCAGTGCAATTCGAAATGATTTATAGAAATGCAGATGGTTCAGATGCTGGAATGTGTGGAAATGGTGGTCGTTGTTTAGCTTTTTATGCTTCTGGATTAGGATATGGAACGAAATTCGATTTTCATGTTCACGGAGTGATTTATAAAGCCGAAGTCCGAAGAAGAAAAAAAGAAGTAAGCATTCATTTGCCACAAAGCGTAGATATTACAAAAAGAATCTACAATAATTATGCAGAGTATTATCAGTTATATACGGGAACTGATCATATCGTAATTCCAGTAATTGATCAAAATCGATTTAAAAAAGAGGAATTATTTCATTTAGGAAAAGAAATGAGATATTCAGATGAAATTAATATTCGTGGAACAAACGTGAACTTTTTTTGCGAAAGTACAGATGGAAAAAGAAATCATGTACGCTTAGAAACTTACGAAAGAGGAGTTGAAGATTTCACACTTGCTTGCGGAACAGGAGCTATTGCAACGGCACTAACTTATACACATTTACAAAAGAAAAAAGACGGAAAACAAAAAGTCACAGTTGAATGTGCGGGTGGAGAGTTACAAGTTGTTTTTCAAAAAAAAGAAAACATTTTTGACGAATTGGTATTAATTGGTCCGGCAGAAATTGTCTATAAAGGTGAAGTACTAATTACAGTTTAGATTTCGTTTCAAAAAATAGTTCATAAATTAATGATTACATGGTAAAACAGATTATAATCGTAACAATACAACTATTCATATTAATAGGGTGTGGGTCTACAACGAAACAAAGAACTCAAAAACCGGCAAAGCCAAAAGTTCCTGGTTTTTATCTTTCCAAACAACAATTACCACCAGAAAATATAAAAAGTATTCAATTGCTAAATCAGCAAGGAAGTGCAATTCCGTATTTGAGATTAAACAGTAAAGAACAACTTACTTTACGATTTGATGAACTAACAACTGATCCAAAAACATACGGAATTCGTTTTTCTAGATATGATCGTGATTGGAATGAAGATGGTCAAGTTCCAACACAAATTTCTGATGGTCAATTGGAAGATTTAATTGAACTTGGAATTAGAAGTGATAACGAGTTTCCTGAATATTTTCAAAGTGAATATGAATTCCCAAATTCGAGAATAAAATTTCGTTTGAGCGGAAATTGGTTAGTAGAAGTATTTGATTATCAAGACGGAGAAATCGTTTTTTCTCTTCCTTTTTTAATTGCTGAGCAAATGGGTAGTGTTGAAAATAGTTATGAAACATTGAATGAATTTAATCAAGAAAGTCGGTTTCAACATCAACATTTTGTTTGGTATAGTTTCCCTCAAAGTCTTCAATTACCAGAATATAATGTGAGTGTTTTCGCCATACAGGACGGACGATTTACTTCACAAAAAGGACTTACAGTTACTGATATTAGTTCTAGCTCTGAGGGTAAAATTCGTTATCACCATCAAAGAAACGACTTATTTTCTGCCAATTACGATCATCAAAAATTAAATTTAAATAAACTTAGAGAAAACGATCATATTCGATTTGTAGAAGAACGTGGCGATAAACCGGCTCTAGTAAGTATGTATGATGATAATCCTGCATTTGAACAAACTGATTCATTTGAGCTTTATAATAATCCGTCTCACAATCGATTTGACCGATATATAGAAACAGAATTTTCATTTGTTCCTAATTGGGAAGCTCAAGTTAATGATAAAATATTCGTCACAGGTTTATTTACCCAAAATGCTCTTTATCCAAATATGGAATTAACTTGGAAACCTGAAGAGAAACGTTTTACAACAAGGGCATTATTAAAACAGGGAGTTTATACCTATTCATATGAAGTTTTAAGAAATGGTCGATTCGTTAAGCAATTGGCTCAAAACCCATTAGGAAGAACGATTAGGACCTATTCGATTTTAGTTTATTATAAAGATCCTGCGCGATTTATTGATAGACTCGTTTATTTTAAAGAGTTTCAGACTCAATAAGACATTTGATTTAAGTGTAATCCTGAGTTAGGGATAAGATGTTATTATAATTTAAGTCTGTGTTCTTGTGTTTTTCCTTCGATATAAACGTGTTTTAAATTAAGGTTATGAAACGATGGTCTGAACTCCGAAAAGCTTAGAAGTTTGATACTTATAAAACTTTAGACACAGCTCTTTGAAAGGGTGGTCAACTTTTAATTACACTTTGAACTGACCACCTAATAAAATTTGGACAATAGGTTTGTCAGTACCGATAGCAGTACTTTCAGCCCGATTTAAAAGTTTAACAATTGTGGTAAGTATTTGGGTGGAGAACTTTCAGAACAGAGTTTGTAAAACCTATAAAATTCACAAATAATCATTATGCCGTACACCAGTTGAAAGATTTTGCCAAATCAAGATGTAGTAATCTAAATAGTTGAAAAAGTATTTCAGTTAGAAAAAGGGAGCTTTTTAGCAATGTAGATAAATGTACTCAGGCAAGTTCTTCTGGAAGATGTTTTACTTCTTCTTCAAACCAGGTAATTAATTCGTTTGGTGCATTAGAAGGAAGAGAAAAATGGGAACGACATTTTACCAATCCTGAATTCATTAACATTGGTTTTCCTTTAATATCAAAATAGGAATGTTGAAATCCGAGTTTACTCATTATAGCGGCAGGAGCGCAAATATCCCAAAAATAGGTTCTCCGAAATCCTAAATAACCGTTAGACTCATTGAATATTGGACCCATTTGGGAAACAATTTCTTGAATATAGGGATGCTTTTTTTGTTCAAAATGATCTTCTAAAAAAAGCTTTTGATCCGAGTTTACATATTTCAAGACCAAACTTCCCGGTTTTTTCCATGTAATTTCTGGATTTTCAATGTTAAATCCTTTCATATCAATACTAACTGATGTTTTTGAATCAGTACTGATAAACAGATCTTCCGTTGGTTTATAGAAAAATCCATATTCAGGAATTCCATTAACAGCAAGCCCAACTAGAATATAAAAGTGGTCTTCACCTTGAGTAAATTGTTTCGTTCCGTCAATTGGATCAACATACCACACAAATGGAGCATTTCTGTGATAGGATTTATCCTCAGATTCTTCACCAATAATAACATGATTTGGAAATGCATTTTTCAGAAAAGTAATCAATTGTTCATTTGCCCAAAAATCAACATTGGTAACTAAGGACTTATCGTCTTTAACAAAAATTGTAAAATCAGATTGATTGCGCTTTAGAATAGCTTGTTGTCCAACAAAACGCATTTTTTGTTGAAGTTCTGATATGAATTGAGTACTAAGCAAAATAGAAATAATTGAGTGGTTGAATCGTAAAAATACCGTTATTCTAAGCGAATAGTAAACTTTTTGAGCTAATTTGATTCAAAAAAAATTGAAACTAAACTAGTCATGCTAATTATGAAATAAATTGATGGATTTTCCTAAATGAGTTAAATGAACATAATATTGAAAGACATAGTAATCTGATTTTCTTATCTTTTAACTTATTATAGGAAAATGTATGCAAAATCAACTCGAAATAGTAAGTCAGGATTTAAAACTCAAAGCTGAAGAGTTAAATAGAAAGCTTGTTCACCAATATAGAAGTATTCGAAGAATTGCGCGCGAAAAACCAGAAGAGGCCGTTGCGATTTCTCTTGTTGCCGGAATAGTGCTTGGTTATTTGGCAAGTAAAGTTATTCATAGTGGTAAAGAAACTAAGTGAAGCATTTAATAGCCCTTTTTCTTAGCGCTGTATTATTTATTGGTGGTGTATATTCATTATATAAACCTCTCGGCAGGGAATTAATTCCTAGAATTGCACCATTTTTTATTGGTGAACAAGGGATTTGGGGTATTATTAAATTAGCAACAGAAAAAGAAGCAGATTCTATAAGTATTAAAGGGATAAACAATAAAGTATCAATTGCTCGTGATAAGTTTGGAACAGCTCATATTTATGCAGAAACTTATGAAGATGCTTTATTTGCTTTAGGTTATATATCAGCAAAAGACAGAATTTTTCAAATTGAGTTAATTAATCGTTTAGTTTCAGGAAGTTTATCAGAATGGTTTGGGCCAGCATACACTGAAATCGACAAATTTATGCTGAATTTGGGTTTAGAAAAATCAGCTTCAAATCTCATGCAAAAGGCTAATAATTCGAATGAGTATGAGTTATTACGTATTTACAGTAATGGCGTAAATGCGTTTATTTCTAATAAATTTGAAAAAATTCCTTCCTTTGAATATGCCTTATTAGGATTGCCAAATAGATACAGTAGACCTTTGGATGGTATAAAAACCTTGATGTTCTTACACTTTATCATGAATTGGTCAATGGATGACTTCTATATCCAACAAATTGTAAATCAAAATGGTAGTCAACTCTTTTCTGATTTATTTTTCAAACATCTCAAATCTGTAAAGTTACCAAATGGAGATGCAGTAATACCCTTTAAGCCTGAAAATCTTCCAATTCAAAATAAATCATTTATGAATACTATGGATTGGATGCAAAAGCAATCGAATTTATTAGAATTTATTACAGGATGGAAGTCAGGAATTTATAATGCGAATACTGTTGTAGTAAGCGATGATAATGGTAATTCAATGATGAGTAATACCTTATTCGGACCTCTTACTCAGCCTTCATTGTTGTATGAAGTTTATTTTCATCTTTCTGAAAAAACAATTCATGGTTTTACTATTCCCGGTTTACCTGGTATTCTATTTGGGGCTAATGACTCTGTTTCATGGTCAATTAATCAAAGTCCAGCAGATGTTATTGATTATTCCATAGTTTCAAATGAACAGATTGATTACAAAGAAACACCAAATAGTATTCAAGTTAAAGATGGAAATGCAATTTCTCATCCAATTCGATTTACTGAAAATGGCACCTTATTTTATTCTGGAAATGAAATAATTGAAATGAAATGGCCTGTTCATGATGTTGGTTTTTTTGCTATTTATTTAAAAGATGCTATTCTTGCAAATTCGTTAGAAGAGGTTCATTCAAGCTTAACAAAAGCGCATTTGCCAGTAATGACAATTACCGGTATTTCAGAAAAAAAAGCAGGATATTTCACAATTGGGAAAATACCTATTCGTTCAAATTATTTAGGAATTGGCGATGCATCTAAGGGTACAATTCATTCTAAATATTTTAATTCAAAGTTGATTTATAAATCAAAGTACGATCGTTTAGTCATTACTGATCAATTACTTACAAATAATTCGATCAAAGAATTTCCTTATTTTAGTCGTGAGGGATTTTGGCGTAATAATCGACTTGAAAAGCTTGTTTCAAATTTGAAAAGTCCAATTCAAATTACTTCAGTGGAAAAATTATTTCTTGATTACAGAATGCAGGAAATAGAGCTCAAGCCAATTTTAACAGACTTGTTCAAAGGTCGATTGAATTCACCTGTAAACAGTCTAGGTAATTCTTTAAGAGATTGGAACTATGAAGCAAACAAAGATTCTGGTTATCCAAAATTCTATTCTAATCTGGAAAAAATTATTAAGCCGCTTATTTTTGATGAATTTTCAGTACGATTTTTTCCGGATAATGAAAGCATTTATCGAATGATTGTAAACGAAAATAATAATCCAATTTTTGATAATAAAGAAACTCCAGAACGTGAAGATGCGGAAGAGATATTTTATTCTGCTTTATCAAGATCATTAGAGTTAAGTGTTCTCGAAAGTGGCGCTCCTGAAAATTGGACTTGGGCGAATTCAAATAGGGCAGATATTCGCCATATTTCGAACAATAAAATAATGAATCAGTTGAATGATTTAAGTGTAGTTCGAGAAGGTTTTTTTAATACCGTAAATAAGTCAGGTGATGGGGTATTTCCAATTTCATCTATTGCAAAATTCTCTTCTTGGTTCGAAAAAGGTAAGATTAAAACAAAAGGCTTAGTTTTTTCCGGATCTTCCGCAAATCGATATACTTCTTATTATGAAAATCAGTTGTCATTATGGGCTTCTGGTGAGTTAAAACCAGTTTTTGAGTTTCAAGTCTTTGATTCGCTTAAAAGAAATGGCTTCACGGAGTTTAATCATTATGAATAATTTTCAAGTTTATTTGCGAATTGCTGGCATATTCTTAGTTGTTAGCTTGTTACATATTCTGTTTGGTTGGTTAGTTCCTTTAATTGCTTGTTTTTTATTAGTTGGCTTTATTTTAGATGAGTATATCATGTTAACTGTTACAATTTCAGGACTTGTAGTAAATTCAATTCCAACACTTTATTATTATTTTACTTATAGAGAATCAGCTGCTAAGATTATTGCTGATTTATCAAAGGCATTAGGGAATATTGATGAACTAATGGTAATGGTCGTTTCTTTGTTAATTCCTTTAATTATGTACACAATTGCAGGTTTGTTTGCATGGCAAATTGCCGAAGTGCGTTTGAAATTACAAGATTAAGCTATTTAAAAGTATGAAATTCGCGGTTCGTTTTTAACGTTATTTAAAAACATGTTTTCAAAATATAATGCACTAATTACTCTTAGGAAGCTATTTCTTATAAAAATCCTTAAACAAATCTTCTTTTGATAATCATTGCTTTTAATGATTGAATTATTTCTTATTCAGATCTTTAGATAGTTGGTTATTTGAACTAAAAATCTTAGCAAGCCAAGTATATTATCTCAATAAAATCGAGTATGATACAGCATTCAAAGTTTATATATTTGACCTCTTGTATATAACAAACGTTTTTTAAAAGAATGGCAGATATTAAATTTTTTACTTCAGATCATATTTCAGAACTTTTTCAGCGGCTTTCTGCGCTGAGGAGGTATCTTTGACTACGATTCAAGGAAATTAAAAATTATTGAATTAGAAGAATTAACACACGACGGAAGTTTTTGGGAAGATCCTAAAAGAGCTCAAACTATAATGAAAGAATTAGATTCAAATAAGTCGTGGATTGCAGGTTGGGATGCATTAAACGAACACAGAAATAGTATTGAATTATATCGAGAGTTTGCTAAAGAAGGTGAACAGGTAGACCACGAGATTCAGACTCATGCTCGGCAGTTATTTAATGAGTTAGAAGAACTTGAACTTAAAAATATGCTTCGTGATGAAGACGATAAACGTGATGCAATTTTGACCATAAATTCTGGGGCTGGTGGAACAGAAAGTCAAGATTGGGCAAATATGATTTTCAGAATGTATTCGCGCTGGGCCAATAAAAAAGGTTATCAAGTTTCTACCGTTGAATTTCAAGAAGGGGAGGTTGCAGGAATTAAAGGCGCAACCTTAGAAATTAAAGGAGAATTTGCTTATGGATTTCTGAAAGCGGAAACGGGTGTTCACCGTTTAGTTCGAGTTTCACCATTCGATTCAAATGCGCGCAGACATACTTCTTTTTGTTCTGTATTTATTTATCCCTTAATTGATGACGAAATAGTTTTAGATTTGAATCCTGATGATATTGAACTCCAACGTTTTCACGCAGGTGGAAAAGGCGGACAGAACGTAAATAAAGTTGAAACTGGTGTTCGTTTGATTTGGACAGGTAAACTTTCAGACGGAAGTGAAGAGAAAGTTGCCGTTGAATGTCAACAAGAGCGTTCGCAATTACAAAACCGTGAAAAAGCTATGGCTTTGTTGAAATCACGTGTTTATGAAATTGAAAAAAGAATTCAAGAAGCTGCAAAAGACAAAATTGAGAGCACCAAAAAAGCTAATGAATGGGGCTCACAAATCAGATCTTACGTATTTGACGATAGAAGAATTAAAGACGTGCGAACGGGATATGAAACGTTTAATGTTGATGCAGTTATGGATGGTGATATTGACGAATTCATTAAAGCGTATTTAATGATGCAATAATTTCCAACTTCAGAAATAAATTTCAAATCTTTTAGCTTCAAAATTTCATGCAAAAAACATTCGATTTTCTAGTCCTTGGAAGCGGTGCCGCAGGATTAAGTTATGCACTTCAAGTTGCTGAATATGGAACCGTTGCGGTAATCACAAAGAAACAAAAGGCTGAGTCGAATACCAATTATGCACAAGGTGGAATCGCAGCTGTAATGGATCAGTTCGACTCCTTTGAAAAACATATTGAAGACACATTAATTGCTGGTGCTGGTTTATGTAAAAGATCAGCAGTTGAAGTAATCGTTAAAGATGGACCAATTGCAGTTAAACAATTAATGGAATTTGGTGCTCGATTTACTCAAGAAGAAAAAAATTTACATCTCGGAAAAGAAGGAGGACATTCTCATAATAGAATTGTTCACGCAGCCGATATGACCGGAAAAGAAATTGAGCGTGTATTAGTAAATGCTCTTTCTAAAAAGAAAAATATTACCATTTTTGAACATCATTATGCGCTTGAGTTAATTACTCAACATCATTTAGGAAAACGAGTTACTCGTTATGATAATGATACCCAATGTTATGGCGCTTATGTGCTTAATACAAAAACTAAACAAGTAGAAACATTTCTTGCTAAAGTAACACTTTTAGCAACAGGTGGTGCAGGTCAAGTTTATCGTCATACAACAAATCCTGAAATAGCAACTGGCGATGGCATTGCAATGGCTTATCGTGCAAAAGCTCGTGTTGCTAATATGGAGTTTATCCAATTTCATCCAACATCACTTTTTCACCCTGATGCAAATTCCTTTTTGATAAGTGAAGCCGTTCGTGGACATGGTGGTTTGCTTAGAAATAGAAAAGGGGATTTGTTTATGAAGAAATATGATTCCAGACTAGAATTAGCGCCAAGAGATATTGTTGCAAGAGCAATTGATGATCAATTGAAAAAATCAGGCGATGACTTTGTCTATCTAGATGTTACTCATATTCCAGCAGATGAAATTAAAGCACATTTCCCAAATATTTATAAAACTTGTCTTCTATACGGAATCGACATAACGGTTGATATGATTCCTGTTGTTCCTGCAGCTCATTACACTTGCGGTGGAGTCGTAACCGATCTTTCAGGTAAGACAAGTATTCATGCGCTTTTTGCATGCGGTGAAGTGGCCAGTACAGGCGTTCATGGAGCGAATCGTTTAGCTTCAAACAGTTTACTCGAAGCTATTGTTTTTGCAGATAGAGCTGCAAAAAGTGCGAAAGAATTAGCTGGAAATTTAAGCAATAGAGAAGATATTCCAGATTGGGACGATTCAGGTACACACGATACTAAAGAATGGATTGAAATTTCTCACAATAAACGAGAATTACAACAAGTTATGTCCGATTATGTAGGTATTGTTCGTAGTGATTTACGTTTAGAACGAGCATTCCGAAGAACTCACCTTTTGTATGATGAAGTCGAGTCTTATTATCAACGAAATAAAGTGAGTGTTCCATTATGTCAATTGAGAAATATGATTTCAGTTGCTTACATGATTATTCGTTGTGCACAACAGCGAAAAGAAAGCCGTGGCTTACATTTTAGTACTGACTACCCAAAAACATCGAGTGTTCAACTTCACGACACGATTATTTAGCGCATTAGTTTTTCTTCTGCTCGTCCGAACTCTTTCGGCACAGCAAATCAATCAGATTTATTTGCCTGATTCTTTGCGTTTAAATCAAGGGTTTAGCAAAAAAAATGCTGAGCAATTTAAAAAATGGCTATTTTCTGACAAGGTTTATATCACGAATCAAAACCTAAAAAAAACAACAGGTTCTGAGAATATCGAATCGCTAATTAATCGATATAAAGTAGATCTTTTTTCCGATAATCATTCTGCTTATGATTGTACGTGGTATGCTAAGCCAATGCAATTATTGGAAGCAAGTCACGAAGTTCAACAAGACACATCGGTTCTCATTGCAATTATTGATACGGGGATATTTTTCGAGCATAGCAGTTTAAGATCTTCTGTTTTTATTAATAAACAAGAAGTTGCAAATAAGTTAGACTCAGACAATAATGGATTTGAAGACGATATTTATGGGTATGATTTTGTTTCAAATCGTGGAATTACACGGTTAGCGAATGATGATAACGGACATGGAACGGCAATGGGATTTATTGCAGCTGGCCGAAATACCTCGCCAATAACTCCACTTGGAGTTAATCTGACTGCGAAACTTTTAAGTGTTAAAGCATTCGATTCTTTTGGATTTGGAAACTCTTTAGATATTGCTAGAGCTATTGTTTATGCAGCAGATAGAGGAGCTGAAATAATCAACTTGAGTTTCGGAGATGTTTTTCGGAGTTTACTTATTGAATCTGCAGTAAAATATGCTTGGCAAAAAGGCGCCATTTTGGTTGGAAGTGGTGGAAATGTTGGTGGAAACTCTTTAAGATATCCCGCTGCTTTTCCTGAAGTTATAGCCGTAAGTTGGTTGAATAAAAACTTAAGAATTAATTCTACTGCGAATTATGGTCCACACATTCAATTTGCTGCTCCGGGTTCTGATATTCAACATGCAGCAATTGGGAATCAAGTTGCATTTACTACTAGTAGTGGTTCTTCGGCATCGGCAGCTTTGGTTTCGGGCGTTTTTTCTTGGATGAAATCGATGCTACCAAATGCAGATAGAAATCAGTTACTTAACATGATTTCGGCAACTACCCTTGATACCGAATCGCCAGGAATTGATCAATATACTGGCTCAGGAATGCCTCTTTTGTTCTCAGCTTGGGGAGGAGAGACTTCATCCGTTTTTGCTGAATTTGAATTACTAGATTTGAATTCAAGTTCAATTTCGTTTCAAGTTAGTGCTTTGGGTTCTGGAATTAAAGACTGGGAAATTAGATATGTAAGAGGGCGAAATATACAGGCAGAATCATTTTTACTGCAAACTGAATCTCGTTTTTTAGTCTCAGACTCACTTCGTCTAAATTTTGATAAGTCTGGATTTTCAAATCAAACACTCACCTTTTTTCTACAAATTAACTTATGGGATGGTTCTCGTCAGGTTCGGACAAAAACCATAACGATTCCACCGAATGAAATACTTATAAATGAGTTTAGTTCCGAATGGAGTATTAGAGCCAATTCGATTGCTTATTCAACAATAGTCGAAACTGATGTGTTGGGTTTTCTTTCAGGAATTTTACATACTGATGTTACTAAAAATATACTTTTTAGTAAATCTGATCGGGAAGCTTATGTGCATGTTTTATCTTATGATGAGCCTGAAAATGGAGCGTTTAAACAAGAAATGACTTTTGAGTATTCAGGTGAAGTTGCACAATATGAAATAAATCATCAACTTGAAGGGAAACCGATATTTTCGCCTCAAAATTATGAGAGAACAGAGTACGAAACTGAAATTCAGCAAGCTTGGACACTTAACTATAAAGATAATAATGAAGAAGCTTTTTTGAATTTTTATTTGATGTTTAGCAATACCGAAGGCTATACAATTCAAATAAGTGAAGACGAAGGTATTCCAAAATTAAGCGATACATTACTTACAATTCCTGGTCGATTTATTCCCAAATCAATTTATAAAAATGATGAAAAAGCAATATTTTGGTTACTAGCTTATGGTGGTGGAAAAATCTTTTTATTCGATATTAATCAAAATTATAAACCTCTTGAAACCGATGTTTTTGGAAACTATGTTTTTGCTGGATTAATTGACGATACCGACTCAGATGGCAATCCTGAAATATGGGCGCATAATCGTTCTCAATTAAGCTGTTTTGAATTTGAAAATGGTTCATTTTTGCAGAAATTCACTGCAGAAAATTCATCGACTGTTGAAACCAGTCTTGTTGCCAATGAATTTCAAGTTCCAGATATCATCGCTTTTGATAATTCTAAATCATTTAAAGATGTCTTTCTAGGCGATTACGATGGAGATATTTTTCAAATTCAAACAAGTGGTAATGATAATTGGGCGCTAAAAACTATATATGAAGGAAAATATTACGGAACTGGAAATGTCTTAAAAAGTGTCTATTCTAAATCTGGGAAACCATATTTACTTACTCTAAGACACAGTTTTCCTTTTATTGATGAATACAGAACGAAGCAAACGGAGTTCGTTCAGTTAGAATGGTATCAATTTGAGAACGATTCTTTGTATCTAGCTAATAAACTACTTTTTACTGATGTCGATTTAGGATTTATTGATGCGGTTTCTATTAAAAAAGACACGTTGATTTTAGTTACAAGTCCGAATGTATATGAAATTATAAGTGATTTCGATCATGAAAAACCGATTCAGTTTTCTACTATTTTACAAGAAAAGAATCTCGACATGATTGGCGTTCAACAAAACGGAATTTTAAGCAAAAGGTATGATTTAAATACATTGACCTATCATACTAAGAGCAAAATAGAATTGCCTATTTTTTCAGTTCTTCCGAAAATCTATCAAATTGATATTCCTGCGTTTTCGGATTCTTTATTGCTCACTTTTGTTAGCTCAAAAAATGAAGAATTTGAATTATTTACTAATGATACACTTGTTCAAACCATTCAGACTAAAGCAGAAAAAACTGTTATAATTCCCATTATAAACTACAAAACTGAACTTATCCGGATTCAAAACGGGAATCGGCAGTCTGTTTTTTTGCATGAATCGGAGGCTTTGTTAATTTCACCAAGTGAAATTGCAGTTCAAAATGATCAATTTATTCGTGTTTCCTTACAAGAAAATGTGTTCAGATTCAATAATTTGAGTCAAAACGAATTGCCATTTAGTGTTGAATCGATTATTCCGATTTCAAGAAAAGAATATGTTATCAGACCAAATTTAAGGGTAACTAAAGAGATCGAAATTCAGGCTTATTTTACGGGATTGATAAGTGAAACGGGAATCCCCATTTATTTTAAAAATGAGACTTTAACATTTCAAAAAAAGCAAACTATCTTTCTTTCCTCCTTTGAAATAGAAGATAAAAACACCGTGAAAATATTTCTTAAAACAGGAAATGAAGTACAAATTTCAGATTTGATTTTTAGTTCTGAACTTAATTCAGAGGAATTGCTCATTAAAGAATCTGTGTTTTCTTCAGAAACTAAAATTCAATTTATTATAATTCAAATTCCGAGTATAGATTTACAGAATTATGGAAAACCTGTAAAGATTCTAGCAGAATTAAGTGAGTCTGCAAGCTTAGAATATCAGTTTAAGCCTTCTGGAAATCAAATAAGCGTAAGATATCAGAGAGCAGAAGATGAGTTTGGAATAAACGATGCGATTAGTTTTCCAAGTCCTTGGGTAATCAGTAAACAAATTAATTTACAGTTCGCGCATTTGCCTATAGAATCTTCTATTTTGATATTAGACAATACTGGAAGACCTGTTATTGAACTTCAAAGTACAGGTTTTACAGGGTCTCATGAATGGAACGGAAAAAATGCTGCTGGAAATACTGTAAGTTCAGGGATCTATTTCTATCAAGTAATCGCTGGAACGAAGCGAAGTAAACTCAAAAAAATTGCCATAATTCGATGATAACAGTTGGACTCACAGGCGGAATTGGAAGCGGAAAATCTACAGTAGGTTCAATGTTCGAGAAACTTGGTGCGAAAGTAATTCGTGCCGATGATTTAGCAAAAGAATTAATGATTAAAGACGCTTCGATTATTCAGCAAATTAAAAAAACGTTCGGCGAAGAGTCTTACTTTTCTGATGGAAGTCTAAATAAAGCTCATTTAAGTGAACAAGCTTTCCAGAAAAACAGAGTTTCTGAATTAAATTCGATTGTCCACATAGCCGTTTATGCGTGGTTTAGAAAACAAAAAGAAGAAGAATTACAAAAAGGAACAAAAGTTCTAATTCGTGAAGCTGCTTTGCTTTTAGACAAAGGAAGACCAGAAGATTTTGACAAAATAATTGTAGTAACGGCTTCTAAATCCAATCGAATTTATCGCGTTATGCAAAGAGATCATGTTTCTGAAGAACTCGTACTAAGCAGAATGAATAAACAATTAGATCAAGAAAAAATGCAAGAATTTGCCGATTTTGTCATTCAAAATGATGAATCAGAAATGGAATTGAAGAATCAAGTTCAAGAAATTTGGAAAGAGTTAAACAGATGGGACCAAAGGCAGAATTAGTAGCTGGATATCAATTAAGATTGTTCACAAGAGACGATGTGCTTTCGTTATATGAAACACTTCAAGC
>Ga0210012_1001531_pt1 | contig 21870 bp, 16 predicted proteins | sample CryGeymeta201504_FD_183974 | JGI IMG/M metagenome (GOLD analysis project Ga0210012, IMG submission 183974) | Groundwater microbial communities from Crystal Geyser aquifers in Utah, USA - Crystal Geyser metaG 2015-04 (SPAdes) (version 2) | ecosystem: Environmental > Aquatic > Deep subsurface >... | reverse complement strand
TATTGGTTTGTTTTGCGACTTCAAGATACTGAATTTCAGTATCTTGACCAATATTTATTCAATTTATTTTACTTAAAATAATTACACCCAACGGGTTAATATTAGTCTAATTTTACACTTTTTATAAATTTTGCCGGAATACCGACATGTATTTCCCTATCAGGAATATCTTTTGTAACTAAGCTACTAGCACCTGCAATAGCATAATCCCCTAATTTTCTTTTTTCCAACACCTTTGCTCCTAAAGCAACATCGGAAACTTTACCAATGTTAACATAAGAACTAACTATCGCTCCAACTGAAAAATGGCAAAGCATTCCAACTTTTGTATCATGACCAATCATGGAATTAGCCATCATAAGAGAACATTGGCCAATATGTGCTTTTGGCCCTATATAACAATTAGACATTACAAAAACCCCTGGTTCCAATATTGCATTATCTGCAACAAATGCCGTTTTATGAATTATTATTGCAAAACGTTCTTTTGGAATGTTCATGTTCAAAAAAACTTCTTCACTTTTTATATTTCTACCTATCATATGGATTGCATACATGAAATAGTAGTCTTCCTTTAGAAATTTGTCAATATCAACCGTTCCTCCAAGAACAGGATAGCCGTTAATCTCTTTTCCAATTTCAAAATCATTGATAAAGCCCGCTACTTTCCACTCATGATCGCCAAATCGTTTACGATTGTCTTCAATACAAGAAGCAATAACCCCCCCATTGCCCTCACCTCCTATTATAAGTACCTTCTTATTCATTTTTATTTTGTTTTTCTTTAATTAATTCAACCTTCTTCAAAGTTTTAATTGCAGTAGAAACCATTGGTGGCCCAATAAACTTGCCTTTCATTAATGCAACACCTTTTCCCTCAAGTTTGGCCTCTTCAGATAACCTCAACATTTCTCGGGCATCCTCTTCCTCTTTTTCGGAAGGTGAAAAGTATTTGTGAACCAAGGTCAATTCCTTTGGATTGAGAACCAACATACCTTCAAAACCAAGTTTTTTTGAAAGTTTAATATTGTGTTCAAGATCATCAAGATCATGTACACTAATATGTACTGTATCGATTGGGATTACTTTATTTGCCCTAGCCGCCATTGCTATAATTGCTCGTGGAGTAAACAAACTCAAGTGTTCTGAATCATGAATCCCTTCAAGATCACTAATAAAATCTTCGCTTCCGTATGCTATTGCAATAATACGTTTTGATGCTCTGCATATTTCCTGTGCATTTAATACCGCAGCAGCGGTTTCAATTAAAGGAATTAATTTGTAGGTCCCTTGTGGAATTCCCTTCTCATATTCTATTGTATCAAGAAGTTTATCAATAAAGTACACATCCTGTCCGGTATAAGATTTAGGATACATAAAGCCATTAACACCTGGAATTGTTAATTGCATAAGATCTTTTAATAATTGGCCACTTTCGCGGTCATTTACACGCGGAAAAACCATGTGATTTTTAAAAGCCCCATTACTTACCCATTCGACTATTTTATCTCGCGCAACCTGTTTATTAGCAACAGGTTGCACTGAATCTTCGAGATCAAGCAACAAAACATCTGCTAAAGACTTTGCCGCACTTGCCATTAATCTTTCATTGTGTGCAGGCACAAACATTAAACTACGTAGTAAAAAATCGCTCATATAACTTTCTTCTTTATTAATACTTTCCTCTTGAAACTTAATACATCTTCCCCGTTTTGATTTGATGCAATTGTTTCAATATACACTACACCACGGTCATTTTTACTTGAAGACTCCTTTTTAGCAAGAATTATTGTACGCGCATAAATTGTGTCGTTTACAAAAACGGGTGCCAAATGTTTAACAGATTCATATTCAAGGTTTGCTATGGCTTTTCCACTAATATCAGGTACAGTCATTCCTACTACTAAACTAAAAATTAAAGTACCTACTACCATTATCTTACCATGCTGATTTTTTTCTGCATAATCAATATTGGTGTGTATTGGATGATGATTCATTGTTAATAGGCTAAAAATATTATTATCACTTTCAAAGATTGTTTTTGAAAGTACATGATTTATCTCATCGCCTACAACAAAGGCTTCGTAATAATTTCCTAAATTACTTGGTTTCATACTTTTTATAATTTACAATTTCTAAGATTCTCTTGATATGCGGTTTTTCTAATATCCGTCCTTTAAATTTAATAGTTCCTATTTCATTAGATATATTAGGAAACTCCTTCATAACTTCCATAGCAAAGTAAACTTCTTCTTCGGTAAAAAAATCAATTTCTTTAATGGCATCCAATTGTGAAGGGTGTAAAAACATTTTTGCTCTATATCCCATATTAAAGCCTGATAAAACCTCGTCCTTAAAAGAGTTGATTTTTTTTATTTCCATTGATGCAATATCAATTGGTTTTAAATCATAAGCCCTTGCATATAATAATATGTTCTGTCTATAAACTTTTAACTCCTCAATACTATATCTCATTTCTAAATCATTTACAAAATCATGACTTCCTAGAGTTAGCCCTTTAATATTAAGCCCTTCAAAACTAATAAGTTTCACTATATTTACATAGGCTTTGGCGGATTCTATTAATATAATAAATTCACACAAATGACTCCCTACAATATTTGCAATTTTTTTTAAATGACTTTTTTCGAAAACTTTAGGTAATACAAACTTTCTCAATCCTATTTCTATCAAGTCAGTTATTAAACTCAAATCCAATTCTTCCCTTTTATTAAAAAGGAATGGTCGTGCCCAAAATTTTTCAATATTATTTAAACATTTTACATTTTCTAAAGCCAAATTCAATCTTGATGCCTCAATTGAATCTTCAAAATCCAAAATAAAATAATCAGATTTTATTTCTGTAATTTTATTAATAAACTTTAATCTATCAGTTGGGATAAAAAAATAACTTTCTAGCATAGGTTAATTATTTGTTAAGTTTCACAAGGTTGTTCCTTGTTATCTTGTTTATTAAGTTTTAAAAGTAGTAATTTATTTTTAAAATCAATAGGATTTTCTTTAAATATTTTAGGATCTAATTCAAACCATTTTTCAATATCATTAAAAGGAGTTTTTACTTTTAATTCACACCTTAAACTTCCTTGTCTTCTGTGGAGGTTATAATGAACTAAAAAGCCCATTAAATCTTGGTTCATTTCCTCTAAAGAGTTGTAGATAGTTTTCTTGACAGTTCCTTTCTTTATGATGTCATTCGCTTTTTCTACCATACCATTTGTTTTGGGTGTAAATGGTTTTGTACACCTGTGATCTATATCGTTTTCTTGGCAAAGAACATCTAGTTTACTTGGTTTTGCACAGTACTCTCCTTTTTTGTTTTTAAGCAAATGATGGGTAAATTCAAGTCCATTATCGGTTAAAACGTGTGTTATTCCAAAAGGGAAAAAGTCTAAACATTCCAACATAAAACTTTCTGCATTAGTGCTTGTTTTAGCATCATATATTTTGTAATATAATGTTCTTGTGGCTCTGTCTATTGCTACAAAAAGGTAATATTTTATACCATTTATTTTTGGTAAATAAGTTACATCTATAATGTAAAAAACAGGGGTCATATTACTCATCCTTGTTTTTTAGAGGTATTCGTGAGCTCTCTTCGTTCGGTTCTTTAAATTTTTTGGCTTTTTCTTTTTCCTTTTCAGGTACTTTGTTGATGTTTTCACGAACAAAAGTGCGATAAACAGCACTTCTTATTCTCTCTGGTGCTGTGGAGTTTATAGCTTCTGTTATTTCATCCAAAGACCACCAAGTAAGAGCTCTTAATTCGATAGCAATAAGCATGTCTAATTTGCTTAGAGCATAATGAATAGTATCGGGCTTAGAGCTTTTATCTGTAAATACTATTCGATTTTTCCACTTGCTGATGGTTTTTTCAGATACCCCATATCTTACAGAAAGAGCATGGTGGGATAAATTACTTTTGTTAATCTCACAACGTAATCGTACATTTGTTGTCGAGTTGGAGTGATAAGTTTGTTTCATTTTTTGTTTATTTTAAAAGTTTATACAAAAATAAACAAGTTATCATTCCTTCTCTTTTTTTACTCCGTTTCGCTACGCTTCACTGCGTAAAAAAAGAGAAGGAATAAAGAACAACGTGGTGAAACTAATTACTTAATCATTTAGGGATTCAGAAAGCTCCTTCCAAATCCACAATTAGTTACCAGAACAAAAATAGAGATTGGGAACTCTTTAAATCCTACTATTTTGAACTTCTAAATTCATTAGGACAGTAAGCCTAGTTTAAACAAGTAAAATTTAAGATAAAAAGTAAAATTTTCCTATTAGATTCTACCACCATATCATTATGCTTAAACCTTTTTGATTGGGCAAAATACAAACACACAAAGGAGCGGTAAAAATGCACACTTTGCTTGATTATGATGGAAATCTTCCTGCCTATATCAACATTACTGATGGCAAAACAGCCGACAATAAAGGAGCTTATGACGTACCGTTGCTCAAAGGAAGTGTAATTGTTGCAGACCGATTTTATAATGACTTTTTTCTTTTAAATATTTGGGACAGCAAAGGCGTCTTTTTTGTAATTAGACACAAAGAAAACCTCCAATACCTCTCGATAAAAGAAAATGAACTGCCCCAAAACAGTCATCAACATATTTTAAAAGATGAGGTAATTGAACTTAAAACCAAAACATCGAAAAAAAGGTATCCAAAAAAATTAAGACGTATTGCTATTTGGAACGATGAAAACCAACAAACCATAGAACTTATAACAAACCAAATGAAATGGACTGCAAACACAATTAGCGAACTCTATAAAAGTCGTTGGCAGGTAGAGATTTTCTTTAGGGAAATAAAGCAACTGTTACACATAAAATCATTTATAGGAACAAGTAAAAACGCTGTATTGATACAAATATGGACAGCTTTAATAACGATACTTATCCTTAAAGCATTAAAAACTATTGCAAAATTCAAATGGCATTTATCCAATTTAGTGGCATTTATCAGATTGAATTTATTTGTTAAAATTAATCTCCAAAAATGGCTTGATAAACCCTTTGAAGATCACATCGAGCCACCACCAATTTCGTTACAAGGGGTTCTGTTCTAAAAATATTGAATACTATATGGCTTTTGCCAATAAAATCAATATATTTAATAACCTAAAAAAACGTTTAGGACACTATTGATAAAACACTTATAAAAACGCAAATTTATGCAATTTTATTTATATAATTGCGATTATATTGCATTGAAATTTTATCAAACCCGCAAATAAACAGAGACTAACCAAATAAAAAATAAAAAATAAAAAATTATTAAGTTTTAGTATATTCACCACATTCAATAAAATATTGACAGGACATTTCTAAATTTAACAAATATGGATGATTATGGTTTTTTATCAATTTTACCACCAATTATTGCAATCATACTTGCTTTAAGAACAAAGCAAGTATATATAGCGTTGCTCTTTGGAATTTGGTTATCATGGGTAATTATGAACGATTGGAATTTTCTTAAAGGCAGCATAGCGGCAATTGAAGGTATGGTCAATGTTTTTAAATCGGAAGGAAATAGCAGAACCATCATGTTTAGTGCCTTAGTTGGTGCTCTTTTATTATTTATCCAGTATTCCGGAGGAGTAGAAGGCTTTATAAACAAAATTAATGTAATCATTGAATATTTTGAAAAAAAACAAAGCGGCTACAGTAGTGTAATTGTACAAGTTTTAGCAATGGTAACTGGGATTTTTCTTTTTGTGGAAACAAGCATCAGCGCATTAACTGTTGGAACACTTTACAGACCCGTTTTTGATAAACTAAAAATTTCACGAGAGAAATTAGCCTATATCGCCGACTCAAGTTCGGCTCCTACTTCAATATTAATACCTTTTAATGCTTGGGGAGCCTTTATTATGGGATTGTTGATTACGCAAGATATTGACAAACCCTTTTCGGTACTTCTGTCCTCCATTAAATTTAATTTTTATCCTTTTATAGCTATCATCATCGTATTTATTGTAATTATAGCTAAAAAAGACATTGGACCAATGGCTAAGGCCGAAAAAAGAACAAAAGAAACAGGAAAATTGTTAAATAACAATGCCAAACCAATGATTTCCGAAACAATAACCTCCTATAAACCAAAGGAGAGTGTTAAGCCAAAGGCATATAATATGGTAATCCCATTGTTAACTATGGTGTTAATGATGCCACTAAACTTGGCATATACAGGCTGGAATGACGTCGAAAAATATAGTTCCTTTTCAAATCATTTATCACAGGCAATAGGTCAAGGATCGGGCTCATCTTCAGTATTGTACGCCGTAATTACCTCTATATTTGTAGCGATGGTTTTATACCAGTCACAGGAAATTATGAAAATAGGAGAAATGATCGACCTAATTTTAAAAGGAATCAGTGAATTAATGCCTTTGGCACTTTTAATGTTGCTCGCATTTGCCATTAGTGACGCCTGTAATCAGTTAGGCACCGGGCAATTTGTTGCCAACTGGTCAAAAGATTGGCTTTCACCAGAATTTTTGCCTGCAATTATATTTGTGATTAGTTCATTCATTGCATTTTCAACCGGAACATCTTGGGGTACCTTTGCCATTATGCTGGCAATTGCCATTCCAATGGCTAATATCCACGGAGTAAATCCAACGCTTGTTATTGCGGCAACTTTGGGTGGCGGGGTCTTTGGCGATCATTGTTCCCCTATATCGGATACGACCATCATATCCTCAATGGCATCTGCAACAGACCATATTGACCATGTTAAAACACAACTGCCTTACGCTTTGATAGGTGGGACAATCACAACTATTATGTACTTGATTTTTGGTATATTGTCAACATAATAGTTGATTTTCAATTTATGGCAGCACTAAATTGGATGAGTTTTACAATTTTATATAGTAGAAATAGTTTCCGTTTTATATTTAAAAACCTGATTGTATGTCAAAACTTAAGTTCATTTTTATATTTACAAGTTCAATATTGCTTTTTTTTGGTTGTAAATCGGCACTAGTTACAAAAAAAATAACCAAACATTTTGATTCGAGTTTTTACGACAGTCAATTTACGGGACTGCTTGTAGTTGACCCTGCATCAAATGATACTATTTTTAAATATAATGCCCATAAATACTTTACGCCGGCCAGCAACACCAAAATATTTACCTTATATACCGCATTACAAGTTTTAGCGGAAAAAATTCCTGCTCTTAAATATCGTGTAGACAAGGATACAATTACCATTCAAGGGACTGGGGACCCAACATTTTTGCACACTTTTTTTCAGGATAGCACTGCACTAAAAACAGCGCAAAATTTTAAAAAGGTAAATTTAATCCTCGATAATTTATCTGATGAAAAATATGGTCCCGGATGGGCTTGGGAAGACTATGACACTTATTTTAGTCCGGAAAGAAGCAGCTTTCCAATGTACGGAAATGTAGTTACCGTCAACAATCAAAACAACTTGCAGATTATTCCCAAAGCATTTAAAAAAAACATACAATATTCCGAAAGAAAATTCAGTAGGGATTACAATGCAAATAATTTTTATTATCCTCTTAAAAACACTAAAACTATTGAAATTCCAATGGTAATAGACTCATTATTAATTGCTGAATTATGGAATGACCTACTGCCCGGAAAAGTATTTATTATCGACCGAACTTCAAAAAAATTGGACCAAATTGCCTTTAGTGTTGAAGCTGATTCCTTATACAAAAGAATGATGCAGGAGAGCGATAATTTTTTGGCGGAACAAATGCTTATACTGTCATCATCTACACTTTCCGACACTTTAAGTGCCGATAAAATAAGAAATTTTATTCTTGAAAATCAACTGAAAGATTTAAAAGAAAAACCGCGTTGGGTTGATGGCTCTGGCTTAAGTCGATATAATTTATTTACGCCAACTTCCTTTGTGCAAGTTCTCACAAAACTATATGCCGAAATACCAAGAAATCGACTGTTTAATCTGTTTCCTTCAGGCGGAGAATTTGGAACGCTAAAAAATTGGTATGCGGGCAATTCAAGACCATATATTTATGCCAAATCGGGTACACTAGGAAATAATTATTCTTTAAGTGGCTACTTAATCACAAATTCCGGAAAAACATTCATTTTCAGTTTTATGAACAATCATTATACAAAACCCACCAACGAAGTTAAAAAAAGTATGCAAACTGTTCTTGAATTGTTGCGAGATCAATATTAAATGGCAAAAAATCATCTTTTATAAATCAACGCGTTTTTAAAATTACTTTTTTTGGTGTTTAGATCAATCAGAAAACCGTTGATTACAGCATACTCAATTTTACCGTTTTTTCGCAACAAAAAAGTTGGATTGGCACCTTCACCCAACACAAGTTTTCCCACTTTATAATTTGTGCCAATTAAGTGAATGGGCACAGACACTTCTTTTTTACCACTTGGCAATTCCTTCATTATTAAGTAGGTATAGCCATTTTGTAAAAGTTCGTAAACATTTAGAGTTGATAAATCTTTGACAGATTTCAATATTTTTGGAAATACTTTTCCTTCAACAATAGTGTAACCGGTGGCATCAAAAGTTTCATAGCCATAATAAGTGGATAAATCTCCTTGGTCAATAATTCTGCCGATATTGTAAAAATTGGTGTGATTCGCATTGTCTATCTCCAAACGATTGATTCCCAAATCAATGATATATTCGTTATTTAATAGCTTAAAAGTCGCTCCAAAAAGTTTTAAATCGAATAATTTACGGTCATTTTCAGGAATTTTTTCATAGCCTTCAATAGGGATATTTTTATAATCTCCGTTAGCGATCGTATAAATGGCCGATAAAATTGACACATAGTTTAACTTTCGTATTTCTTGCTTTTCAACATCATTTTGAAAACCTCCAGATTCAATCAAAATCGTACTCGTCCCCCATTTTTGAATGTTATCACCAAATGCTCGTGGCTCAAAATCATCATTGTAACGCCCTACTTGTCCAGGTGCATATTTTTGAACAATATTATTCATAAAAACAATCACTTTCATGGCATTTGCCCGAACATCATTAAGGTCTTTTTCATAATTATAGGCTGGAGCCAAATAGGAAATTGTAGCCGTTTTATCGGTGCGTTCTGCATTGTAATAAATACTTTGATCGTGTAAATTGAACCCAAAATCAGCATTTAAGCTGTCTCTCAAACGCTTTAAAATTTGACTTTCCGGAGATTGCAATCGCAAAGCATCGCGATTCATATCTATGCCCAATGCGGTACTTCTGGTAAATTGTTCGGCGCCGTCCGGGTTTAGCATTGGCAGAAAATGAAGTGTTAAATTACCCAAAATCGCATCTTTTTCATCAGAAAAATCAGCACTGTCCAGAAAATTAAAAATATCAAAAATTGCTTGTGTGGCTGTTGGTTCATCACCGTGCATTTGAGACCATAAAAACACATTAATTTTGCCCGTGCCAATACTTATTAAAGACAAGTCTCGGCCCTCGATAGATTTCCCCACTTTTTGAACAATATATTTTGAATCGATTTTAAGCCGTTCAATTAATGGCTGAATATCATTCTGTTTTATTCTTCGACTATCAAGGCTAGGTTCTTTATACTTTTCATAAGTTTCATATAATTTAAAGTTGATATCATTGTTTTGTCCGTTTACGTTTATCCCAATCAATATAATTAAGAATGTGAAAATTTGTTTCATTTTAGATTGTTTTCTTGTTTGTATCTTGTTTATGTGATATATATTAGTGCATAATATTTGGTGGCGTAGGCTTAAATTTAAGTTTTTTAGTCCCCTCTTTTACCGCATTTAAGAAATCTGAACCTGGATCTACTTTTTTTGTTCTGTAAGTATCATCTTTTTCCAACCAAAGTTCGTGTCCTTCAAAATTGGTATATTCATAATGCCCAATTAAATAGTCAATATCATATTTTTTTGCTAAATATTTTACTAGCCTAATATTGGCCTTTATTTGTGCTTTTGTTAAAGGCATTTGTGACGTTCCTCCAACATTTTCAATACCTATGGCACAATGGTTTAAACCTATTACTTGCCTAGCCATAGTCGTTTCATCCATTAAACGATAGATGGTACCATCTTGGTCTACTAAAAATTGTGATGACACATTCAAACTGCTAGAACTCTTAATTTCCGACCTCCAATCAGGTAATTTGACGTTATAAAATGCCTCAAAAGATTTTTGCAGTGTTGGAATTTCAGTCCAATGTAAAACAATCATTTTTGGAATAATGGTTGGCAAATCTTGTACCAGTCCGTAATGATTTGAAAGGTATTCTAAAGTAAGCTGATTTCGTTCTTCATTAAAAATAATTGGCTTATCAATAATTTTTTTTGAAGTTGTACCTGGCAATAACAACAGAAAACTCAGACAAATAATAAAATATTTCATAGGAGACTTATTATGTTTTTTTTTAAATTTAGCTTAAAATAATTTAGATAAAGAAAGGTATCGCAAAAATTTACTTCAATTATTAAAAGATTAAAAATAAAGTTAAAATTATTAAAAATTAGATTTTAAAAGTTTTCTTGCCAATTTAGAGGTAAGTAAGATTAGAAGTTCAAAATATAAAATCTAATTATCAATTGTTAATTCAATTTGGTTAGGGATAAAGCGACTTGTTTGAGATTCTTTTCTAGCAGTTTTTCTCGGCTAAAAAAAGCGAGTAGCAAAACCCTTGTATTCAATGAGCTCTTTTTTAATAAAATAAAAATAACAAATAAAGCCTGACCGAAGGGAACGCCCAAAATATCAAAATGTTTTTTGAATTGATTGCTGTCTTTCATAAAATTTAGCAAAATAAGGCTATAATAACTAAATTTCTACATATTCATTGGGGAATAAATTGTTAAAAAACATATATTTACATCAAATCTTTAAATGATGTTTTTTAAACGAATAATCTATTTTGCATTTATAATGGCTTTGGTAAATGTTGGCTGTAAATCAACAAAATCTCCAATTGTAGCACCTGTTAATATTATTGTGGAACCTGTTACGATATCCGAAAACTTGATACAGCCGCCTTACTTGCAACAAGGCGATACGGTTGCCATTGTTTCTCCGGCAGGAAATTTAAATAATAAGGTTGCTGAAATTGAGCAAGCGATAAAATTGTTAAATAGCTGGAATTTAAATGTTGTTTTGGGAGAAAACATCTTTAACCAAAATAATGAATTTGCAGGTACCGATGAAGAGCGTGCAGCTGATTTTCAAAAAGCACTGGACAATCCAAACATTAAAGCCATTTGGTGCGCGCGTGGCGGTTATGGAACTGTGAGAATATTAGATAAATTAGATTACACAAAATTTACAGAATATCCTAAATGGGTAATTGGCTATTCGGATATCACTGCCCTCCACAGTCAAATCCATAATCTTGGCTATGAGTCTATCCACGCCATTATGGGAATTAGTTTAGATATTTATTGTGAATTTCCAGAGGAGAACGCAGTTCCATTAAAAGATGCCGTTTTTGGAAAACAATTGGCATATACCATTGTGGGTTCTGTTGACAACAGACCAGGAATTGCAATCGGGGAACTTGTTGGAGGCAACCTTACGCTTTTACATTCGATGCTGGGCTCAAAAACAAGTATTGATACCAACGGAAAAATATTATTTATTGAAGAAGTTGGCGAGCAAGCCTATCATATTGACAGAATGTTGCAAAGTTTAAAACGTGCCGGTTATTTTGAAAACTGCAAAGGAATTGTTATTGGTTCAATCAGTAAAATGAGAGGTAATATTATTGAGGATTGGGGAAAACCCATTGAAAAGCTTATTTTAGATGTTCTTGAAGAATACGAATTGCCTGTATTATTCAATTTTCCTGCCGGTCACGAAGAAGACAATAGAGCTTTAATTTTAGGAAGAACTGTTGAATTGACAGTTGGAAATAATGAATCTACTCTTGTTTTTAAAAATTAAAAAAATATTCACAATAAAATGAAATACTCCTTTTGTGTTACTTATAAAAATAAAAAATCAACTTTTAAATATTTTATATTATGCAAATAATTCTAAAACCCTATGATTTAAAATTACAACACACCTTCACAATTTCCAGAGAATCTTATGACATACAGCCAACTTTAATAGTTGAGCTAAAAGATGGTAAATTTACTGGTTTTGGCGAAGCAACTTCTAATCCATATTACAATGTTACGGTTCCAAAAATGATGGAAAACATAAAAGAATTAGAGTGGATTATTACAGAAATTGCAGATTTAACACCAGAAGCATTTTGGGACAAAATGTATAAGCATTTAAAACACGATATGTTTGCCTTATGTGCATTGGATCTTGCCTACAATGATTTATATGCCCGTAAAAAAGGAAAAAAACTTTACGAGTTGTGGCAGTATGACAGTAGCCATAATCCGCTGACAGACTATACCATTGGCATAGATACCATCGAAAAAATGGTTGAAAAAATGCAAGAACTTCCTTGGCCAATTTATAAAATAAAACTTGGAACCAAAGAAGACATTAAAATAATTAAAGAACTTCGCAAACATACTGATGCTATTTTTAGGGTTGATGCAAACTGTGGATGGACGGCAGAAGAAACAATCAATAACGCTATTGAATTGAAAAAACTAGGTGTCGAATTTATTGAGCAACCTTTGGAAGCAAACAATTGGGAAGGTCATAGAGAAGTTTTCCTAAATTCTGTTTTGCCAATTATCGCAGACGAAAGTTGTCAGGTGGAAGCAGATGTTTTAAGATGCCACAATCATTTTCATGGCGTGAATGTGAAATTGGTGAAATGTGGCGGGTTGACTTCTGCCAAACGAATGTTACTTCAAGCAAAGGATCTTAACATGAAAACTATGGTTGGCTGTATGACAGAATCTTCTGTAGGCATTTCTGCAATTGCCCATTTATTGCCTTTATTGGATTATGTAGATATGGATGGCGCGCTTTTATTGGCAAAAGATATTGCAACTGGCGTTACCATTAAAAATGGGATTATAAAATACAGCGATTTAAATGGAACTGGCGTCACTTTAATTTAATGGAAATAATTGTAGATGAATTCCCTGATAGGGAAATTACGTTAAATGGTGAGAAATATCTATATTTTGGCGGCACTTCTTATTTGGGAATGGCCACAAATAAAGAATTTCAAGAAATAATTTATGAAAATTTAAAAAAATGGGGAACTTTTTATGGAAGCTCAAGAAATGCCAATGTGAAATTAGCGATTTATGACAAGTTTGAAAGCTATTTTTCTGAATATTTGGGGGCAGAAACCGCTTTAACAATTTCCTCGGGAACCTTGGCTGGTAAAATGGTTGTTGATTATTTAGCTAAGTCTAAGGTTGTTTTTTTTCATTATCCAAAAACACATCCGGCTATTTTAGCCCCAAATAGCTTGCCTTTATTTATCAACGATAAACTTCACCCAAAACTTCGAGATGCTATTTTTGAAGATATTGTGATTACTACTGATGCTATTTTACCTTTGGAAACAACATCTACATCTTTTGATTTTTTAGATAAAATTTCTTCCCAAAAGAAAATCACCCTGGTATTGGATGAGTCGCATAGTTTAGGTGTTATTGGTGTGTTGGGAGAAGGAATATTCTCAAAAATAAAATCTAAAAAATTGCATAGAAAAATTATGATTGCATCTTTAGGTAAGGCTTTAGGACTTTCTGGCGGCATTATTGCCGCTGATAAAGAATTTATTGACAATATTCGCGCAGAACCTGTGTTTGTGTCGTCATCCGGAGCAAATCCCACTTATTTAGAAGCCTATATGAGCGGATTTCAGCTATATGAAAAGCAACGAAAACTCCTTATTCAAAACTTAAACTTTTTGGGCAAAATATTAGTTCCAAAACAAGCATTTCAATTTAACAAATCATATCCAGTAATATACTCAAACAGCGATGATATTTACAAAGCTTTACTGATAAAAAAAATAGTTATCGCCCGATTTAAATATCCCACTTATGAGAACTATATGAACAGAATAGTGATAACTGCAAATCATACCAAAGCAGATTTGGAAAAGCTGGCTAGTGTATTAAATGCCTCCGAAATATAAAAAGAAAAACCCCAGTTTTAGCCAGGGTTTTTCTTCAAATTACAACTCAAAGTTTATTCATCCCACCATACGGGTGTAACGGGCGTTTTTTGATTTGCCTCTACGTTGCTTCTGTTACGAGTTAACTCTGTTGAGGGATAACTAGCTCTTCTGAACCATTCTCCTGCATAATCATCACCAGAATCTAGTTCCTGACGTATTGTTAAGCCTTTAAAAACGTTACTAGAAAAATCATAACGTCTATAATCCACAAAAGTTTCTGGATTTAAAAAATTATGAATGTATTTTTCTTTCATAATGTGATTTAACATCAATCTAGCTTGGCCAACATCGACGGATGTATCTGCCATATAATCTGTACCGTCAACTCCATATTTTCCAATACTTGCGGCAATACCATCCATATAGGCAACATAAGCAACACTATTAGAACCAATACTTGTTGTTGTTCCTCCATTTGCTAAAAATGCAGCCTCAGCTTTAATAAACTTTGCTTCAGCATAGCTAATTAGCAATAACGGTGAATCAATACTTGTATAATAGCCTTCTTCAACAAAACCTGTATTTCCGCTGGTAACACCATCAGGAGACAATCCTCCACCGCCACTTACATAACCCTTCCAAACAGAGCTGCCATCATTTTTAGCAAAACGCGGTAATCTCGGATCAATAGTTACAATACCACTTTCAAAAGGATAATAATCACCGTTCATGGAACTGACTATTTGACTTGCCAAATCATTATGAAAATTCCCTGTGTTTCGGGCTAAAATTTCTTGTGAATACCAAAAGTTAATATTTTTATCATCATAAAACATTTGAAAATCATCAGCATTAGATGTAAAACCATTTGCTATTGTTGTTAAAACTTCATTAGGAGATATCAATCCCTTATTTACTAAATGCAATTGATATCTTGCCTTTAACGTATAAGCAGCTCTCAACCACTTATCAAGATTACCGCCATAAATTAAATCTTCTCTTCCTAAAGAAATTCCTGAATTATCGTCACTTTGTAATGCATTTATTGCATTATCTAATAAAGTAAAAATTTCAGCATATATAACTTCTTGAGAATCAAAGGCCGGGAAAAGGTTTTCTTGTCCCAAATTGGCTTGGGAATTTGGAATATTATTCCACGTATCAGTAGCAATTCCTATGTTAATAGCTGTTAATATATCTGCAACTGCATTATAATGCGTTGCCCCTTCAGCTGTAGCTTTCTCTTTAATAACTTTTAAGTTAGGTAATATGTTCAAATATACTTGTAACCAAAGCCCGCTAGCGGAAGTTTCGCCTGCGGCAGTCCCGCCTTGTCCAACGAAATTTTGCACATAATTACCAAAAGTTAATTCAGCGGAAAGTTGACCTTCCATGGTGCTATGAATTACTGGCGCCAATAAGTCGCTCATTCTTAATTGCTCAGGTTGCGCTGTTCCAGAAGGCGTATTTACGTCAAAATATTGATCACTGCAGGCGGTAATACCAACTAAAAGTGATCCTATTATCATTGCTTTTGTTATCAATTTTTTCATTATTTTCTGTTTTTAAAATCCTAATTTAACTCCAAATGAATAACTCTCACTTAAAGGAGTGCTTAATCCGGTAAAACCATATACATTTGTGCCTGCACTATACTGACTTCCTTCAGGATCATAACCTTTAAATGGTGTCCATAATAAAATATTATAAGCGCTTGCCGAAATAGAAAGATTGGCAATATGAAATTTTTCTAAAATACTTCCTTTGAATTTATAATTAATACCAATATTACGAAGTTTAACCCAAGAAGCATCTTGCACCAAAACTTCAGAAGCTCTATTATATACAGTAGAACTTCTATAATAATTTTGATCAATTAATGTTTCTTTAGTATTTGTTACAAATCCACCAGTTCCATCATCCATTACACCTTCTAAAACAGTAGTTTGATTTCTAAATTCAGTAGATTTTAAAATACCGTTTCTGATGGAATTTCTAATTCCGGAATCATACAAATCACCACCTTTTTTCCATTCCAGTAAGAAATTAAAACTGATATTTTTATATGACAAATTATTCCCTAATGATGCAATAAAATCAGGAAATGCATTGCCAACAACCACTCTCTCATCTAAATTTACACGAGGCTTTCCATCGCTGGCAATATACCGTTGACCATTTTCATAACGCCATTTATAACCATATAGAGTTCCCATTTTATCACCATCCCTAATTTCAGAAGTGACTCCCGCAAAACCCGAGTTTGCAAAAATTAGATTTTCAATATCGTCAGGCAATGCCAAAACCTTGCCTTCGTTTGTTGACCAGTTAATAATTGTTTCCCATTTGAAATTATCATTTTTAACAATATCAGCAGAAATTAATAATTCGTGGCCAAATGTTTCAAAGTCCCCAGCATTTCTAACTATACCAGATAATCCAGATGAATATGCAGTTCCAACAGTAAAGATTTGATCTTTAATTCTTGTTTTATAATAGGCATAATCTAAACGAACCCTGTTTTTGAAGAATCGTAAATCAGTACCAATTTCATATGATTTATTTCGTTCAGGCACCATATCAGTGTCTCCCAATTGTGTACTTGATCTATAACCTCCAGAACCTCCAAAAGGAAAATCGCCATCAACAACAAAATAATGTCCAACCTGCCCAAATAATGGTCCTTTACCTACTTCGGCCCAAGAAGTTCTTAATTTTCCAAAAGTAAAAAACTCGCTGTCCTTATCGAACAAATCATGGATGTCATAAGCCAAGCTTACAGAAGGATAAAAGAATGAGCGATTTACTTTAGGCAATGTTGAAACCCAGTCATTTCTTCCAGTAACTGTTAAAAATAATTTATTTTTATAAGCCATTACCAACGAGCCAAAAACACCTACATCTCTTAATTGAGTGATACTTTTTCCGGCGAAAGTATTAATTGTATTTGCCAAATCATTAATGCCCGGAATGTTCAAGGTTTCTCCTCTTATCCAAGAATAATCACGTTTTGAGTCCGATATCTGGTTTCCTAAGGTTAAATTAGTACTAAAATCATCAGACCAGTCCCTATCTATAGCAACCACTAAATTAGATTCTAAACCTAAGTAATTGATATTTTGGTCTACAATAAAACCGCCTACTTGTGTACCGGCATCCAAATCAGGTGGCACAAAACGATTTCTTTTATCAGAAAAATTATCTACTTGCGCAGCATAAGTAACATTAATCCAATCTTTTGGAGCCCAATTTAAACTAACATTGCCAACCCATCGATTTACATCATCTTTTAAATTACTTGTTTCTAAGAAATAGCGTGGATTGTCAATAACCCCAAAAGAATAATTTCGTTGTGAGCCATTTGAATTCTGCCAATCATTAATTGGAAAAGTCCCAGAATAATAAGATAAAGAACTAAATACCGACTTATCTCCTCCATTACCTCTTGTCCCTCCAGAATTGGTGTAAGAAATCGATGAGTTAATGTTAAATTTATCAGTTACTTTATAGCCACCTTTAAATCTAATATTCGTTTTATCATATTTAGTGTTTGGCAATATACCTTCTTCAGAATCGTCACCCATTGAAAAGAAATAATCCATTTTGTCGTTAGCCCCACTTAAACTAAAATTAACCTGTGTATTTATACCTGTTTGAAATAAATCATAAGGACTATAAAATTTATCATTCGTTAAATCAATCGTGTTTCCGCCAACGATGGCTGAGTCATCAGAGTATTTTGGTCCCCAAGAATAGAAAACAGTTCCTCCTAGTCTTGTAAAGCCACTATCCGTTTCAGGAGTGTACAAAGCCCTTGGCAATCCACTAAACCCTTCTCGATAAATAGTTTGCAATTCAGGAGTGGTATTGATATTTCTATAGGTAGTAGAGGTCGTTATGTCAATTTTAGCTTTCCCTTGTTTTCCTTTTTTTGTAGTAATTATTATTGCCCCATTCGCGGCTCTTACACCATATAGTGCTGTTGCAGCAGCTCCTTTTAATACGTTAAAACTTTCAATGTCTTCAGGATTTATGTCAGATGCCCTGTTCGAAAATGAAAATTGCTCCGAACTGCTTGGTGAATTTGTGCCTGCACTAGGTAAAACACTACCAGAAAAAGTATCATTATTTAGCGCCAAACCATCAACAATTATAAGAGGTTGGTTGTCTCTATCTGGGTTTATTGAGGAAACACCCCTAATTAATATATCAACTCCTCCTCCGGAAGACCCCGAGGTTTGACTGATTTGCACACCTGCCACACGCCCTTGCAATACAGAAATAGCACTAGATTGGCCTTTAATATCTATATCATCTGACTTAATTTGTGTCACGGAATAACCAAGTTCTCTGGTCTCCCTTTTAATCCCAAAAGCTGTAACAACAACTTCATCTAACTGCTTGGCGTCCTCTTCAAGAGACACATTAATTGTTGGTCCAGAGACCGAAACCTCTTTGGTTTTATATCCTATAAAGGAAAAAACCAAAATATCACCTTTTGCAGCGGTAATCTGATATTTACCATCAAAATCCGTTGCTGTTCCAATTTTAGTTCCTTTTACTTGAATATTTACGCCAGGCAACACATTCTCTGAAACATCATTAACCTTACCGCTAACGGTAACATTTTGTGCTAACAGTAAAGAAAATGCTGATGTAAAAAAAACAAGAAAAGAAAAAGTAATTTTTTTTCTCATAATGTGTTAATTTTATAATAATTTAAGCAAATATAATTTTATTTTTTTTAAATGTATCTTTATGCATAAAAAATTTAAATATATTTAAATTTTTGCAATGATGTTTATATTATGTGTTAAGTTTCACAAGGTTGTTTCTTGTTTTCTTGTTTACTATCTTTCAAAAGTAGTAATTTATTTTTAAAATCAATAGGATTTTATTTAAATATTATAGGGTCTAATTCAAACCATTTTTCAATAGCATTAAAAGCAGTTTTTACTTTTATTTCACGCCTTAAACTTCCATGTCTTCTGTTGAGGTTATAATGAACTAAAAAGCCTATTAAATCTTGGTTCATTTCCTCTAAAGAGTTGTAGATAGTTTTCTTGACAGTTCCTTTCTTTATGATGTCATTAGCTTTTTCTACCATACCATTTGTTTTGGGTGTAAATGGTTTTGTACACCTGTGATCTATATCGTTTTCTTGGCAAAGAACATCTAGTTTACTTGGTTTTGCACAGTACTCTCCTTTTTTGTTTTTAAGCAAATGATGGGTAAATTCAAGTCCATTATCGGTTAAAACGTGTGTTATTCCAAAAGGGAAAAAGTCTAAACATTCCAACATAAAACTTTCTGCATTAGTGCTTGTTTTAGCATCATATATTTTGTAATATAATGTTCTTGTGGCTCTGTCTATTGCTACAAAAAGGTAATATTTTATACCATTTATTTTTGGTAAATAAGTTACATCTATAATGTAAAAAACAGGGGTCATATTACTCATCCTTGTTTTTTAGAGGTATTCGTGAGCTCTCTTCGTTCGGTTCTTTAAATTTTTTGGCTTTTTCTTTTTCCTTTTCAGGTACTTTGTTGATGTTTTCACGAACAAAAGTGCGATAAACAGCACTTCTTATTCTCTCTGGTGCTGTGGAGTTTATAGCTTCTGTTATTTCATCCAAAGACCACCAAGTAAGAGCTCTTAATTCGATAGCAATAAGCATGTCTAATTTGCTTAGAGCATAATGAATAGTATCGGGCTTAGAGCTTTTATCTGTAAATACTATTCGATTTTTCCACTTGCTGATGGTTTTTTCAGATACCCCATATCTTACAGAAAGAGCATGGTGGGATAAATTACTTTTGTTAATCTCACAACGTAATCGTACATTTGTTGTCGAGTTGGAGTGATAAGTTTGTTTCATTTTTTGTTTATTTTAAAAGTTTATACAAAAATAAACAAGTTATCATTCCTTCTCTTTTTTTACTCCGTTTCGCTACGCTTCACTGCGTAAAAAAAGAGAAGGAATAAAGAACAACGTGGTGAAACTAATTACTTAATCATTTAGGGATTCAGAAAGCTCCTTCCAAATCCACAATTAGTTACCAGAACAAAAATAGAGATTGGGAACTCTTTAAATCCTACTATTTTGAACTTCTAAATTCATTAGGACAGTAAGCCTAGTTTAAACAAGTAAAATTTAAGATAAAAAGTAAAATTTTCCTATTAGATTCTACCACCATATCATTATGCTTAAACCTTTTTGATTGGGCAAAATACAAACACACAAAGGAGCGGTAAAAATGCACACTTTGCTTGATTATGATGGAAATCTTCCTGCCTATATCAACATTACTGATGGCAAAACAGCCGACAATAAAGGAGCTTATGACGTACCGTTGCTCAAAGGAAGTGTAATTGTTGCAGACCGATTTTATAATGACTTTTTTCTTTTAAATATTTGGGACAGCAAAGGCGTCTTTTTTGTAATTAGACACAAAGAAAACCTCCAATACCTCTCGATAAAAGAAAATGAACTGCCCCAAAACAGTCATCAACATATTTTAAAAGATGAGGTAATTGAACTTAAAACCAAAACATCGAAAAAAAGGTATCCAAAAAAATTAAGACGTATTGCTATTTGGAACGATGAAAACCAACAAACCATAGAACTTATAACAAACCAAATGAAATGGACTGCAAACACAATTAGCGAACTCTATAAAAGTCGTTGGCAGGTAGAGATTTTCTTTAGGGAAATAAAGCAACTGTTACACATAAAATCATTTATAGGAACAAGTAAAAACGCTGTATTGATACAAATATGGACAGCTTTAATAACGATACTTATCCTTAAAGCATTAAAAACTATTGCAAAATTCAAATGGCATTTATCCAATTTAGTGGCATTTATCAGATTGAATTTATTTGTTAAAATTAATCTCCAAAAATGGCTTGATAAACCCTTTGAAGATCACATCGAGCCACCACCAATTTCGTTACAAGGGGTTCTGTTCTAAAAATATTGAATACTATATGGCTTTTGCCAATAAAATCAATATATTTAGTCGTCCCTTAAAAACTAGTTAGAATACAGATTAATAATAAATTAACTTGGTATTTTCTTGTTTAAATCTACAAGATTTCGTATATTTATATCGTAAACCTTGCAATTTAAAATTATGATAGCAAAGCAAAAAATCACGAATCAGCCTAGTTTTTTCTTCACTTTAGAAGATACTTTGGACCAAAAATACCCGCTTTATATTTTATCTAGCCGAGTGGATTGGAAACTTTTTGATAAGGAATTTGAACCGCTTTATTGTGAAGATAACGGAAGACCTGCCAAGCCAATACGTTTAATGGTTGGGTTGTTGATATTGAAGCATATTCGAAACATCTCGGACGAGAGCGTAGTTGAACAATGGGCTGAGAATCTTTACTATCAATATTTTTGTGGACAACAAGAGTTTGTTTCTTCAGAACCCTGTGAAGCATCTGAGCTTGTTCATTTTCGTAAACGTATTGGAGAATCGGGAATAGAGTTGATATTAAAAGAGAGCATCCGTATTAATGGAGGTGACAGCAATGATAACCAAGTTAGTATTGACACCACCGTTCAAGAAAAAAATATTACTTTTCCTACAGATGCTAAGTTGCATAAAAAAATCATCAAAAAGTGTCTTGTAATAGCAAAGAAGGAACAACTTTCAGTTCGCCAAACCTACACCCGAACGCTGAAAAAATTAGGTGTCGACCAGCGCTTCAGAAATCATGCTAAAAATAAATCAAAAGCACGCAAGGCAGATAAAAAGGTTAGAACTATTGCAGGTAGATTGGTTCGTGAATTAGAGCGG
>Ga0210012_1001487_pt1 | contig 22282 bp, 24 predicted proteins | sample CryGeymeta201504_FD_183974 | JGI IMG/M metagenome (GOLD analysis project Ga0210012, IMG submission 183974) | Groundwater microbial communities from Crystal Geyser aquifers in Utah, USA - Crystal Geyser metaG 2015-04 (SPAdes) (version 2) | ecosystem: Environmental > Aquatic > Deep subsurface >... | reverse complement strand
CTTGGCGAACTACCTGGGCTGGTTCCGCGCGCTCGAACGCGAACACGGAATCGGCCCGAGTCCCGTTCAGTGGCTCGCTATGGCGCTTGGCGGGGCGGCTTAACAACATGATTTGCGAAAAGAGCCATTTTTTAATATAAGAAAATGCTAATTTATTGCCCGTGAAAATTTCGGGTGTTTATGGATGAGAACTAACTAATCCAGTTGAGTTACTGGTTAATTGCTGTTTCAATCCTCGCCCGCCCCTCGGGGCGGGCGCTACGCGCGAGATTAAACGGATTGCCGGAATGGGAATGGGTTTCAATCCTCGCCCGCCCCGAAGGACGGGCGCTACTCCGCCGTTAGTAGCACATCCTGCAAGCAAGATTACTGTTTCAATCCTCGCCCGCCCCGAAGGACGGGCGCTACCTCGAAGCATTGAATCGTTTCCGTGATCGTGTGCTGTTTCAATCCTCGCCCGCCCCGAAGGACGGGCGCTACCTTCGTCATTTCTCCAGATCCGCGATTGATATACGCGTTTCAATCCTCGCCCGCCCCGAAGGACGGGCGCTACCATTTGATGTGCTGATCGTTGCCGTCCATTAGCGATAGTTTCAATCCTCGCCCGCCCCGAAGGACGGGCGCTACCGGTTGCCGTCTCTGTCGATGCGGCCGAGCGCATGTTTCAATCCTCGCCCGCCCCGAAGGACGGGCGCTACACTATCAATATAATCAAGCAAGCACGTCATTTGTAGTTTCAATCCTCGCCCGCCCCGAAGGACGGGCGCTACTCTCGAACACCAGAACAACCAGCCACAGATGACATTTGTTTCAATCCTCGCCCGCCCCGAAGGACGGGCGCTACTCGTCCATGTTGTAAATTGTCTCAGCTTTGCCCTTGTTTCAATCCTCGCCCGCCCCGAAGGACGGGCGCTACTTCCACGCCTACTTTGACAACTACCGAAGCATCAGTTTCAATCCTCGCCCGCCCCGAAGGACGGGCGCTACTCGGCCTCGTCGGCACCTGTCAGGATCATGCAAGCGTTTCAATCCTCGCCCGCCCCGAAGGACGGGCGCTACATCGGCACCCGCTTTGCCGAACATGCCAGCAATGGTTTCAATCCTCGCCCGCCCCGAAGGACGGGCGCTACTTTTTGTTCCGTGGTCATGCTTTCGGTCTTCATGGTGTTTCAATCCTCGCCCGCCCCGAAGGACGGGCGCTACGGTCATCTGTCTGCCATACATTTACCGGATATTCTTTGTTTCAATCCTCGCCCGCCCCGAAGGACGGGCGCTACGTCAAAAGCATCCGGATTAGTTACAGAGGTAGTTGAGTTTCAATCCTCGCCCGCCCCGAAGGACGGGCGCTACCTGCTGATTTCTCGCTATATCCAGAATGTCCATTAGTTTCAATCCTCGCCCGCCCCGAAGGACGGGCGCTACCCCGCTTGCAGCCACGACCGTCAAACGCATCGCAGGTTTCAATCCTCGCCCGCCCCGAAGGACGGGCGCTACCGTCAAAGCCGGTGGTCAGCAGCATGGCGTTGAACAGTTTCAATCCTCGCCCGCCCCGAAGGACGGGCGCTACCGCTGGCGTTCCCCACGGGGCGGCGGCAGAAGCGGGTTTCAATCCTCGCCCGCCCCGAAGGACGGGCGCTACACTGGCCGTTGCCTGACTTGGTTGGCTTCATTTCGGTTTCAATCCTCGCCCGCCCCGAAGGACGGGCGCTACCTGGAACCGATACACCTGATGGATGGACGGCGGCGTGTTTCAATCCTCGCCCGCCCCGAAGGACGGGCGCTACGCCCTGGGCAGCGCCGACGAGGACGTGACAGATCTGTTTCAATCCTCGCCCGCCCCGAAGGACGGGCGCTACGCCGGTATAGGCATTGATCGCCATGTCAGCCGATGTTTCAATCCTCGCCCGCCCCGAAGGACGGGCGCTACAACAGAGACGAAACACCAAGAGCTAGTTTTTTCAAGTTTCAATCCTCGCCCGCCCCGAAGGACGGGCGCTACCTGATCGGCGTGTCCATTTGCTGGGGGGGAGATTACGTTTCAATCCTCGCCCGCCCCGAAGGACGGGCGCTACACCGCATACGCGGACGCGGCAGGGCTGACAATCTCGAGTTTCAATCCTCGCCCGCCCCGAAGGACGGGCGCTACTTTCCCTTCATGATATTAAGCGCGAGGCCAAACGCAGTTTCAATCCTCGCCCGCCCCGAAGGACGGGCGCTACAAAACGACGACATAGACAAGCCTGATTTTTTCCCTGTTTCAATCCTCGCCCGCCCCGAAGGACGGGCGCTACATCAGGCTTTCAAAACGACGAACAGAGCGGAAATAGTTTCAATCCTCGCCCGCCCCGAAGGACGGGCGCTACCAGCAACAGTCAACACAGCAGCAGTTGCGGTGCTGTTTCAATCCTCGCCCGCCCCGAAGGACGGGCGCTACGGGTAACTAAATTTCAATTACCCGGTGATCTGTCTGTTTCAATCCTCGCCCGCCCCGAAGGACGGGCGCTACGCGGCAATTCAATACATGATCTGGTTAAATTTTCTGTTTCAATCCTCGCCCGCCCCGAAGGACGGGCGCTACTCCCCGGTGGTAACCTCGTACACCATACCGTGGACGTTTCAATCCTCGCCCGCCCCGAAGGACGGGCGCTACCTGCGTTGTCTATGGATAGCAGGTTTAAGTCGATCGGTTTCAATCCTCGCCCGCCCCGAAGGACGGGCGCTACCGCGCAGCAGATACAAGACCACAAAAACACAAAAGGTTTCAATCCTCGCCCGCCCCGAAGGACGGGCGCTACGCCAGCTGGGAACGGCGCATCATCTCGATTTAGCTGTTTCAATCCTCGCCCGCCCCGAAGGACGGGCGCTACAAGGGCATCAAATTCGATAGCGGCGGACGCTCGCACGTTTCAATCCTCGCCCGCCCCGAAGGACGGGCGCTACTCGCCGGACAACTGCACGAAGGCTTCGATGTCGCCGTTTCAATCCTCGCCCGCCCCGAAGGACGGGCGCTACCGCGCAAGGGGCTGGACCCGGTCGAGGCGGGCGTGTTTCAATCCTCGCCCGCCCCGAAGGACGGGCGCTACGCGATGACCGCAAGGGCCGTGCCCGGCGTACCCGTGTTTCAATCCTCGCCCGCCCCGAAGGACGGGCGCTACTACTTGCCCAGGTTCTTCAGCAGATCGATATTGATGTTTCAATCCTCGCCCGCCCCGAAGGACGGGCGCTACCTCGATCAGCGCGCCGCGCCCGATCAGGGTGCGGATGTTTCAATCCTCGCCCGCCCCGAAGGACGGGCGCTACCCAGCGGCGGCATCATGGATGGCGGCGGCAACTCGTTTCAATCCTCGCCCGCCCCGAAGGACGGGCGCTACCTTAACTCACGGCCCGGCGTACCCGGTCCGATTCGTTTCAATCCTCGCCCGCCCCGAAGGACGGGCGCTACCTTAACACCGCCAATAGATACACAAGGCAACGTACTGGTTTCAATCCTCGCCCGCCCCGAAGGACGGGCGCTACCACCGCGTCCAGCGTGCAGAAGCCCGGCGCGATCAGTTTCAATCCTCGCCCGCCCCGAAGGACGGGCGCTACACGAGTTTGAAGATGGGTATGATTTCACTATCAAGTTTCAATCCTCGCCCGCCCCGAAGGACGGGCGCTACTCTGCGGCTGTAACCTTCCGTTGCGGAAGGTTTATTTCTGGGTTGGGCGCGAACCTTGGCGCGCCGCGTCGCCAAGGTTGGGTTTGGTAAAAGCAAGAGAAAGAATAATCCATAAGCTTCAATATGTTACTGTGTCCGCGAAACTACCGGGTTTGCGCCATTACTTAGGGTTCGCGTTTCATGCCAGCAATGGCCCCTCGAAATCCAACGCACGAAAACAACCGTACTCCCTGACATGTAGCCGGGTGGGTTCGGTAATGCGGTAGATGCGCAAATTGTCCTCTTCTTTGTTGATTTCTTCCAGCAGCCTTCTTTCCAGTTCCTCGAAGCGGAGCAAATCCACTTGGCATTCAAAGACCGATTTCTGTACGCGCTGGCCGACGCCTTCGCAAAGCTTTGCCACTCTGCGCAACCGCCGTCTACCTTCGCGGGTTTCGGTGGAAACATCATAGGTGACGATGACGAGCATGGCTATTTGGCGAGGAACGGCAAATAGCCTTCCATCTCGCCACGCACCGTGCGGGCGAGGAAACGCGCCTGGAGCAGGGGCACGAGGCCGAGAGGCATTTTGCTGTCCAACAAGGGATGGGTAATTTCCTCCTGCTTGCGTTCCTGATAGGCAACGATAACGGTTTTACGCGCATCGTCTTCCAGTTGCACCGCGCCGCCCTCCCGCTCGTGGAAATCCTTTTCGCTGATCTGTCCACGGTTCACCAAAGTGAGCGCCAGCCGGTCGGCGACGAGGGCGCGGAATTCTTCCATCAGGTCAAGGGCAAGCGCCGCCCGACCCGGTCGCACCGCATGAAGAAAACCCAATTGAGGATCGAGGCCGACAGCCTCCAGCGCCGAGCGGCAGTCGTTCATCAGCATGGAATAGAGAAAGGAGATCAGGGCGTTGAAGCGGTCGCGGGGCGGGCGGCGGGTGCGCCCGTCCATGGCGAAGGCGGGGCGCACATCCCGGCGCACCAAGGCGGGCATGGCTTCGAAATAGGTTTTGGCGGCATCGCCTTCCACGCCACGCAGGGCGTCAAGATCGGCGGCCCCGGCAGTCGCCCGCAAAGAGGCGGCAAGATGATCGGCGGCGGCGCGCAGGATTTGGGCGTCTTCATCTTCATTGGCGTCCCGCGCACCGCGCTGCAAAACATAACGGCTGTTCTTGATCTTGCCTGCGATGATGGTTCGGGCGGTTTCCAGGGCAAAGGTGGGAGTGCCGGCCTGTTGGTGCTGTGCCTGCCGCAGCAGAATGTTGCCGCTCACCGGCCCTTCCAGCCGCGCCTTGAAGCGCCCGTTACCCGTCAGCAACACCAGACTGATGCCTTCGTCGGCACAACGATGCATCAACGCCGGAGAAAGCATGATGTTGCCCAGGCAAACCAAACTACCTAGATGATGCAGCGGCACATGCAATTTCTTCACATGCTCCACATCCACCCGCACGGTGTCATTCTCCAGATGGAGATAGGAGTTCGGCGTCATGACATAAAGGGTATTGAGAACTTGGCGCGCCATTTTTACACTCCCGGATCAAACAAGGTTTCCAGCAAAACATGCTGCGCCACGCGTTCGGCGACAGCCTGCGGCTGGCAGATTTCCCTCAGCGAGCATTCCTTGCAGCGGCCATCGTTGACCGGGGGCGGCAGCTTGCCGGATTCCATCATGGCGCGGATGGCGTGTACGGTCTCTTCCACCTTCTCGCGCAGTGCTTGCGTAATTGCCACCTCACGCCTGCGCCGCGACCCATGGTGATAAATCGCGCCGTGCGTGATGACCTTGCCGGTCATTTCTTCCAGGCACATCGCCTGAGCGGCAAGCTGGATGTCATCGTGGGATTTTTCGCGCTTGGGGCCATGCTTGTATTCGACCGGATAAATGCGCCCGTCTGGATGAAACTCCACTACATCGCACTTGCCAACCAGCCCCAGCCGATCCGACCACACCGGCAATGCCCGTTCGGCACGTACACCCTCGAAGGTTTCAAATCCAGGATCATCCACCCGCTCATGCGCTGCGTTGCCGCGCATGGTGTAAACATTTTCATCGAATGCCTGCTCGACATGAATCAGCGCGCACTGGCGCGGGCAATAACTCCAGTGCTGTAGAGCGGAAAGCATGATGGGATCGGCCACTTCGTTCATGGCAGTGGTGCTATCATATTGCTTGCAACCTTTGAATTTAAGGAGGGCATCATGGCAGCGATATTGAAAGAAATTGAAGACCAGGCGTTAAGTCTGACGCCCAAGGAGCGAGGCGAATTGATCCACCGCCTAATCGTCAGCCTGGAAGGCGAAGCAGAAGACTCACCCGAAGCCATCACCAAAGCATGGGATGAAGAAATCGCCCGCCGCGTGACGGACATGGAAGCTGGCAAAACGGTCTGGATTCCTGCAGAAGAAGTTTTCGCTCGGCTTGATGCCATTATCGACAGCGCTCGTTGATTGATGCGCGTTTCGTTTAATCCCGAAGCGCTCGCCGAAGCGGAAGAGGCGACCCGCTGGTATCGGGATAATGGCGGATCATCGCCCAGCCGCGCTTTCACCCAGGAATTGCGGCGTGTCGTCCTCCTGGCCTCCGAGCAACCCGGTATCGGCAATGCTGGACTGCACGGAACGGTTCGTCTGTATTTCAAGCGTTTTCCATACACATTAGTTTTCAGAATTCAGGGCGAATCCGTCAGAGTGATCGCGATTGCCCATCAAAGCCGCCGCCCCGGGTACTGGGTAGAGCGGCGTTGACCTCAGCCAACTTTCCTCAGCAACTCTACGCCCGGCACTTTGGATTCATCCACCGTAACGATGTAGTCGCTGAAATCGCGCGGGACGATGACACCATCTTTGAGTTTGGGCTGGATATGAGCGAACAGGCTATGGGCGGGCGCGTTGCCTAGTTGGCCGTCGTGCTTGAACACATACAACCCGCGTGTGGACATCTCGCCCCGTGCAGCGGAGCGGTCATGCTCGAACATTTGCGCCAGCGCTTGCCAGAGCAATTCCAGATCGTTCTCATCAAAGCCGGTTTGCTTGGCAAGGAAGGAGGAAACAAAACCGTGGGCGGCATACAGGCCATAAGGCACGGTAAACTTGCGCCCCATGGTGCGGTTGTCGCCGGATTGTTTTTCGGCTTCCGCTTCGGTGGCGACGGCCATGCGCGTGATCGAATGTTCCAGTGTAACGATGGGGTCAACAGAGCGCGCAAAAGTAAGCTGGATCGGGCCTCGCACTTGGCCGCAATTGATGCCGGTGGACATCACCGCACCGAAAGCGCGCACGTCATAAAAATTGCGGCACATCCATTGCCTTGCCTCTTCGACGGCATCGCCGCCTTTGCGTTTCTTGTCGTCGCCTTCGAGCAACTCTGCTTTGCCGATGCCCACATAAGCGCGTTTGTGCTGGTTATTGAGCACCGCTTTTTCTTTGACGTAGATTTCAAAGGGCGGTTGTTCACCCTTCACCAGCCCAACAAAATTTCTCACCTTGCGCTTGAGGCTTACGTCCGTCACCAGCCCTCGCCCGGTTTCCGCATCCACGCGCGGCAGGTTGCCCGCGTCGGGGTCGCCGTTGGGGTTGCCGTCTTTTACGTCGAACAGTAAAACGAAGTCGTAACGATTAGTCAGTGCCATGATGTTTATGCTCCTTGAGTGGTAGATGTAGGTTCGGATTTGGTGAAAAAAGCTTGCCGCTGGTGGTAGTAGCCGATGGCAAAACGTCCTTGGTCGGCAAGGCTCAGATGTGCCGGAAAGTCGTTGATGTCGGACATGATCTGACCGATGAGTTTTTCGAAATAGCGTTTGCGGCCTTCTTCCAATTTGGCGAGGTGATGATTTTTTAGCTTCATCAAATTGGAGAAGACGGTGACAGGGGTGCTGGATGCCGCACCATAGAAACGGTCACGAATCGTGGCGCCGGGATTGACCGCCTCTTCCTGAATTTTTTCCAGTGCGGCAAAAAGGCGACCGATGCGGTAACCGGGGTTGGTGTTGGAATCATCGAGTGACACAGCAATCTCCTTTTCTTGTGACGGTGAATAACGTGCCTGCCGATTGAGGCAGGCTTTGATGAGGGCGGCGCGGGGGTAATTCACTTCACGCTCGGCGCGGATGCGGCGCACGGCGGCTTGCAGTAATGTTTGCGGATACGGCAGACCAGCAAGAATAGCGCGCATGAATTCGCCCGCCAGATTGGGCGGAATGTTTTCCGACTTGCCTTGTATGGCAGTGGCAACCAGCAGGCGGAACAGCGAGAGATACGGCTTCTCATAACTGGCGTGAACGATTTCCAAATCCTCAAAATGCTGGCGTATCCGCGCCGACATTTCAGCGACCGTGCCGACCTGCCAGAAACGCACACTGATGCGTGCGGCATTAGGTGCGAGGCCAAGCACATAGAAACGTGTGTTACCACCCTCGTCGCTGAGTGCCCCAGATTGTGGTGCTTTGAACAATGCTTCGATGGCGCGCGTTTGTTTTGCGGGGTCGTCTTTGGGTGGTTCGTCGAACAGGTCGGCAAACGAATCTTCCAGGTCGGTGTGCTTTTCTGACCAGAACACGGTAGAGGCATCGCCGACTTGGATGCGCTGATGATGATCGCGTATCAGTAAGTGGTTCAGTGAAGTTGCGTAGCGGAAGGCTGCCACTTTAGATATTGGGAAATTGAATCCTTGCTTCTTACCAAAGGAAGAGAATGCAGGATTTTCAAGATTGTTGACCGCCGCAAACGGAGCTGGCTTCTCATTTACCCCTGCAATTGATGGGTGAAGCCGCTCAATCTCTGAGAAGCAGCCCGTAATAAGGCAAACCCCTTGCCTTCCATTCGTGCTGCTCTCAATTTCGGCATTTCCATTACTAGCGCAATCAGCTTTTGAGGAAACATAGTTCTGAATCTCTGCACCATGAAGCATAAGGTTTGGGGAATCAGCTAACCTGAATGTCAGGTTGCAACCTTTGATTTTTACGCAGTCATTCCAAACTGGATGCTTAATGACTTCCTTTGCTTGTTGGCTATCGTAAAAATTGAGCAAAGCAGTAAGTTCAGGTGATTCGCCTATGTCGCTGTAAATCTGTCGAATACGATTTATGAAAACTCCATTTTGCTTCAAGGCCATGGTTTGAGCATCGTCTGTTTCCTCTTTTGGTGTAGCGAGCACAAATCCATAGTGATCCCATAATAAGTTTGGTCTTTCCCACGCATTCTTGCCTGACCTGATTTCTGCCTTTGGTACCAAAATAGATTTTGCACGCGCTTTCTTTGCACCGCTTTCCCTCATATCTTCAAGGCTGATGAATTTGCCGTTACGGTCAATAACAATCAAAAACGGAATTTCTTTGAATTCCCAGCCAAGTGGCGCAAGACCTGCACGTTCGTAGTAATCACATAGCGCCTGAAGAATCATCCCCGCACCTCCACATTGGCAACATCCAGCACACCGTTTTTCAGTTCGGCGCGGAAAAATCGCGGGCAGGGGCTGGAGAGGTTGCTGTAGTCCATGTCGTGCAGCATCCAGCCCAGATCGAGTGTTTCGGCTATTGGGGCGGGTTCGGTGGCAATGTTTTTGACCAAACGGAAGTTGGCCGCGAATTCGCGGCAACCCAAGTAGGGCTGGTTCACGCACTGGCCTTTGCTGGCGCGGCGCTCGAACATATTCAGGAATTTGGCGGGCGAGTTGGCCTCATCGGCGGCTCGCTGTTCGTCGGCATCGTTGATGCGATGTTTGGCCAGATGCGGAAAGTTGAATTTATGTTTTGCAGCATCGCACATTTCAAAGCCCGCGTGGATGCGGTAAGCAACATCGCGCAGGAATAGCCCGGCGCGCTGCTGACGCTCGTCTTCGATGTAAAGCCCGAGTTCGCCGCTGCCGCTGTTCATGGCGGTTTGCACGTTGCGCGAAGAAATAACCGCGCCCACCTCATTGCGCCGTAGCGTGATCCACTTAATCGGTTTGAGCACCTCGATCCTTGTCACTTGCCAACGAATGGCGGGCTTCCACAAGATTGCCTCGAATACGGCGCGGGCGGCGGAGGGTGTCATCACGTCATAGCTGACGCGCTCCACCTTCATTTCAGGCCGGGTGAAGCAGGCGAAATCGCCGGTTACTTCCAGGCAGAATGTCTTCATGTTTTCCTTCCTAAGCCGGACAAACCGGAATCAATGTAGGTCGGGTTTTAACCCGACAAGTCGGGCTAAAACCCGATCTACGATATACGTGTATCGCGCGAAGCCAATAAATACGGGCACCTTCACGCTATGCCTCATGTAGTTCGCCTATTGACGGCCGTTCCCATGATGTTTGATATTGAAAATATCATTTCAAATCGCCAACTCGTCGGGGGCGATGTTGCCATCAATCACCACGCCCAGCGTCTTGTCGTAAAGCGTGTCGCCCACTTGCACATAAATGCCCTGCCATATCTCGCGCACATCGCCTTGTTTTTCGAGTTGCACAAATAATCGCTTGGGGATATTTACCGAGTAACGTTGTAGTTTACGCATCAGCCAGCGCTGAGGTCCTTCTTTTTCCAGTTTGCCGAGTAAGACATCGTTATTGCCGTAGCGCACCAGAATGGTCTGGTAGGCGCTGTCATCTATCAGTTTGAATTTGTCCGCCACGGTGCGGAATTGAATCTGGCAATCGCGCGCATCTTGCGTGAGCAAATCGTGAATGCCGTATTTGTCGAGTGACGGTGCGCGCACATAGAGATGTTCAAAAAATTGCTTGGCAAGGTCGCGCCCCAATACATTGTTTGCACTTCCAGATAGCAAGCTCACCGAGATTTGAGCGGCTTGCCGCAGCAGGCCTGGCGGCGCGGGTTTCGGCGGCACAAAAACCACGACTTGCCCCATTTCTTCTTGATTGCCTTCTCGGTTGCAGCGTCCGGCAGCCTGCGCAATCGAATCCAGCCCAGCCAGTGCGCGATACACCACGGGGAAATCCACATCCACCCCGGCTTCCACCAGTTGCGTGCTGATAACGCGCACCGGCTCGTTGCGTTTCAAGCGCGCCTTGATGTCGGCAATGACTTCGCTGCGGTGTTCGCCGCACATCAGGGCGGACAGGTGCAAAGTGTCTTTACCCTCCTCATGTACAGTCATCAGCCTATGCAGTTCGCGCGCGTCGTCGCGGCGGCTGACGATGCACAACACCGACGGATGCTGGAGCAGTTCCGCCGCGAGGCTTTCCCAATCGCGCGGCGTTTGCAAATCGTCGGGGATGCTGACTTCGACGCGCTTCAGTTGTTGATACAAGACATCCGGGGCGTCAATAATTTCTTGCACATTATCCAAACCACGAAAGGCTGGGTTGCCAAAGGTTTGGAACGATCCTAATGCGGGCTGTGTGGCAGTCGAGAGCACGAACGTTACACCGTAATAACTTGCCAATTGATTCATTACATCGGCGATGGGTTGCAGAAATTCCGGCGGCAACAGCTGCGCTTCGTCCAGCACCACCACGCTGTTCACAATGTTGTGCAGCTTGCGGCAGCGGCTGCTGCGCGCGGCAAACAGCGATTCGAAAAACTGAACGTTGGTGGTGACGATGATTGGCGCATCCCAATTCTCGGTAGCAAGACGCGAGCGCGCATCTTCTTTTTCTGGATCGAGATTGGCGTGATGCTCGACCACGTTATCGCCGAATATCTCACGGAAGATGCCCGCCGTCTGTTCGATGATGCTAGTGTAGGGGATAACGTAAATGATGCGTTGTTTGTTGTGCTGCACGGCATGGCGCAGGGCGAAAGCCATGCCCGACAAAGTCTTGCCGCCGCCTGTCGGTACGGTAAGCGCATAAAGTCCCGGATTTAATCCGGCTTTCTCGCGGCACTGGCGCAGGATGTCGGCACGGATAACGTTAACTGGCGTTGCGCCTGCAATTGCTGACTTGTTTTCCATGTACAGGTCGAAATCGGCCAACAAGCTGGGCAAGTCACGATAGCCGCTACGGGTGGCTGCTTTGTCGCCATCCATGAAGGTTTCGGTATCGAGAAAGTCCGCATCCACCAGGCAAGAGAACAACATGCGCAACCACAAGTGCAAACCATCCACACCGCCGTGCGGCCTGGACATTGGATTGGCTTGGGCGAGGATTTCTTGCGGGATGGTTTGCGCTGGTATGCGGTCGAGCAAATAATCTTGTGCTGCGTCCAATCGATTGGAAAGCGCTTTGGGGCCGGTATCCGCCGCAGACCAATCGGGCAGTCCGGCATGATGACCGGCAGCCAGATAGGACAATATGCGACCGTATTTATTGATTCGTCCATCACGATTATCAAGCCGTCGCATCGCGTGTATTGCGCCCGCCGTGGAATGGTCAACCCGTCCGGGCGCACCTTCGAGATGCGCCTCTGCGTCATAACCGCTGACAGATTTGATGTATTGCTGGAACTCGGTGCTGTACTTGCCCAAGTCATGCCACAAGCCTGCGAGATGCGCCCAGTCTGCGCAATCGAACTGCTTGGCGAATTCGCCAGCCAGACCAGCCACCCCTCGCAAGTGCTCATCCAGAAAGTGTTCCTCCCATTTGCCGTCCGGCAATTGGCGAACATGAGCCAAGGGCCGTTGAACTGGTTTCTCGCTCATACCCGCCACCTCACCTCCACCCTGACCCTGTTACACGAATTGTTGCCGCTCTCCAGCCAGGCTATCGCGGCCTCCAGCGTTTCCCCGCGATCCAGCAATTGCGCAATAGCGGCATTGTCCATGCGCGGAATATAGCCCAGCTTGCGTCCTTGCCAATCCACGCGCACGGCGCGGTCGTCAAATCGGTTGTCGGCCTCCCGCGTCAACGTGAGCCGCTGGCCTGTGGCGAGTTGCGACCAGAGGGTTTCGCCGCTGTGGTACTGGAACCCAGCAAGCGGGGAGGTCTGCAAAGTTTTCCATGTTCCGCTACGGATACTGGCCTGGGTGGCGGCAGGCAAAGCGAAGCAACCGATAAGGCCGGTAAGTGAATTCAGGAATGCGCGCCGTGACATGATACCTCCTTCGTTTTCATACGATTACCATTATCCATGCCAACCGGCTCAAAACCTGAGCCTGCCGAATTCTTTTCAGAATTTATTTCTGGATTCCCGCGTTCGCGGGAATGACGGGATATGCAAGCATGTCGCGCCTCAGCATCACCTGGCGCCATACCGCCCCAGTGCGCTTTGCAGCCGCGCCACCACTTCCTCCCGCAACCCTTCCGGCTCCACCACTTCCACGTCCGGCCCATATTTGAGGATGTCCATCACCAGCTCATGCGTAACGGAATAGGGAATCTGCAATTCGTAGCTGCCATCTTCCAGAAACCGCCCCTGCTGCTCGGGATACCACTGTTCGTCGGCTACCCAGCGGGCGCGTTCCGGGGTGAAGCGGAGGATGGCGGTGTTTTGCGGTGCGCCGGCGAAGATGCCGTAGCTGGCGGCGAAATGGGCGTCGAGTTCGGCATCGGCCAGCTCGGCGGCGGGCTGATCGAGGGCATGAACCTCCTTGATGTTCTCGACGGCGAAGCTGCGCAGGGCGTTGCGCTGGTGGCACCAGGCGTCGAGATACCAGTTGTCGCGGTAGTGGATGAGGCGCTGGGGCGAGATTTCACGATTGCTTTCGGTGTTGCTACCACGAGCGAAATAACGGATGGCAAGGCGCTTGCGGCGCAGCACGGCATCCGCCACGGTTTGGAAATTTCCCTCGGCGGTGATGCGCCCGGCGATGCGCAGGATGCGGACGCGCCGCGAAATCTCGGTTTGCCCGAGGTGCTCCAGGGCAAGAATCTTGCCGATTTTGTCGCGCACCGGCGCCAGCATGTTGTCGAGCAGTCCGGGCTGGACGCTGCTCAACAACTGCTGCGCGCTCATCAAGGCATGCAGTTCCCGGCCATTGAACCACAGGCCGGGCAATTCGAAGGCGTGATCGCCGGTTTGGGCGTAATGATAGCCGTTGCCTTGCCGGTCGTATTCTATCGGCGCGTCGAAGAACAGCCGCATCTCCCGGATGATGCGGTTGACGGAGGCGCGGGAGCATTCCAGCTTTTCCTGAAGGGCGTTCAGCGCCATGGGATGACGGTGTGCCTTGAGGATTTGGTGCAACTGGTAGATGCGCCGGAGCCGATCCATGGGGTGTCACCTTTGTGGCAAGGGATGGAAATGGGCAGTGTATTACAATGTTCTATTTGCCGTAACCCTGAATCCGTGTGATGTTGCCACAAGCCTTTTGTGGTATTCAGGATAAATTTGTTCTCTGAAAATTTATGATGGCAGGGTGGGCACGCTTTTGTGCCCACGCGGATACCATACCGCGTGGGCAGACGATAAACCTGTCTGCCCACCCTACGCTATTCTCCGAAAACAAATTTACCCTGTTGCAGGGCTGGATTCATCCGGCCATGTGCGGATAAATCCGCACCTACATAAAAAAAATCAAAGGCCCAGATAGACTTCGAACTCCATCCGCTGCCAGGGATTGCGGCTTTTTTTCAGGCGGGTGATGCGTGCCTCGGCTTTCGAGCTGCGATCCATGAAGCGCGCCAGCGCTTCATTGTCGGCGCGCGGCACGTAGCCGAGTTTGTGGCCTTGCCATTCGACGCGGACGGCGTTGGGGTCGTGGGGATTATCGGGTTCGCGGACGAGTTGCAGGGTGTCGCCCACTTTCATTTCATCCCACAGCCGCTTGCCTTCGTAGTAGCGGAAACCGGCCAGAGGCGAGTTCTGCAGCAGGATTTTGGCGTTCGCGCCAGTCCCAGTCTCGGCGGCACTGACTGGCAAGGAGAAAAAAACCACAAGCAACAATACTTCGACCAGACGTAACCTCATAAACGCTCACCCCTCGCCCCGCCAATGTACTGCCTTTTATTGATTGCAACAATGCCGGAATGTCAGCGTGTTTTCGGCCCGCAAGCGGGCCTCCTGCATGCAGAACAAATTTATCCTGGCTGCGGTGATTTTAATTGTTGACTAAATAACTAAACTATTATTACAATAGGGGCATTTTTCTGAAACCGCCATGGAGAATATGATGTCCGCCAACCTGTTCAATGCCGCCGCTACTGGCGACACTCTTCAAATCCGTGCGCTGCTGCAAGGTGGCGCAGACTGCAATAGCCGCAACGCCGACGGCGCCACGTTGTTGATGCTGGCTGCCGGAGCAGACCACCTCGAAGCGGTGAAAGCCCTGATCGAACTGGGCGCGGACGTCAACGCGACCGACCCGCAAGGCTGGACCGCGCTGATGAAGGCGCTGTACAACCACGAGCTTAATCGTGGCTTTCCCGAAATCGTTAGCGCATTGATCGATGCCGGAGCCGGCTTCGAAACCCGTATTGGCTACGGCACTCGTCCGCTGATGCTGGCTTCCGGCTATGGCGAAGCGGGCGTCGTTGACGTCCTGTTGAAGGCGGGTGCGGATGTCCGCGCCAAGAACGAGGGTGGCCGCACGGCGCTGATGATGGCGAAGGACAAGGACTACGTCGAAGTCATCAACCAGTTGCACGAAGCCGAACTGGAACTCGACGATGATCTGGCCTGCGGTTCACGCACGCCGCCTGGCGTCAACGTGGTCACCTTCATGAAAAACCCGGATCATTGAACTCCCTGTCACGGCAAAAAACCGTGGCAACAGTTACGTTTTAAACATCAGCGCCTTGATCTGATTCAATTTGTCGCGTAGCTGCGTGGCGCGTTCGAACTCAAGATTCCTGGCGCAGACCAGCATTTCTTTTTCCAGCTGCTTGATTTCCCTGGTCAACGTCTTCTCGTCCAGGTGTTTGTAGGCGGCAAGCTCCTGGGCGATTTTCAGCTCCTTCTGGGCGGTGTCGATATCGAACACGCCATCAATAATGTCCTTGATACGCTTGGTGACCCCTTTCGGCGTGATGCCGTGAGCGATGTTGAAGGCAACCTGCTTTACCCGGCGGCGCTCTGTTTCATCGATTGCACGGCGCATGGAATGGGTGATTTTGTCGCCATAGAGAATCGCGGTGCCATTGATGTGGCGTGCCGCCCTGCCGATGGTCTGGATCAGCGCGCGTTCGGAACGCAAAAAACCTTCCTTGTCGGCGTCCAGAATGGCGACCAATGACACTTCTGGAATATCGAGTCCTTCCCGCAACAAGTTGATGCCGATGAGCACATCAAACACGCCCAGCCGCAAGTCGCGGATAATCTCTACCCGTTCCACCGTGTCGATATCCGAGTGCACATAGCGCACCTTGATGCCATGGTCGGACAAATAATCGGTCAAATCCTCGGCCATGCGCTTGGTCAATGTGGTGACCAGCACGCGCTCGCCGAGCGCGATCCGGGCATTGAGCTCGGAAAGCAGATCGTCCACCTGGTTGATTGCCGGGCGGACTTCGATCTTCGGATCAACCAACCCGGTTGGCCTCACCACCTGCTCCACCACTTGGCCGGCATGTTGCGCCTCGTAATCGGAGGGCGTGGCAGAGACGAAAATGGCCTGCCGCATCACCCTTTCGAACTCGTCGAAGCGCAAGGGCCGGTTATCGAGCGCGGAAGGCAGACGGAAACCATATCCCACCAGATTTTCCTTGCGCGCCCGATCCCCTTTGTACATGCCGCCGATCTGCGGGATGGTGACGTGGCTTTCGTCGAGGAACATCAGGGCGTTAGGGGGCAGGTAGTCGATCAGCGTGGGCGGCGGATCACCCGGATTCCTGCCGGATAGATGGCGCGAGTAGTTTTCGATGCCCTTGCAGAATCCCAGCTCGTTGAGCATCTCCAGGTCAAAGCGGGTGCGCTGTTCGATCCGCTGCGCTTCCACTAATTTATGTTCTTTCTGAAAAAATTCGATACGCTCGCGCAATTCCAGCTTGATCGCCTCAATCGCCCGCAGGGTGGTGCTGCGCGGCGTGACGTAATGGCTCGACGGATAAACCGTATAGCGCGGAACCTTGCGCTGGATATGACCGGTCAGCGGGTCGAACAGGGAAATGCTCTCGACTTCGTCATCGAACAGGCTGATCCGCACGGCCGTTTCCGCGCTTTCCGCCGGATAGATGTCGAGCACATCACCATGAACACGAAAAGTGCCACGGCGGAAATCAATTTCGTTTCGGTCATACTGCATCTCGGTGAGGCGCTTGATGGCATCGCGCTGGGGCATCGTCTCGCCTTGGCGCAGATGCAGGATCATACCGTGGTAGTCCACCGGGTCGCCGATCCCGTAAATGCAGGAAACCGAGGCGACGATCACGCAGTCCTCGCGCTCCAGCAACGATTTGGTGGCGGATAGCCGCATCTGTTCGATGTGCTCGTTGATGCTGGAATCTTTTTCGATGAACAAGTCGCGCGACGGCACATAGGCCTCCGGCTGGTAATAATCGTAATAGGAAACGAAATACTCCACCGCGTTTTCCGGAAAGAACTCGCGCATCTCGGAATAGAGTTGCGCCGCCAGGGTCTTGTTGTGCGCCATGATGATGGCCGGTCGCCCGAGACGGGCAATAACATTGGCCATGGTGAAGGTCTTGCCGGAGCCGGTCACACCGAGCAGAGTCTGAAACGCCAGCCCGTCATTCAAACCTTCGACCAATTTTTCGATCGCCTCGGGCTGATCCCCGGCGGGCTCGAACGGCTGGTGAAGTTTGTAGGGACTATTGGGAAATGTGACAATCACGGGTAAAATTACGCGGTTTTTGCAACTTTGAATTATATCATGCGGGTACTAGGAGCTTGTCCCCATGAAACAGAGGTGAGTGGGAGCGACCTCCTGGTCGCGAATCCGGTGGTTCGCGACCAGGAGGTCGCTCCTACATCACTCATACCACTAGCCCGCATTGCCCTCACTTAAGGAGTGAATCTTGGAACTGTCTCAGCGCGTTCAGGCCATCAAGGAATCCCCCACCCTCGCCGTCACCGCCCGTGCCGCCCGGCTCAAGGCCGAGGGCAAGGACATCATCGGCCTCGGCGCAGGCGAACCGGATTTCGACACCCCGCAACACATCAAGGATGCCGCCAAGAAGGCCATTGACGACGGATTCACCAAATACACCCCGGTCGGCGGCATACCCGGCCTGAAAAACGCCATCGTCGCCAAACTCAAGCGCGACAATGGCCTCGACTACACCGCCAGGGAAGTCATCGTCGGCGTCGGCGGCAAACAGTGCATCTTCAACCTGGCACTGGCCGTCCTGAATCCGGGCGACGAGGTGGTCATCCCGGCCCCCTACTGGGTTTCCTATGCAGACATCGCCCTGGTGGCAGAAGCCAAGCCGGTCATCGTCGAATGCGGCATCGAGCAGGGCTTCAAGATCACCCCAGCGCAACTGGATGCGGCCATCACGCCCAAGACCAAAATATTCATGGTCAACAGCCCGTCCAACCCGACCGGGGCGGTCTACACGCTGGACGAACTGAAGGCCCTGGGCGACGTGCTGAAGCGCCACCCCCATGTGCTGGTGGCCACCGACGACATGTACGAGCACGTCAATCTGTCCGGCGTGAAATTCGTCAACATTCTCAACGCCACCCCCGAGCTGAAAGGCCGCTGCGTCGTGCTGAACGGCGTATCGAAGGCCTATGCCATGACCGGCTGGCGCATCGGCTACGCGGCCGGCCCGGAAAAAATCATCAAGGCGATGGAAATTCTCCAGTCTCAGTCCACCTCCAACCCCACCTCGATCTCGCAGGTGGCCGCGCAGGCCGCTCTGGATGGCGATCAAGGGTGTATCACCCCGATGGTAAAAGCGTTCCGCGAGCGCCATGAGTTCGTGGTGCGCCGCTTCAACGAAATGACGGGGCTGAAGTGTCTCCGGGCCGACGGCGCTTTTTATGCCTTCCCCGACGCACGCGAAGCCATTGCCGATTTGCATCGCCGAGGCACCCTTGCGGAAGCGACCGACATGGCCCTTTCGGAATATCTGCTGGAAAAGGCGGGAGTAGCCGTCGTGCCGGGCTCGGCCTTCGGCGCGGAAGGCTATTTCCGCATCTCCTTCGCCACTTCGATGAAAAACTTGGAGATGGCCCTGGAGCGTATCCAGAAGGCGCTTGCATAGCCAGTTTAAGTGATTTAGCGGTTGACCGTCCAAGTCCAACGCTTTATAATTCGCAGCTTGTTAATTCCCTGATAGCTCAGTTGGTAGAGCGACGGACTGTTAATCCGCAGGTCCCTGGTTCGAGTCCAGGTCGGGGAGCCAGATACAGAAAGGCCCACAGCGATGTGGGCCTTTTTCATTTCTAGTGTTAGTAGGCCTATAGTAGGCTGAACTTCAAAAAACAGCCGACTAGACGTTATCCAATAAATCAATGGAATGGCATAGCTTCGGGGCTTTACGATGATCAGCTTTCTGAAATGACGAACTCACCCTTTCGACCCTGAAGAGTCAGTCGCCGTACTGGCGTACAACTTCAACGTGTTCGCCAGGCTGTCGCGACAGACGATATAGTCTGCCGTAGCGAGTATTGAGAATAAAAGCAGGCAGGCAAAGGATTCGCTCGCCCTGAAATTGTTGAAAAACGACTTAACCGGTGCAACGCAGCAAGATTGAGCTATTTTTACCCAAAATGCATGACAGTATTTCTTAATATAAGAAAATGCTAATTTATTGCCCGTGAAAATTTCGGGTGTTTATGGATGAGAACGAACTAGGGCAATTCTGGGGTATTGGTTGCATTGAGGTTGACACCCTCATCTTTGGCTATTGCGATAATTTTCTGTTCCATTTGCGGCAGGTGTTGTTCGACGATGTTCCAGATCAGCATCAAATCCACTCCTAAATACTGGTGCGCCAGAAAATTTCGAGTAGCGGCGATTTGTGTCCAGGGTGTTTCGGGGTGGGAAGAAGTCAGGCTATCGGTTCCTAAATCCTTGACGGCTTGGCCGATCACTTCGAGGTTGCGGATAACGGCGTCTTGGGTTTTGTGGTCTTGCAAGAAAGCTTCCTTACCCTCTTGCACATATTCCTTGATCCAGCCGATGCAGTCGTAAATGTGACGAATGTAGACGGAGCGGTCTTTCGTCACAATGGCGCGGCCTCGCCGAGGATGCGATCTTTCAAGTAACGATTGATGCCATTTGAAGTCAATACATCCACTTTCCTACCGATAGCCTTCTCGAAGTCTTGTTGAAGGCCGATCAAATCAAACAGGCTGCGGGTTTCCTGCATGTCTACCAGAAAATCCACGTCACTATCTTCGCGGTCTTCGCCACGAACAACCGAACCGAACAGGCGGACATTACTTGCCCCATGCTTGGCTGCAAGGGCCAGAATTTCGTTTCTTTTGCTTTGTAGGATGCTGAGAGTGTTCATGATTTTCGTATTGTAGTCTAAATCATCATTGTGAATAGGCCCATTGCAGATTTATGCTGCCAAGATATGAAATTCCATTGCTTGAACAATGGGGCGCACATAACGTTTTTCCCGGCGCATTTCCACGAACCCATAGCGTGACATGGTTTTGAGTGTACGGGAAAGGTTGCCGAGTTTTCGTCCGGTTAGTTCAGCGAGGTCTGTCAGTGATTCAGGCTTGGTTTCTCGGATGGTATTGAGCAATGCACGATTATCGTCGCTCAGAACTTCGGCCAGAGACTTCATCGAGGTGAACCAAATGTTGGGTTCGTCGGGTTTGGGTTTGTACTCGCCCTTGGCGATTGCCAACATGCGTTCGCGGATTTTTTCTTGTGGCATGATCCCGATTGCGATCTTTTTCATTTCCTTGCTTCCTCTAATGCGCGGTCCACTTCGTTGAAGAAGTCGGCTAGTAACTGATAGCTAGGATAGAACGGCGTTGACCCTTGCAAGCAGCTTTGGCGTAACTTTCTCCTGACGTTCGATCTTGCTGACATAGGCTTGGGTGACGCCCAGGCGCTGTGCCAATTCTTTTTGGGTAATATGCGCTTTCATGCGAGACAGGGCGACCGGATTGTCCACATAATCATCTAACACGAAAGGCACGTATTCTTCACCTTTCTCCGTTGCCGCTTCCAGTCCGGCCAACTCGTCCTCGATTTCTTCTTTCAGGGCCTTGTAGACCGTGACGGGCAGCAAAACGTATTCAACTTTTCCGTCGATGGATTTAATGGTTTGCAGTGTCATTTGTAAGCGTCTCCACGTGGCTTGATTTTTTCAATTGAGATCACCTTAACCGCGTTTTGTCGGTCGAAGATTACACGCCAGTTACCTACCCGCATGCGGTAGTAGGGCTCGCCTTCCAATTTCTTAATATCCAATTCAGCATTGTCAGGATTTTCGCCGAGTAATTCGATTTTTTCGGCAAGCCTGAATCGTTCCGGCTTGGGCAGGCTTTGCAACTTTTTCCGCGCCTGCTGCTTAATAATGAGCGTGTAAGGCATGGTTATATTGTAGGGTTATATTTGGTTATATTCAAGTCGTTTTAGTTATGCTGAAGTCAATTGCTGTTTGCGAAAGAACTCAAAAAGTAGTCGGTGATCTTTTGCATTGGCGCCCGCAGCCGTTCCGCATCTTTGATGATATATCCCGCAGTGACATCGTTGCTCATCTTGTGGTTGAGTAGTCTCTTGAGGGCGTAGGCGGAAATATCGAGGCTTTCTGCCACCGTGATAAATGTCCGTCGTAAATCGTGGATGGTGAAATGAACACCCGATTCCTGAATCACCTTGGCCATCTGCTTACGTGGCTCCACCATATGGCCGCTAGCCCGTCCACCTGGGAACACGCTATTGTTGGTAGCTGCTTCTTTCCTACGTAGCAATAGCTCATATAGAAAATCCGACAATGGCAAGGTGTGGTCCAGATGGTTTTTTGTGTCGAGCACGGTTAGTGTTCTGGCTTTCAGATCAACATTATTCAAGGTCAGCTTGGCGGCTTCTTCCTTCCGCAGGCCGGTAAATAGAACTAGCAGCAGGTAGTCGCGTACAGATTCGCGAGTTCGAACGCGGCTGTCGTCTTGCAAGCTCATAATCGCCCCGTACCATGGAGCCAGCTCATGGGGTTTGATAAGCGTCTGTTTTCTTTCTACCCGATACCAGGCCCGCGTTTGAGAAAGCCGCTTGACGGGATTTTCGATAATCAGTGATTGCCCCTTGCTGTCTTCATATTGTCCGGCTGCAAAGTTGAACAGAGCACGCACGAATCGCATGGTGAGATTGGCCTGTGCTGCGCTGGTTTCACCCATTTTGGTATGGCGTTTTGCAACCATGTCTTTACTGATGGCAGATATTGGTTTATCTGCCCAATCTGCAAGATAGGTTTTCATGAAGCGCCGATAGTCGTAGATCGTACGAGGCCTCAGGGATTTACGCACCGTGAGATAATCTTCAAAAGCTTGCCCCATGGTTATCGCCTTGGCCCGTTGTTCCTTTTTATCGTCAACTGGATTAACACCCTTGGCGATCATGACCAGAATCTGGCGCGCTTCTACCCTCGCCGGCTCTGCCGTGAATACCCCATGCCTCCCGATAGTCATGCGCACCGTCTTTCCGTTCGCTTTACCCTCCGCGATATAGGTTTTGCTGGTGGTGCCTACACGCAGGCCGAAACCTGAAATTTCGGTATCACGATAAAAGGCCTGCCCTCTCTCCGTGAGCGGTATGGAATCTATAGTGGACCCCATTTTCAAGACAATAGTTTAAGCTGTGCGCTATTACATGGAGATATACGCAATGAGCGAAGCAAAGAAGCGGAAGGTCCACACCCCCGAGTTCAAGGCCAAGGTGGGTCTTGAA
>Ga0210012_1001484_pt1 | contig 22310 bp, 34 predicted proteins | sample CryGeymeta201504_FD_183974 | JGI IMG/M metagenome (GOLD analysis project Ga0210012, IMG submission 183974) | Groundwater microbial communities from Crystal Geyser aquifers in Utah, USA - Crystal Geyser metaG 2015-04 (SPAdes) (version 2) | ecosystem: Environmental > Aquatic > Deep subsurface >... | reverse complement strand
GAGTTTTGATGGATTGAGACATGATTCAGGATATTATCACTATTGCACTTGTTTGTAACGAGGAAGTTATGCTGATTCACGCTTACATCTCCTCCCTGAAGGGCGAAGTTTTACGCGGGGACGATAAACATATGCGCCCTTCAGTGTGTATGCCAACAAGGAAAACGACTCATCGAATCGGCTTACTTGTTGGAATGGTGGGTGCGGAGAATTTTGAAATCTCGACTTGCCGGTTAAAAGCCGGCTACTCTGCCTCTGAGTTACGCACCCTGCGGTTTATGACATTCCTTCGATTTTCGTTTCATGACAACTCCTTTTTGATCTCATTTTTGTGAGCCTGGCGCTCACCCTTGTGCCAAACACGCTTCCAGTCACGGAGGTGTTTCCACCACTGCGGACTTCTGGTTAGATTACCTTGCTGCTTATGAGCCATATTAAGCTCCTTTCATCACTGGTGGGCCAAGCAGGGATTGAACCTGCGACATTCGGATTAAGAGTCCGCTACTCTACCAACTGAGTTATTGACCCAAACATGGAGCGGGAAACGAGATTCGAACTCGCGACCTATACCTTGGCAAGGTATCGCTCTACCAACTGAGCTATTCCCGCAATCTTGGTGTTCAAGAAAACAAAATGTTCACGTCTCGTGAACATCCAGAAATCTTGAACAAAACAACCTAACTGATCTGCAAAAAACGACGCTCTTGGATAGTTTTCTTATCCTTGAATACGCGCCTTGGATTTCGGCACATCCAACAGCCACACAGCGCTGCCGTATGAACCAACATACCAACCTGTTTCTCTGATTTTGGAAGCCCGCCCCAATAGGAAGCTCGACGAATCTTTAATCGACGAGCATTACGACGACGTGCTGCACGCTTCATATCCTTCATGATCACACTCCGACCTGCTCGGTGCACAGCGATTGCTGCGCCATTAGCCCGGCAGGCTATCTCGTGATCATTTCGATACTTTGTCTCATGCGCTATCTCCTGATTGGTGCCAATGGCAGGAATCGGACCTGCGACCTCTCCCTTACCAAGGGAGTGCTCTACCACTGAGCCACAAAGGCGTTAATCTGAAAAATCTTCAGCAGCTGGCTTGGATTTCTGTCGCTCGGCTTTATGGGTTCTATGCTTTGTTTTAGTTCCTGGGATCCCGCCAAATTTATTGAATGGACGGGCAGTCCAGTATTCAAACCCAGGCGCTTTCCGGCCTTTCCTCGTTCTACTCATGGAGGACTCCTTGAAATTTGGTGCGTCGTGACGGGATCGAACCGCCGACCATCGCCTTGTAAGGGCGCCGCTCTACCAGCTGAGCTAACAACGCATTGATTTATTCTTCGTCGGGCTTCTTTACACCCTTCTTGGGCACAAATGGAATCCACGGGTCTCCGTGCTGAACCAACAAAGAAGCGAGCTCATCACGAGAATACTCGACCAAGATCGGGTTTACATCAGAATGCGGAATGACCGCCCTTCCATTTTGCACACACGATGTCTTCAGGTATTTGATTACTCGAAAACCAAACTCATTTGGCATCGGCAGTCCGTCCTTATCGACAAACCGGTACGAATACGAAACATGGCTTTCAACAGCGAAGAACTCATCCGGCAATTTTGCAACTTCTGGCATACATTCCTCGCTACGTTATATGGGGTGTCCGACAGGACTCGAACCTGCGACAAGCGGGATCACAACCCGCGGCTCTACCATCTGAGCTACAAACACCATTGAATCTAAAATCTGGTAGGAAAGACTGGGCTCGAACCAGTGACCCCCTGCCTTATCAAGACAGTGCTCTAACCAACTGAGCTACATTCCTATGGTCGCCGAACCCGCCCTCTCGGATGAATCGGTCGCTCGGCAAAACACGACCAACGGGTTATCGCACTTTCGGGCTGGATACCGAGCCTGATGCACCACTGCATCAAGATGCAACTCTATTTAGCAACAGCGTGGCTCCGCCCTCTAACGACCACTTGAATACCTTAAGTGACGGCTCTTTCCGTTGCTATACAGACACTACTTTGAGCAAGCTCACATGTAGCGGCCTCTTGCGAGGACTTAAGCCCGATGCTTTCGCAGAGCGGGGACTTCTTTGCCTTTTGGCATACGAAGTGATCGAAGCCCGAATCACCACGTATGCCGCCTCTTTCGAGGCTACATCCGGCCGCTTACCATATTGCGGCGTCGCTGCCGTCCCGGATACCCAGAACCTTATCCAACCCCTTGGGAAGGAATGCGACGGATCAAGCTGCACGATAGTGTGTTGTTACACCAAAAGGGTCTCAGACCTTACCGTATACGGGCGTCGTCGAACTTAACCAGGTGGCTCTGCAGCAACTCACTCTCAAGGTAGCTAACCTCTTGCTTCCACCTCCGGCGCAGAGGCTTTGCTGATCCCAACTCTACGAAGCAGGAACTTTTGAGCTTTCGGCGGGAAGATGCCCTTCAAACCGCCTACCTACGCGTCACATACAGCCTTTGCCCTACTCTTTAAACGATGGCTACTTCTAAGCCAACGTCCTATCGCACTTACAAGGATCTCATCGTGCCGAGAGCACTCCATCCCCTAACCTTCTCTCGATGTGACAATCGACGCCATTCCGCAAAGAACAGTATTGGGCTCCACCACACCCGTGAGACATTGGGCGCACCTGTCGGCTTGTGCTTCGTCGATTGTTGTCCGGTTACGCTCCGGTGTCGCTTACTTCCGTCACCTCTCGGCTCTGGTACTGCATCGGCTTGCGCCGATCAACGACCGTTCCCAGGGTATGTTGTTCCACGCGGTATGCAGTCGCTTTCGCTTCTGTTGACCACCCGCGGCAAGGCTGGTTTCCACTTGATCCGGCGGCGAACCGGCGGATACGTGAACTTGAGGTTTGAATTATACAGATAATTCAAACAAAGTCAATATGGAGCAGGTAGAAAGCTTTAGGCTCTCTTTAAACTCAACACCCTTCCATGGTGATGAAGAGGCTGTTTTTATCGATCGCTCGACCTGCATTGTTTGGTGCCGACACTAGGTTTCGAACCCAGGACCTTCTGCTTACAAGGCAGCTGCTCTACCAACTGAGCTATACCGGCGTGATCGAAATACCCCAGTCTTAAACAGCTTCGGCGACTGAGGTGCTGCCACGTCCCAAAGCCTTAGGCAAAGGACAATTCATACCTTGACGGACGGTGCTATGAACACCGCTACCCGCTGCCTCACCGTATCAAGGGCTGCGCAACCTGCCGTATCGTGTTCGAGGCGACTAGGCAGACAAGGACTTTCGCTTACGACGGTCTCGACACCGACGCCTGCTACATGGCTGAGGAGGTAGGATTCGAACCAATCAACTCAAATTTCTTTTTTTGTTTCGACCAGCAAATGTGCTGGTCTGAGAATGACAATTTGGGCAAAGTATTTCTAAAACCGCTTGGCGAATGAGCTATTGTTATTGCCCCGGTTCGCGTAAAGCTGGTCACGGCAGTTCGCATCCGTGATCACGAGGACTTTGCCCTTGGCATCTGGTTTATGCTGGGCTTGCCGTGTAACGGCCACTCACGCTTTCGCCTTTCGGCGTTTGGAGGCAAGGCTACATACCGGGAGGTAAGCAGCGCATGCCTGGCGTTTGCTGCATCTGCCGCATGTTTCCACACAACAGATGCGGATGCTCGACCTACACATGGCAGGCGAGACTACAGATTGAATCTTCTTTAGGCTACTTTCAACCCAAAGAAAACCGCTGAAAGCGCAGCAACCATCAGAGCGATCTTGATTACAGTTTTTTCACGGGGAGCAGTATGTACACGACGCGCTTGAATCCCACGATTACTTTTCCTTCGGCAGTTTTCCACCGGGACTTGCTTGGTTCTTCCTAACATGACATTCACCTTTATTTATATTGAATTTGGCTCCCCGAGGTGGACTCGAACCACCGACAAACGGATTAACAGTCCGCTACTCTACCGACTGAGCTACCAGGGAATTGAACTTGAATAACGATCTCGCATAACACACAAAATACTGATGAATGCTATCGGATCGCTCTCAAAGAGAGCGAGTTGAAAGGCTGAGATTACGCCAATCACAACAGGACTTCGGAGATTATCAAGCAGCTTGCGGCCGCCCTTCCCCCGACATCCATACAACGCCTTACGGTCGTCATACTTGCTGGCAAGTTTGGCTCTGCTGTGAGTCGGCACCACCCGTTACTTTCCATCCCCTGAGTTCCCGCAGACCGAAGTCTTTGGCTCATCAGGAAACGTTCTTTCCACAGCACTTGCTTTACAGCTACGTCACCCGGTTTTTTCAGATAACGCCGTGTCGCCACGTTGAGCAGGCTTGCTTGAATAGGCTCTTTCGAGCGCGGCTATGTAAGCTTCACCGCCTTGGGCATGTCACCATGCTTATCTTCGCGTCACGCCGAAGCGATCTGCACAGCATCAAGCTGCCGATAATCTAAAACTGGCGCGGTATGCGGGACTCGAACCCGCGACCTCTGGCGTGACAGGCCAGCACTCTAACCAACTGAGCTAATACCGCAAAACTGGCGTGCCCGACAGGAATCGAACCTGTAACCCCCAGCTTAGAAGGCTGGTGCTCTATCCGGTTGAGCTACGGGCACATGGTTACTGCGCTCTCGTGATAACTGATTCTGGAGCTGCATCTTTTGATGCGCTGCTGTCCGGCCGGGAGAATCCAATGTCGATTGCGATGACAATGCCCAGGAGAAACAAACCTATCACTTCAAAGTTCCTTGTAAATGAATCTGGAGCGAGTAAAGGGAATCGAACCATTGTCGTCTGCTTGGAAGGCAGTCGCTCTACCATTGAGCTACACCCGCATTGCTACTGCGTCTTTCACCGCAACTAGCCATGCTGAAGCATGGCCTCGTGGGGGATTGCTCTTGTCCCACATCCCATCTTCACTATGGGGCACCACCGGAAACAGATGTCCACTCTTCCGCGACAATCTTCTCGTCCTTTTCGGACTTCTTGATGCCGTATGAGTAGAGGATGGCCTGGCCGTCCGAGATCGAGTATATGTAGCCAGAATCATTCTCGCCCACTCTGTACTCATACTGCGTCTCGGCTTTGCCTTGTTGACGAGGTGATTTCAAGACATCGACAATCAATGCAATGAACAAAAGCACCCACAGCACCCTAAGCCCTCCGATGAGTGCAAGACGTTTTCCTTCACTGCCGCTCATGATTTTCCTTTCGTTATCTCAACAAGCCGACTCGCTAATCGACTTGCTTGTTGAGATAACTTGAATAGAGCCACCTTTTCAGCCCTTCTTTTGGCTTTCTATGTCTTTTCATGCCGCCCTTTTCCCTGTCGGTTGAGCATCGCAACAACCTCCATGTTCCGAGGCTTCAAATGCTTCAATTTCAGCTTTTTCACCCTACTTTCCTTTCATGTGGTGGGCCCTGCTGGACTCGAACCAGCGACCAAAGAATTATGAGTTCTCTGCTCTAACCAACTGAGCTAAGGGCCCAAAGTCAGACACCGGTTCGCACTCAGGCTTGCCGGCGACCACGCTAGTGGATTTAAGCCAGATGCGTATGCAGAGCGGGGACCTGGCAAAGCGCTTCAATAGCCACCTTCTTGCCAACATCATCGGCGGCCTGGTGAAGCGCGCGGCGTATTGCCGCATCAAATATTGATGGATTAACCTTGCGCACTTCGGCCAATGTTGCGTAACCGGTCTTTGTGCCCATGTCATTCTCCTTGTTTGCGTCTTATTGGAACGAGAAGCTGGACTCGAACCAGCATGCTTGATCTGGGCGCCGATCAAGGCGCAGCATTCATCCACTTGATTCCCGCATTATTGGTGGAAAGGAGTGGAGTTGAACCACTGACACCTGGATTTTCAATCCAGCGCTCTACCAGCTGAGCTACCGATCCGTATTCACACACTGCAGACTTTTACTGCGCCGTTGTTTTTTCACGCCCACCCGTGTTCAGTGGCTACATCCGGAGTCGATCCCGTGACGTGCTTTATCCCTCCCGTATCGCGGAGGCAGCATTTACTTTTCGAGTGATCAGCCCGATTGATACAATATGCTCGGCCGCTGGAATGCGACTCTGCATAAATCGATGACATGGCAAATGGCCAGTCAAAATTGGTGGAGGTAGACGGGTTCGAACCGACGACCCCCTGCTTGCAAAGCAGGCGCTCTCCCAGCTGAGCTATACCCCCATGAAACTGTTTTGAAACTGGAGCGCCCGAAGGGACTTGAACCCCTGGCCTTTCGGTTCGTAGCCGAATGCTCTAATCCGACTGAGCTACGGGCGCATGAAACAATGGAGCGGTAATGGGGAATCGAACCCCAGTCTTAAGCTTGGAAGGCTTCAGCTCTACCATTGAGCTACTACCGCGTGAAATTGGCACGTTTATTCATGTCGCCAGTCGCGGATTCGAACCACGCCTGCCCACTCCTTTTACCGGTGATGTGCCGGCTAATCCGAGCGAGAGTGCAAACCAATACACCTCATAGGCAACACAACGTACTTTGCGGCTCATCACTTCCGCGTTTCAGTCGTTGACCGGCATGCCGATCGAAAAAGGAGGCCCGCTATCCATCCATCACAGAGGCTCCGGGGAGGAGAATGCGATGGTCGCTGTAGGCCGCGGGCCTTGATCGTTGAACCACTTGCAATAGGTGCCACCACAGCAGGAATAAACCTCCCGGCACGACACACCTCGATGGCATCGCATCAACGGCAACACCTATTGCGAGTGGTGGTGAGGGATGGATTTGAACCATCGACCTCCGGATTATGAATCCGGCGCTCTAACCAGCTGAGCTACATCACCATGGCTCCATTCTCGATGGACCCTTTATCCATCACTTACACGAACTATGACTCCATGAAAATGGATCGTAAGTGTTAGGCAATGGAGGGCCCATTGAGAATGGCAATCAACCGAAACAGGCTTTCGCCCGTGGCGATCGTCGCCATTCTTTTAATGCAATCCGTATTGTTAAACATCGATCCTGCTGATCATCCCTCTCGGGCATTCCGGACGTATCCGGTCAGGACAAAACTTCAAAACAAAAGACCCGAGGTTTTTAGTCTCGGGTCTCGGCATCTACTGCTTATTGGTTGAGCTATCCTTCCCAGCCCTCACCTACCGAAACCCGCGATGAATCAATATTCCAATCCGTGCGCACAAACATCCCCTGGCGTCCTTGCCCGGCGGTATGCTTTCTTATTGCTGCGCTGACTGTTTTCATGATTCATCTCGAATTACGTTGCGAATGTTTGCACTATACACTAACGAAAAATTTTCGTGCAACTATTTTTTATGCTGCCGCCTTTACTGCGGCGACATAACCCATATCTTCCCGTTGAATATGGGCAAGCAGCCAAAGCTTGAGTAGCGACAGAACTGCCATCGCGACATTTTCACCCACCGCCGCGCGCTTCTGGAATGTCTCCATTTTGCGAACGAACATCACATGCTGCTGCTTGTGTCCGTCGATATTCTCATAGCCAGCTGACGCCTGGAGGTCTTCTTCATACTTGAAGTGGTTCACTGTGTAGTCTATAAGGCGGGCAAACACGTCCTGGATTACGCGGATATCTTGCTGGTCCTTGACCTCAGCCAGATCATTGATGCAATCGACGAGACCCTGGTGTTGCGCATCGATCTCCGGTATGCCGATCTCGTATTCATCACTCCATTCCAGAAAATGCATTTTGCCCCGTTAATCATTAGTGTGAATGTGGCTGTCATACACAAATTTCAATCTAAATCAATGTCTAGCGATATATTTGGCTTAAAATTCATCACAAGCAACTCTTTGTTCTCAACTCTGGATGTCGAATCGCTTTTTTTCATGCCAGACATGGATCGAAGTGGCATCATCCAAAAGCCTTCGTACATGATGTGAATATCTTCTCGATCGTACGAAGAAAGGACCCATTTGCATTTGGTATTTGCAAGGCGCTCAGCAAGTTCGAGGTGGTCCGATTGGCTCCGCATGTTATGGAAATAGTTGCATTTATTGCCAGGATACGGCGGGTCGATATACATCAACACCCCCGCCCTGTCATAGCGATCAATACACTCCTGCCATGACAGGTTCTCGATCAATACGGATCGCAGCCTGTCATGGATCGGCGCAATCCGATCCTCAAGCGCGCAAAGCGCGCCGATCAGCCTATTTGCCCCGCCCCCGTCGATGATGCTTGTCTGGAACCTTGGGTGTTTTAACTCCCCGCCCCAGCAAGCCATGATGATGTAATAGAAGCGGTGCGCCCGGGCGACCTCGTCGAGCTCACGCGGGTCAAGTGCGGCCAGACGATCGAACTCGGCACGACTTACAATTTCCCACTTGAAGGCTTGCAGGAGATCGGCTGGCCGCCCCTTAACCACCCTGAAAAAATTCACAACCTCCTGATCGAGGTCATTGAATATCTCAACCTTCGACCTCTCCTTGCCAAACATCACCCAACCAGCACCGCCAAATGGCTCGACGTAACATTCATGTGCCGGAAATACCGGGATGATGTATTTGCGCAACCTGGACTTTCCTCCAACCCATCGGAACGGGCTATTGAGCATCTTCATGCGCGCTTCTCCGCGCCCACAGGAATCCACTCGTAGTGATAGCGCCCATTTGTATGATCGGTCCCAAGGCAATTGCCTCGCGCGTCATACACGCGCTTCAATTGCCGCTCGTGCAAGACCCCGCGAATCTCCTTGCGATCGCCAACACGCGGCTTCTTTCTGCCACCGCCAATGGAAATGTGGATACTCAAGGTGCCTCCATGGGGGATTCGCCACCATGTTCCGCGGTCAGATTCTCCTGATTCTGGAGTGCGCAATCCACAGGCAATAGCTTCAAAACCTCTGCGCGACATTCATTCCAGCCGCGAACGTGAACTTGCTGGCGCGCCAGTTGCTCATCAGACTCTTGAGGATGGCCGATCGGGCGACTCAAAACCACCAACTCACCAGGCAGCTCGACTTCCAATCTGTGCAGGCGGCGCTCGAAATCGACCTCACGCTGACTTCTGACCGGATGCCGGCCGGAGATCTGCTGCGCTAATGCTTGAGCCTCCAGAGACGCCACCTGTGCCTCCATGGACTGGATGGACATCCGCAGATACAGATTGTCCCCTCTCAATTCCTTCCAGAACTCGTAGGCGATGCGATATCTCTCTGAGCCCGGAGGGTTGATCAGATGCCTGAATTTCTTGTGCCAAAGCGCCTTGAATTCCCTCACCGGATCGTCCTCGATCTGCGGCAATTCTCTCCCAGACTCGCCATCGAGCGCAGGCAGCACACATCGAGCAATTTTCTCGCGCAGCTGCTGGCTGCCTGCGTACTTCACGGCGATGTCACGAAGATTATTTACAAGCTCGCGCTTCTCATGGTCTTTCATGTGACCCTTTCACGACATTCGATTCACTCATGATGCAATCCTCTCAAAAGAGATGCGCCAGACCCAAGGATTCGCATCCCACGAGCCGTGCCCATAGATCGATTTCCATAGGTTTTTGTACGCATCCACCGGGTTAACGCACCATTGATCCCAAGCCCATCCGGTGTTGTCGGTGCCGGGATAGCCGTCGCGATCAGGAATGCCATACTTGACCAGCTTCCCGTCCTTTGTGATCCCCTTAAGACCTTCTGCCAGTGCATCATCTTTGCTGATAGCCTGCAGACGCTCGACACGTACGTCACCAATCTCCAAGAGAATGCGAGAGGCTTCCCGATAGGTGCCATTTGCCAGACACTTGCCAAGCGGCGCAGGCGCAAGTCGCGAAGGATAGGGAACCGTAGCAATGGTGCCGTCAGCCTGGTATTCGATGTCGATCTCGCGGATGCCGCCCCGAACAGCCAGCACACGCGCCGTCTCGCGCACATAGAACCGGTCGCCAACTCCTCCATGTCTACACAGAACATGCTTTGTTTTACTACATGGTAGTGGCGAGGCGATAGCCTGCACTTTGGGCCCCACTGAATCCTGGCCGAAGTTTCGCCTGTTCCAGCGGAAGTTGCCCATGTCGTCCACATATGGCTGCGGATTGATCACTCTTCGTGTTTGCGTCTTGCGCCCCTCGAGCAGCGCGCGAACCATGTCCTCATTCATTGGTATTGGGCGATCGGTCACGATACAACCTCCGGATATCGCTCGAACAACCGCCCATCAAGGAGATTCCCGGATTTTTTCGTGCCAACGCGATGCATGATCGTTACCGGAAATTTGCCGGCATCCCTGGCACGCATCATGTCGGCACCATTCTTTAGTTCGCGGCCATCTACATCCAAACAGATGCCGCCCCGCACCCAAGTGCTGGCTTTGTTCACCCATCGCTCGAATGTATCGAACTGACGGAATACGGACTCGCCGGTGTGCCATTCGCCCCATTGCTTAAAAAAGAACGGGACGGCCGCTTTGGCACATTGATCACGCAGGCTCCGCGCCCAATCCGGGTGCATCGGGCGCGCGTTCGGGCCGCTCTCGCCGCCGACGACGACCCAATCGAGCAGTTTCAGACTGCCGTGACACGCCAACGTCTCGCCAATATCGCGGGCGCGCTCAAGATCGACCGCCCCCAGCAACGGTTCCATACTCACCCAGCGCACCGCTGCCGGCGTTTGCAGCAGCAGTGGGATGCGCTCGTCGGCGGCTTCCTGATTTTCGACAGTAACGCCGACCCATACATTCGGAAGAACGGCCTCATTAGTGTATAATGGCCTGCCGCCATATACCGAATCATGTAGGGCGTCAGGGTCATTCTCGCCCCACAGCCGCACCGCACAGTCAGCCCACTCTTTCCGGCGATCCTGCGAGGAGAGATAGGCGAGCATCCGCCTCGGCCGCTTTGTGAGCACCTGGAAGTTGTGTTGAGGCGCCAGTGCCATCACCGCAAAAATCTGGTCAATCCACTCGTCAGGTACGCTTTCGTGAAACAGATCGGAATGCGCGCAGACGAATATCTTGCGCGACTTCTTCCAGCGCAACGGCTGATCCAGCCATCCTTCATTGAAGCGGACATCACCAGTCCATACCGGGCCGTTCGCGGTGTCCTGCGTCAATCCGACACGACTTGGATGATGCTGCAGGCGCGTGCCAGCCAGCTTCATGGCGTAGCAGTTCTTGCATGCGGCGGACACAACAGAGCATCCGGTAATTGGGTTCCATGTCGCCTCAGTCCATCTGATTTTCGATTTGTCAGCCATTTTTTTGCCACACTTTGGGTGCACTAATTGAAATGCTCTCAACCCCGGCGCCGAAGAGCGCCTCCTGACACTTTCTGCAAGAGTAGGATCGCCCCTCGACATAGGCGCGGGCGCCGATTGCTGCCGAATCAGCCACACGAAGTGCACTGACCTCGGCATGGGATTCTTGCTGACAGATGCTTACGCACTTCTCATACCCATCGCCGGGAGATCGAGGGCATACTGGCTGCGGGTTCTGGCATGAGTTGTCGCCATTGAAGATGCGTCCATCCACCGAAACAATAGTGCAACGAACAATGGCCTTAGCGCACGGCCCGGTCATGCAACCTCCACCACATCATTCATATCCCAATCATACTTTGTGATCACGCTCGCATAAAACCTTACATTGCCTTCTCGATTGATTTGAGCCATTGCGCAACTCCTTTGTGTAAGTGCGTATTGTACACAAATAAACACTGACCGCAATACCACATTTGTTGCGATGAGCTACTTTGACTAAGCGGAACGAAACATTGGACTTGACATCAAGAATTGAGGCAAGCGCGCAACACAAGAAGCCGGCACTCCGCATGTGTTCGAGTGGCTCTTGCCAGGTGATGTATCGCTCACCAAATATACTCGACGTTAGTCGGTAACGTCACCTGGCAAGAGCTGTCCGAGGTGATAAGCCGGTTCAGCCCGCCGACGCTGAACCGAGAAACTCCACCAATAGTCGCTTTAGGTGGAGCAGTTCATTACGACGGAGACATGCCAGGCGATGACGTTGACATACCGGGTGATCGATCGGTCGCCTTGAGTCTGTCTGCTCTGGCTGCCAAAAAATTTATGGTATCTCTTGGCTCGAATGGCGCAAATTCCATCACCGGATTCTGTGCGCAGACTTTTTCGCCGCTCTTGTAACGATCGGATAGCAATTGCACAGTATCCGAAATCGCATTCAATCGATTTGAGATATTGGGGTGATCAATCGTTTCAAACTGGTCATTCACACTCTGCAACACCAATGACTTGTAATCCTCGGGATTCGATATCGCATTTTGATAAATCAAAATCGAGCCCGTTATAAGCGCTTCCTCGGCAGTGCGGTAAATCTGATTGGGATCGAGTTTCTTGTTGATCACAGCAAGACAGAAGCTTTGATGCACGGCAGCGCGATCCGCCTTGTATTCATCGTTATGCGAGTCATCTCGATATTCTTTAAGCAACGACTTCTCTTCGTCAGTAAAATCTGAGCGACTGTCGATTTGCTTGAAGTTCAACTGGGCAATACTGTCGGAAAAATTCTTTCTGAGAGAAATATTACTTAATGACCGCTCCCATTTATCAGCTGCATTCTGTATTTTTTCAGAGTTCGGATTGTGATATTGATTGTTATGCCCGTGCTCATGCAAGATAATGAACCGCCGCACATCGGGCGACAGCTTAGATAGCGCTTCAGCGTTGTATTTCACCTCATTGTTCACACTGTGCGTGGCGACATCGACATCAGCCTTAATGCACTTGAAGCCACCAAGATCACAAATATCCTTTATCGTCTTCTCAGCAGACTCCTTGCTTGCGTCAACCTGAGATTGAGCCACCATTTTCGATAAAGCAATATTTTGCTCAGATATGGGCACAGATGAGAAATCAGCACTTGCCGCATAAGCATGTCCCATCGCAGAAGCAGCCAAAAGTAAAACTGATGCGGCAATTCTCATAATCACCTCGTCAAATACTGAATGATGTCCGCCTTCCGCTCGAGGGAAAGCCTTTTTGCGGCAGTCAACACCATCACAGAAAGATCAGTATAGAAAGTTTCAACAGAAACCGTCTCGCCATCCATTTCCGTGGTGTTGCCGCTAACGCCGATATCTTTTGCAATAATATCGCCAATCTGTTTTACGGATGCACTCAGTCCATTCATATGGGATATTCTTTCGTCGCGTACAGCCAGCCAAACTACCTAGTGTCGCATTTTACAACAATCCCGTCTGTAATAATATATCGATCAAAAATGGACGCTTCAGCCTTTTATGACTACGCAGCCTTCTTGAGTCCGCTCAGCACCGACATAGCCGTCGCGACCATACTGCCAGCATCACCAACATTGGCGGGGAGCAATATCGTATTCCCCGCTTTGGCCAGTTCGCCAAACGCCGAAATATATTGCTCCGCAACCTTGACGCCCCAAGTCACGCTCACCTTGTCCAACTCGGAAACCACCGAAGTATTGATGGCCGCCCGATCCTGCAGCAGCTTACTCCTTGGTAATTTGTGCGGCAGAGCCGCTTACACTAATTGCATGCCGCGTATAGAAAAACATCCAACCAGTGCGATTACCCCTTACTTCCCAAGGCGACCGAGCGGTGCCGACTTCATCCAGTTGTGATGTGACCCATGTTTTTGCCGTTTAACCTTGAAATGTCCATCTGCCTCGGCATTGCTTATGCGGTTCCGGGGAACCTTAAGGCGCCTGGCAAGCTCGTATGTGTTGATTTCGGGGTTTTCCTTGATCATCACAAGGACATCCAATATTTGTTCGGCAGTCAGTTTAATTTTTTTGGGCATGGCAATTCAACGTTTAATTAACACTTAACACCAGCCGCCACATGGTCCGCCACACTCTTGTGGCGGCCTTTCGGCGTGTTTGGATGGCGGCATAAAAATACTGGGAGGCACTCCGTCGGAAACCTTAGTCAGGAGCCGAAGCAAACGACGGTTTGAGCCAGAGGTGTCTGGATTTGCACCGACCAATAGTGCTCCGTATTTGTCTGCGGCGAATTGCGCAATCGCAGCCGACCGACTTATTCCGGCCTGACAGTGGACGATCAGGTCGAAACATTCGGTTTTTGCTGCATAACGGTCCAGAAATTTGACCACCCTGAGCGCGTCATTGAAATCAGGCAGTTCATTCCCTTGATAAAAGATGCGCGCGCCGTTTTGGTGCGCCGGGTGCAAATCCGGGATCTCACCGACACGCACACCCAGCTTCTCTTCGTACTCATCCTCGAATCCCAGGCGCAACGACCCGGCATACCCCAGCATGTATGGAGCCCTATCCGTCGATAGGCCGATCGAGATCACAATAGCGCCAGGATTTGGCTTGCAGTGTTTTTTGAACGACTGAAGGGACACGAATAGCGCCGACTTGATCACTTTGCAGCGCCTTTTGACTTGAATGCCTGCAGAGTGATCTCGCCGCAAAACAGGTTGCGACGGCGCATCGCATCATTTGTGCTCACAAGCATATGCTGATGCGATCTGCGGCCGCCAAAGAATACGGGCTCGGGCAGGAAGCGCGGCATTCCTTCAATCCATGCCGGCCTTTCAACCGCATAGCGATCGGCAATATACTCGGCCATACCTGCGATATGGGCATCGAAGATCGGCGATATCGGAACTGGTTCCTGGGCAATGGAGGAAAGCACTTCTTCGACGGCCATATTGACCACCTCATCAAGGTACTGCTTCATCATCGGCGCATAATCCCGAGGCGGATCGCCAAGTTCGGCCGACCGCATTGAAACTGCATGTAATGTTCGAGGTCTCATGGGGGGTATTATAGTGCAAATTTGCACTGCCGGCAACCTAGATATTGTATGTTCATTACTTGCACTCAGGCTCACTGCTAAAAACTATCAAGCTGAGTTGAAAATCTTATGCGGGTGCGGGCGCCAATTCAAACTCAGTATCCATTTTTGTCGCACTCACCTAAAAGAGCGAACTCGACTTGCCTCTCCGGGCAAAATGACACATATGAGGTGCGGTATCCGCCATCTCCGCCACAAGAAACGCATCATCCTCGCTCATACTTCAACCACTAACCCATCGAAGGGGTCGGCCTGGTGCGTGCCTCGAACTCACTCATCGGCAAGACATCACTTCCCTCTGCGATGATGCCAAGACCGATCATGTATTCCGTCAGGCCGCTCAGATCATCCTTGTTGCGCATATAGCCATCATCAAAGATGCTCGACTCATCCTCGCCAAGGCTTTCGCCGGCACGGATCTCGAATATCGTCTTGCCGTTCACATCCCGGACATCTGCCTGGAAGTCGCCACGCTCATCAAGGTCGATGTAGTAGCCGTATATGCCAGGCTCCTTCTTGTAGGCAGTCATTGCCTCATTCAATGACATCCATTTGGCATCAGAATCACCCAACACAGGCAAGTTGGATGTTACAGCCTCCTTGGCGGAGTAAATGGATGTCTCTGGACACAAATCACCCCATCCATCCTTGCAACTCCAGAAACCTTCCTCCTTGTCGGAAGCGATGACAAACAGCTCGTCTTTGTCAGTCATAAAGCGCCCGGCCTCCTCTTCAAGGATCCTCCACTCCGCCTCGTTGTCCAGCACGAAGGGCTGCGCCTCCTTCTGCGCTTGGCGGATCACATCAACCAGTTGACGCAAAAGCGCCCGGGTCATATCGTCATGCATATCCACTGAGTCAGTGCCTTCCACGAATTCGATGTGGTCTCTGATGAGCGGCTCAAGCAGACCCCACGAGGCGCTAAGCTCGACCTCGTTCCCGTCGTTTGCGTTATTGACGAAGTCGATCAGATGGACGCATCCCACCAAGACCTCGTAGGCCGAGTCGCATGAGGGGATACCTTCATCGGAAAGTAGTTTTTTGGCAAAATCTTCAGCGCTCATGATAGTCCATTCTTGTAGTGATTGATTTAACCATACACCATGCGATAAGCAATTAAAATAGATGGTTTTTCAGATCAAGGGATAGGAGGTGCTGGTTGATCACTCATTGCCGCCTGGATGAAATCCGCCGCTTCTTCATTGATATTTCGAAGTCGTAAAACGCCTTGCGTTAGGCGCTTTCTCCAGCCAGGGCCATTGTCCGCCGCCTCCTTACATGCGTCCGCCAGGCTTTCACCACCAATATCGATCAAATACTGGCAAAGAACATTCGCCTGACGAACATCCTTCACGCTCTTAACCTCTTGAGATGACTCTCTTTCCGCTGAAACGATTAGCTTATGCACCGCGAATCGCTCAGGCTTTGGGATATTGACCAAGACGCTTTTTTCATTGAAAAATACGACCGCCTGCGTCGTATCCTCCATCGAGAACTCCATGAATTTCAATGGCTGCAGGAAGGCCGACAAGGACTCAATATAAACGGGATCATCACTGTCGCTCGTCATGGCCGTCAAAAGATCGATCTTGAATGATGGATCCTTTGGGTCAATATATCCGCCACCGGTTTTCCCGCTGATCGTCCTGAATGGGATCACCCCCATATTGAGCGCCTCAATCGCACTCCTTGTCTCGACCTTGATGTTCGAAGGCAGCGCAATCGAAACATTTTTCCCGGCATGCGCAAAATCAACGTCATTGGTATAGATATTCTCCTCGGACTTTATCCCGAGCATATTGCAGATCGCCAAAAACGCATGCGTCCCAACCAATACGCCGCCATGGCGAAAGAATCCGTGATCAGACAGGGATTTGATCACGCGATAGTGCTTGAACTGCATCTGCTCGCACCCCAATGCGATTGCAGAAGCACTAAGTTTCCCAATGTTTGACGACGCCCGGGATTTGTACTCATCAATAAAACTTCGTATTCTTTCACTATCCGGACCCACATAGATCTGCTTGCGCGCACCGAGCATATCCATGTATTGGAAATAGCAGTAAGAGCGCCCACGGATACCCTTAAAGCCAAAAGATCCGTCAAGCGATGCCGCAAACATCAAGGACTCATTGAGGCTCGCATCAAACAGTTCGGCATAGGCAAGCTGAGCTACGGGCGGAAGTTCAATGTATGGCTTCATGGCGTTATACTCAATTTAATTTTTTGTGAGTATATCATCTTTGCCAAGCTAATTAGAAAGATGGTGCCGACGCAATCGCAGACTCTTCGTATTCGTGATCCTTATACGCCTCGACATATCTTGTCAGCCGGACGAAGCGATCCTCAGCAGACTCCGCATCGAAGTTCTTCTTGTAGTGTTGACCGACCCACTCCGCCACTTGGTCGATGTCGCCCCCTTTGGATTCGCAGAATGCATCTTCCTAGTCCGCATCAAAGATGTTCGCCCAAGCTTCGTGCATCGCCCCACAAGTTCATCGCATCCGCGATCAAGGTTCCGTTCTCGACCTGCGTGTAGTCGAAATCTCCTGCACTGATCTTGGCAACGATTTCGTCGATACCATCAACCGAGATGCCAAATGAATTTGCGAGGGATTTGGCGAACTTTTAATGCATGGTGACTCCTACATGAAAGAGGGTTGAATTTCGGAAGTACCTGCAAAGGCGAAATACGCGCACTGCAGGATCGCATCTTCCCGGGTCGCCCCATATCCGTGATGCTCATCCTCGAATCTAGCTGCCGGACATGGCATGATCGCGTGAAACACCCCATTCTCTTTACGAGACACGCCCATCTTCCCGTCATCCATCGCCTCATGAAGCGCCTCATCAAAGCTGGAGGCGCGAGGATACGCCTCCAGGACAACTTGCATCATCTGCTCTTTACTGACTTCCATGTGTGATTTCCTTATGCTGTAGGTGCAGGTGCGGTCTCTGGCATTTCCATACCAAAAGAGCGGACGATATCAACTAGGGCCTGCTTGAACTCGCCAGCGGTGATATAGACATCATCCATGTCGTCAGTATCCGTCTCGCCCACCCACGATGACACAGTATTAAAGCGCTGTATCGCGCGCACTCACCAAGCGCGTACGCCCCATTTACAACGGCATCTCGGCAATCAAGCAAAAACGCCTCGCCGTCGCAATATACGGCCGGCGCAGAGTCTTCCGCATTTACGCGAAACTGCAGGCCGCTCCAGTCGTTGTAGAATTGGTAGGAGGCAGACCCGATGGCTGGCAATATTCTGAACTTCCCTTGCCTGGCGCGCCCTTCGTAATCAGCGGCGACGTCCGGGTCTGGTGAATCGATCACCAACTGATCCAGCTCGATCTCTGCACTCAAAGCCGCGCCGACGATCTTCGCTTGGATGATCTTGGCTGGATTAACCAAATATCCAACCAAATACGGATGGGGTTCATATTCATCATTGGAACCGATCGTGCCAGATGAGAAATATGGATATCCATTGCTGTCGCAGATGACCTCATCCGGGATTCGCCCCCCGTGGGACATGAATCCCGGAAAGCCGAGTAAATCGCCAGCCTTGGTGTTTTGCTCGACGGTATTCAATTCGAGCGCATGTGCGGAAATAGTTTTCCTTGCCATTGATCTCTCCATTTATTACAACTTTGGTTGATTGATGAATTCCATCTTATCTTCCTCATCAAGGACAAGATGTGCTTTTGCCTTCAGGGCGATATCGACATTCGGGTGCGATGCCAGCGCCTCCTTGGCATCGACGCCGCAGCGACCCCATAACTCCTCGACAACACGGATCACCCCGGCAACATTGAGGCGCTCCAGATCCTCTCGATCTATCTTCGGCGAAAGATGGTTGCCAAGCGTCTCGATTGCGCGATCTTTTGCGTCTAAAACACGATTGGACTCCGCAACAATCGCATTAAGCCGCCCGCCTCCATCGTTGACGAGTGCATCAACTCCTTTGGAAATCAATGATGGCAGCCCCCTGGAGACACTCAGCTCGCTATCGCTGGACTGCATGATGGCGATAGCCTCACAAAGCGATGAGGCCCCACTGGCCGGGAAACCCCTTTGATGGAACGGGTTGTACTTGCCGCCATCAAAGGTTCCTACTGCCGGCATTACTCGCCAGTCGCCACGCTCACTTAGCGCAATCTTTCCAACATAGCGATCGGCACGGCGATTCCCAGCATCCTGATCCTTCCTGTAGATGTCGTACTCGAAGATGCCTGTGTCGTTACACAAATACTCAAGCGGCAATCCGAAGTCATGCAGATCAACAGTGAAGTATGTGCCGCCCATCTGCCCTTCGACCGCATCCTTGATGGCCCACACATGCTTGTCGAGCCACGACGCCTTCAGCTGCGCGTTCAATAGTCCGCACCGGCGCCAGTCAGCCTGATACTCCGGGTTGAGATCCGCAGGGCTTTGCCCTGGGCGCATCGGATATGGGAGCTGATAGACATTGCATTGATTCTCACCCGGATGGATGTAGATCGTCGTGTTAAGCAAAGCGACTTCTGGGGAGATCAGGCCGATCTCGACTGCGTGATCGCGCGTCATCTCGGCGCCCGACTCATTCAGCCCGAAAAATACGCCACTTTCACCCACCGCGGCCCTGGGCTTCCCGATGATGTAGCCGGCATGCACCTCGTTCTTGATGTGATGCGAAGCATCAAATCTGGATTGCTTATGTGGCGGCGTCTCGCGTTCAACAGACACCCACCCTTTTTCAAACAAGCGGTATTTCATACGCGACTCCCAGGTGGTGCTTGAACGTCAAACTCGATCGATTCCGCATAACGGCACAACCATTCGAAGCGCTTTTCAGCAGATTCCACATCAAAGTTGCGTTTGTAGTGCAGACCGACCCACTCGGCGACATCATCGATATTGATCCCTCTCGCCTCGCAAAATACATCTTCCTGATCTGAGTCGAAGATCGCGGCGGTGTGGATAGGTCCCTCATTCGTGCCAGACGTATAGATATCGATCTCACCATGAGAAAACTTCTCCAGAAAAGTATTCGCCTTATCCGTCGAGTCAATGGGGGCAGGAATCGCCTTCGGCGCGATCACCCCGGACGGCAGCAACCTTGCCGCATCCCCCAGGTAGGCGATCGCCTCCTCCCAGGTCATGCTGATCTCTTTTGGCAACAAGCCATCATTGGTGTTGCCGTCATCATTGCGGCGCATCAGCACCATGTAGGCACTATGCGCCGCCTTGTCGAAAGTCAGCCGCAGATCGACTGATGAGTTTCCCTCATCAGCAAAGCTGATCAGCTCTTTCTCGATATCAAGGTATTCTTCGCTATCAGCAGCAATGTGCCATTCATTGGTGGTCATGTTATCTCCAGGCTTATTTTATGTACGGCAAAAATTGTGATTGATTCAACCATACACTATTCTAATCGCAATGCAAATCACGGCTTGAAAGACGACTCATCGTTGCGTGTTGCGTCACTTTTTTCGATATTCAAAGGCTTCGCCCCCGAAATAATTCGCAACGCCGTCTCTTTGATCACGCTGTGTTGAATAACCCTTAAGCATCGCATCTCTCCCGACAGCGTATGAGCAATCCCGGGATTGCTCTTGATCAAAGATGAGTTTTCGTCCTCAATCTCCTTCACAAGGGATTCGGCGGCCGGACCTATCTTGGATGAAATAGCATTCAACACCCTTGTCGCAGTTTCGCGCGACAATCCCAATTGAATCCCTGATGAGATCAATTGCTCGCCACCCACATCAGCAAGGAACTCGCACCCAGAGATCGGCCACGCAAGGCGCGTACGATCAGGCCAAGTCTCGCCCCCAAAAGCGCGCGTCTCGTAACACGCCGTACTCAGCATGTCGTAATGTGGCGCAAGAGATATGCCCTCATGGGTTGTAATGAAACTCAGATTCTTCAGGTGCGAATCAGTATTCCCAACCAGAACATTAAAGACCAGCCATTCAAAAATCTTGCGCTTGGAAAGTATCTTATTGCGGCACCGCGAAGTCAGCAAGGCCAAGGTCTCGACGCTCCCCTGCTGATACTTGAAGGTGCGGTCAATCCCGAGGAGCTGGCATGCGTCGATCGCATGCAGACGCTCCATCGTGCCATTACGCGCAACTCGATCGAAGCGATCAATTATGTACACCGGCGAAGGCACATAGCGACGATGCACTCGCGGAACAGACAATCCAAGCCGCTCTGCCAATTTCATCACGAAGAATTCGTTGATCACGGAATGGGGGTAAGTGGCATCATCGTGGTTGGGTTTGAGGATATGCGTGGATGGCATTGAACCTTCCGGCTCAAAAAGCGCGCCATCACGGGATATGACAGCCAGCTTATGCTGCGCACCTGCGTGAGACATTCGCTTGGCGGCGCCATGGGAAAGCGCGACACGAGGCAGATCCTTCAGCCTCTTTTCCAAATCGACATCAGATAAGGGGCGAGCGCCCCCTGCCTGCTCCATGGAAAATTCAGGCATCAATGTAAGAGAGCCCGCAGACTCAGCCCCATACGCCATCAACAACCCAAATGCATCGGCATTGCTGACGTGAGCGTCTCTTGCGAGCAATATCCTCTGCCCCTCTTCTGGCAATAGATTGTCGAAGTACCACTGAATCGGCCTGATTGAAGATTGGTCGATCAGCTCATCACTCGTTAAGGGAATGCTTGGACTTAAAGCATAACTCTCCGGATCAGACAGCCACGCATTGGCATACTTGAAAGCCCACACCCCGCCAATGTCGCGCAAGGTGCCTACTTGCGTGCCATTGATCGATGCAATAAGGGATATTTCCATCACATCCCCGCCTTCGGCAGATCTTCCGGCTGAATTGAATCGTCAGGCACATCAATGATGATCTTCGCGCCTAGCGCATCCGCGACCTGGAACAACTTCCCCCACTGAACAGACTCGGATCCGCGCTCAACCTTACCCAAGAAGTTTTCACTGACGCCGACGGCTCCTGCGGCATCGTCCTGGCGCAGCCCTTGCGACTTGCGCAACGCCCTCAACACACGACCTACATCCTGACCTTTCCTGATTGGAATTTCCATTCTACCCTCCAAAATCCTCGCGAACGAAAGGATTATACATGGATTTAGCCTGCGTGCAATAAAATCCTCACGATTGTGAGGACTGGCGTTGGATCGAGCTATAAGAAAAACAAAATCCTCGCGAACGCGAGGATTTAAGGCGCCGGGCGCCGCTCCGGATAGTATTCCGCCCACAACTCATTGAAGGATGCATCATCACCACCGATGGCGGCCGGCCAGAACTTGTCGGCGACACCCAGATGGGCAACCGTGCCTGGCGTAGCGGGGATAACGCGAATATCCTCACGATACTGAGCCAGATACTCGGGGAATTGCATCTCCTTTTGATAGAACTTGATCAGCGCCTCGATCGCATCCTTCGGTGTATCACCAAATGCGTAGTTCTCTGCAGTAGGAGTTTCAAAAATCGCCATATACATAGGATAGAACCCCCTTAAGGACAAGGTTGCGGGCTGACGGATTCGCCGCCAACAACCTCATCAAC
>Ga0210012_1001482_pt1 | contig 22313 bp, 30 predicted proteins | sample CryGeymeta201504_FD_183974 | JGI IMG/M metagenome (GOLD analysis project Ga0210012, IMG submission 183974) | Groundwater microbial communities from Crystal Geyser aquifers in Utah, USA - Crystal Geyser metaG 2015-04 (SPAdes) (version 2) | ecosystem: Environmental > Aquatic > Deep subsurface >... | reverse complement strand
AGGACAAACTGAAGGGGATGCTGGAAGGGCTAAATACAGACGAGACACTTGACGGAATATTGGTCCAACTACCGGTAATCGGGGCCGACAGACAGGAGCTTGATCAATTTTTGTCCTCAATTAAACCAGGTAAGGATGTAGACGGCTTAAACCCGAAAAGTAGGTTCATTCCGGCGGCCATTCGGGCTGTTGAGCGGCTAGTTGATATTTTTAAAATAACGGAAGACGATAGAGTGGCGGTGGTGGGGTCAAAGGGGACTTTGGGGAGTAGATTGATTAAAAGACTTAAGGATATAAAGGTTTTAGCTGAAGGGTTTGATATAGGGGATGATTTGATTAAGTTAAATGATTTTGACGTGATCATTAGTGCCACAGGTGATGGAGGCTTGATCAAGGGGGAAATGGTGATGGATGGTTTTACGGGAATTGATTTAGGCTTTCCCAAGGGGGATTTTTCGCCTGAGGCTATCGGGAAAGCTTCTTTGATCACCCCTGTGCCTGGAGGGGTAGGACCGATGACGATTGTAGCTTTGTATGAGAATCTGGCGGATGCGTAGGATTTAAGCGAGGGCGGTTCCGAGTTTTGTGATACGATTTTCGTGATTTTGAACAGTGTGGCTGACGACAGTTTGTTCTTCATCTATCTTCTTAACAATACCGTAGACTTTGTCCATTGTGATTTGAAGCATGCTCATTGATTCGCGAAAATCGTCTTTGGTGGGGAAGTTGTAGTCTGAGATTGCCTTTTTTATTGTCTTTTAGGTTCTCTTATCTATGTTGTCAAGATCAGTTTGAGTCAGCATACTTTCATATTATCACGGGGAGGTGCGAATTTGGATAAAAAAACTCCCCCGTAGGAAGGGAGAGTCTGTGGAAATGTGTCTAGTTCTGAATGCTGATTTCAGGGACGATGCTACCGGCTGGAATGTGGAAATCGTATTTTGCAGTACCGGTGTCGTTGGGGAATAGTGCAATGTATTTGAACCAGGACTGTGCGAATTCCTTGTGATAGGTGACCAGGTATGCACCACTTTCGACGCCTTGGTCCTGGATCAGACTGACCAAGTACTGCGCATCGTGAAAGCGGATTACTCGGCCGTCCCGGATGCTATCTCCAACATAATATCGGTAGATATAGTATTGATCGGTATCGATGTAACCAGTACCGATAAAGAAACGTCCGTGAAGTGAGGGGTCTCCGAGGTTCAACGTTTCCAGCTTAACGTTCGGATTGGGGACGTCGATTGCCGGAAGAGATATTGAGGCGAAAACAAGTACCGGGATGGCCAAAACTGTTGATCCAAGCAACACAAAGAAGGCCATTTCTTTGTCCAAGCTTCGATCCGGATTTATCCACATTTTTCGGGTCAGATATACCAAGAGGGCGATAATCAAAAGTCCTAGAATCATTTTTTGCTCCTTGTTCGAGTGCGATTTGAAATCTAGTGGATTATAAGACATGTCGCTTATTAATGCAAATTGTGGTAAAATGGGGTTCGAATTAATTAACAGTTTGTCCCTTGGCGAATCTCTGAAAGGCCACAAGGATTAAAAGAGATGAAAATATATGGTTAAAAAAGCCGAACAAATCGCGGAGGTAAAAACTCCAAAAATCAAAAAATCAAAAACTCAAAATATTGAGTTGACTGCTAAGGAAACCGTAAAGAGAGTTGCCCCGGTGAAGAAGACAGCAGCTAAAAAAGCTCCTGTAGTGAAGGCTGAAAAGAAGGTGATAGAGAAGAAAGTCCCTGTAAAAAAGATGGCTAAAAAGGCGGAGAAGCCGGAAACTGTTGTGGTTGATGGAGTAAAAATTGAAGCAGTTGAGAATACCATAGAAGTAAAAGCCGAGAAGGTTAAGAAGGAAACCCCCAATGCAGCTACCACGGTCGAAGAGCTCTTCAAAGCCGGGGCCCACTTCGGTCACGTAGTCAAAAAATGGAATCCCAAGATGAAAAAGTACCTCTGGGGTGAGAAGAATGGCATTCATATCTTTGATTTGGAAAAAACAGTTGCCAGGACTTCCGAAGCTACCAAAGTCTTGACTGATTTAGCCGCCGCTGGGAAGAGAATTGTCTTGGTGGGTACCAAACGACAAGTTAAGCTGATGGTTGAAGAGGAAGGAAAGAGATTGGGAATCCCGTACATCAACCAACGTTGGATGGGTGGCTTGATCACCAACTGGAAACAGTTGAAGCAAACCTTGGACAGGCTAAACTCACTAAAACAGAAAAGAGAAGCCGGTCAGCTCAAGAAGTATACCAAGAAAGAACAGCTTCTTTTTGATAAAGAAATTACCAAGTTAGAAAGAATCGTGGGTGGTATTGCTACCCTGAAGGAAGCCCCCGAGGTGGTGGTGGTCTTTGATACTCACAAAGAAAAATTGGCCGTCAAAGAAGCTTCAAACAGAGGTGTGACAGTGGTCGGTCTGGTAGACTCAAATGCCAATCCGGACCCGGTGGACTACCTGATTCCCATGAATGATGATTCGGCCAAAGCCCTGGAAATAATGGTGAGAGTCTTGGGGCAAGCGATTGAAAATGGAATGAAAGCAAAAAAGGAAGAGAAAAAATAGATATTATTTATATAGATTCCCGATCAGGTCGGGAATGACGATTAAAATATATGATGGATAAAATTAAGGAATTAAGGGAAAAGTCCGGTGCCGGGGTCATGGATGCCAAAAAAGCCCTTGAGGAGGCCGGTGGGGATATGGACAAAGCCATTGAGGTTATCCGGGCCAAAGGTATGGCCAAAGCGGCCAGCAAATCCGACCGAGAAGTAAACAGCGGAAGGGTATATTGCTACACACATGGCGGTGGCTCGTCTGCTTCGATGGTGGAAGTGGCTTGTGAAACTGATTTTGTGGCCAAGACTCCCGAGTTTGAGAATCTTTGTAAAGAAGTGGCTCTGCAGGTGGTCTCTATGAACCCCGTAAGCGTCGATGAGCTTCTAAAACAAGAATATATTCGAGATGGCGGAAAAACGGTTGACGATCTAGTCAATGAGCTAATCGCTAAAACGGGTGAAAATATGCGAGTGATCAGATTTGCCAGATTCAAACTGGGGGAAGAGTAACATTTTCGTCATTGCGAGTTTTGTACTCAAACCGAAGCAATCTCCGCCATTAATGCCATTTAAGCTTTTATTTGAAATCTCATTTTTGGGGATTGCCACGTCATTTCGTTCTTCACAATGACGAATTTTGTGGTAAATTTAGAGATATGAAACCACGAAGTGAACCAATATCTGAAGAGGAAAGAGCTGGGTTGGACAAGGGACTGTCAGCATTAGTTTATGCAAAGGACGAAGATAAAAAGAAGAGAGAAAAGGAACTACGTGATGACCAGGTTGCTCGTCAAGCGGAGGAAAGAAAAAAGAAGGAGACTATCTTGACTGCGCCTGAAGTTAGCGAGTGGCAAAAAGAGGAAAGAAGACTTGAGGCAGAAGGTGTAGACACTAGACAGCCTGAGACTGTGGTAATGGGAGGCGAGGGAAGGACCGACTGGGATCCAATGAGGAAATAATTTCTATAGATTGCCACAGTCGCCTGTGGCGACTTCGCAATGACGAGGTTGGTGTAGAATAAAAACATATGTTAGAACATGAATTGATTCAGTTATTAAGGCAGAAGTTTGCGAAAGTTATCGAAGTGATCGACGAAGATTTTGGGACAGTGAGAGTCGGTCGGGCTAAGCCGGATATGGTCGAGGGTGTCTCTGTACCGGCCTATGGCACTCGCATGAGACTGGTGGAAGTGGCTACGATAGTGGCACCGGACACAAATATGTTGATAGTCACCCCATTTGATAGAAGCTTGATGGGAGCAATTGAAAAAGCTATCAGTAATAGCGAACTACAGTTATCACCGGCTGTTTCGGGAGATATCATCCGTATTGTAGTGCCGTCGCTGACACAAGAAAGAAGATTGGATTTTGTAAAACTCTTGAAGCAAAAGACCGAGTCGGGAAAGGTCATGCTGCGTCAGGCGAGGCAAGACGTCAAAGACAAGATAGACGCTCTTAAAGAGATGAAAACAGTTTCGGAAGATGATATCTTTATGCTTCTTGCCGATCTGGATAAAATCACCGGAGAATTCAATGAGAAGATCGAGGCCATGTGCCGGGCCAAAGAGGACGAGATTATGGCGGTGTAAGCGAGATGTCAGTGTGAAGTTATTGGTGCTTGGTTCAACTGATGTGGAATTTGTTTACTTGGAGAGGGCGGTTTTTCTAATTTGGTGATGCGTTTCTTGGACACGTCGTGATCTTCTTTGAGTTCTCGAATGGCGCCAATAATATTTTGTTCCATTCCGTGTAGTTGTAGCCTGATGTCCTTAACATCTGACTTGAGTTCGGAGATGTCTGATCTGACTTCTGTAAATTGTCTTTGAACATCCGTAAAGCCAAAGGCGGTTCTGACTTCAGACTCGTCGAGATCTTCCTTGGTGGCAAAACGTTTGAGATCTTCCTTGGTGGCAAAGATTGTTTTGAGTTTTTTGATGTCATTGTCGGTGATCATACAATTAGTTTATCAAATAATAGATTGCCGCGCTCCCGCCTGCAAAAGCTGTGCTTTAGCATCTGCGGGCAGGTCGCTCGCAATGACGAGGATATATTGTTAAGATAAGAGAATGCAAATTGTTATTTTTGTTTTGATGCTTTCGGTGTTGGTCTTGGTTCATGAGTTTGGGCACTTTATTATGGCCAGATTGTTTAAGATGAGAGTTGAGGAGTTTGGAATAGGCTTACCACCCAGAGCCAAGAAACTTTTTACCAGCAAGGGAACGTTGTTTAGTTTGAATTGGTTGCCCATCGGTGGGTTTGTTAAACTTTTTGGAGAAGATATGGATGATCCTGTTCAAGCCGGTTCGCCAGAAGCCTTTTTCAATAAGCCGATTTGGCAGAGAGCTGGAGTGTTGACTGCTGGTGTAGTGATGAATTTTCTTTTAGGTGTATTTGCCTTTGGAATTGTGTATACCTATTTAGGAATTCCGACCAAAACGGACAAAGTAATTGTGGTAGAAGTGGGTAAGAACACTCCGGCCGAAGCGGCAGGGATAAAAACAGATAGTCAAATAAAAAAGATTACTTTTGAAAACAAGGACGGAGTATTTTCCGGAGTGAACGGTTTTATCAAACAGATTGATCCGCTTAAAGGAAAAGAAATTGAGCTAACCTTGGTAACAAAAGAAGGGAAAGAACAAACGGTGAAGATCATACCGAGGCTTACACCCCCACAAGGTGAAGGAGCATTGGGTGTTGCCTTGTCTGATATAGAAATGAAGATGTATCCTGTTTGGCAAAGACCTTTTAGGGGGATGGTGGTGGGAATGACCGAAGCGTGGGCTTGGGGAAAAGAAATTGCCATGAGTTTGGGAAAGTTGTTGTGGGGAATCTTAACAGGTAAAGGTGTGCCAAAAGATGTGGCCGGGCCGATTGGAATATATCAAGTGAGTAAGCAAGTGTATAAGGTTGGCTGGGTAGCTACACTGCAGTTTATGGCCATCTTATCTATTAACTTAGCCATCCTGAATATCATGCCTTTCCCAGCGTTGGATGGAGGCAGGGTGTTTTTCTTAGGTATTGAAAAAATTATTGGGAAGAAACTCAAAAACAGAATCGAAGGTTATGTTCACACCGTTGGTATGTTCTTTCTTATTGGCCTGATGGTACTGATTACGGTGAGAGACGTTATCAAACTCATTAGACCATGACGGTTAATCATGCTGTTGAGCAAGGAGAAATTGTGGTTCTCAAAAAGGGCAATACGGCCAGAGTTCAGTTGAAGGCAACGGATTTAAGTGTGGACGGGCTAACTGGTGCATATAGAAAATCTAAGGCGGTTTTTGAACCATTGCGAGCTGATGGCGAAGCCTCTGGGCATCGAATTTCGACTGTCGTGAAGATTGCTGATCTGGATTATGTACATCACTTGTTTGGAGACGAAAGACATGATCAGACAGATGCCGAGCGGTACTATGAAAGATGGAAGTTTCTGAAATCTATTGGAATCCCTGTGGTATCGAGTATGAGGGTGATAGACGACGATAGAGTGTTGATGGGCAATATGATGGTCGATGGAGGCCAGTTCATTGGTAAAGATACATATTGGTGGTGTGAGCCAAGCAAGCGGAAACGAGAAGAAACTGGTCGCTTAACTGAAGAGGAAAAATTGTTTTTAAACATTGACCCGACTTTGATAAAGGAGGAAATAAAAAGGATTTTTGACATTGCTTGGAAGAATGGTGTATTACTTCCGGATTCTGATGAAGAATTTACTGTGCTTGTTAAGCCTACAGGTGAGTGGACAGTTATGGTTAAAGATTGTGGAACTTTGAGGTGGATTCCAGAGGACATGAAGAACGATCATATGAGGGATTCTTTGAGAAAGGGGCTTACTGATAGAGTGGACAAAATACGAAATGAATTGTCTAGACATAACAAACATTTATAATGACTGTATGAAAGATCAAAGCTGTCTGTTTTGCAAAATTGTGGCGGGAGAGGAGCCAAGTGAAAAAATCTGGGAAAATGAGGAATTTGTCTGTATTCGGAACAAATACCCGGTGGCACCGACTCATGTGCTGGTGATACCCAAATCCCATATTAGGAAGCAGGAGGTTGCCACCCCCGCCGTTAGCGGGGTAAATAGCCCCTATAATTTGGAGGAGTTTTGGGGTAAAATCATGTCAGCCGTTTTTGATGTGATTTCCGAGTTAAAGCTTGAGAATTCTGCCTACAAGCTGGTTAATAACGGTAGGGGATACGCCCATTTTGAGCACGAACATGTTCATATTCTGGGGGGAACCAAAACCGAGCCAGGGGGCCAAACATAAAAACGCGTCATCGCGAGGCCAAAAGGCGTGGCGATCTCCGAGTCGGGGATTTCCCCACAAGGGGGATCCAGAAGAGCTACAGCACTGCGTGATTCGCAATGACAAACTAAAAATAGAATTATTTAATTTGTTAAATTTAGAAAGAGAGGTGCATTTTTCGTGGCACTAGTAGCAAAAAGAAAACAAGGACAAAGTACACAACAGCTTATAAGTGAGTTCAAAAAGCTAACTTATGAAGATCAGGGACTAGATAAAGTTCGGGCGGTTGGTATGTCTGGATTCCTCAAACCATCTAAAGTTAAGAATATTAAGATGACCGAGTTACGCAAAGCTTCTGCGCGTATCCGCAGACGGAACAAGCGTAATGCTGGTATAACTAAGTAAGTTATGCTGTACTCAAAGATAAGATCAGATTTAACCACGGCTCAAAAGGCGGGGGATACTCATTTGGTGGGTGTTTTGAAGCTAATTGCTTCGGAGCTGTCCTATGCTCAGGTAGACTTTAAGGGAGCCATGCCTGCCGGCAGGCATGGCGATTTGCCAGATGAAGAGGTGGTGCGAGTGTTAATGAAAGAAGCCAAGAAACGCAAGGACTCGATCGAGATCTATATCAAGGTCGGTTCGCCGGAGAGATTGGCGGAAGAGAAGTATGAGCTGAAAGTGATCGAAGGCTATCTACCCCAGATGCTTAGCGAAGAGGAAGTGACGGCAGAGGTGATTAAAATAGCTTCAGAGACCGGTCTGTCCGGTGGTAGACTTATGGGTGCAGTCATGGGAAAACTAAGAGGAAAGGCAGACGGCTCGGTAGTTCAGAAGGTGGTGAACCAAAAGTTCCCGTAGAAATTGTATGCTTGAAGTACAATAGCAGTATGTTGAAACTGGATTTGAGCATTAGTGCCGACAGCCGGTATAGCTTTGATCGAAAAAGAGTTAGAAGTGCTCTGAAAAAAACTTTGGTCGAGCAAGGAGTGGCAGGAAAGGTTTTGATTTCCTTGAGTGTTGTAGGAGAGAGGAAGATAAGAGAGTTGGAACAGAAATACTTTAATCAGGACGAGGTAACCGACGTCCTCTCCTTTCCCTTACAAGAAGGGGAAGAAATGCCGGCCGACTTTGACGGACTCAATTTGGGTGATATCGTAGTTTGTTATCCTCAAGCCAAACGCCAGGCCATGCAGTGGAATCGTTTGGTAGATGAAGAAATCGAGTTTTTGGCTTGCCACGGCCTGTTACACCTTTTGGGAATTCATCACGACTGACCTGAATCGTTCATGATTCAAGGCTATTAGTTATTAGATTGTGTTTCGCCGGTGTTAGAATAGGGGTGTTCCCTGTTCCTTAATACTTGTTGGAGGTTTACTTTGGATAATTCAATTCAGGTGACTGATAATAATTGTCTTGTCGTGGCTAGTGAGTTAGTTGCTAGATTGCGGAATAAAACCTTTTCGATAGAAAGCTTTGAAACTAACATATATCCAAGACCTGTAGCCAAGGTAGTCTCAGGCCTGAGGCTCTACGATGAAGATCCGATTCCTGGTTTTGATCCTGCGCTAGGATATCATTTCGAGTCGGACGTTTTGACCATTCTATTTTCTTCAAAACGAAAATTGGAGTGGAATCTGAGCACGGATAAGGTGACGATCATTTTTCATGAAGATGGTCGGATCACGATCGAAAAATCATTGCTAAATGCGATTTTCTATACCATCGTAATTAGATTTTGACGATGAGAATTTCAAGGAGAGGCAGTGAAGACAATTATCGTTACTATGGAAAATTGTGAAGAGGTGGCCGGGGAGTTGGTCGAAGAGCTTTTTGATATACCCTTGAGAATGGTTTCGGTGGTTACTGGTCCAGGCATTAGGGCTGAATTGAGAACTTTTCCTGAAGAGCCAATCAAGGTGATGTCCGGATTTTCTTTTCGAAATGGGTTGCTGACCATACGATCGATAACGGTTTTTTCACTCAAGGCAAGTCGTAAGATTTCTTGGGATGTATCGAAAGAGAAAGTCACAGTTACCTATCTGGACAGTGGATCCATAAGAATCGAAAGGAAAGAATTGGGAAAAGAAAAAGTTATTTCCCGTATGATTGTTAAGCTTATTTAGTTTTCCCCCGTTAATAGCGGGGGATTTTTTACGCCTTTTGTTCGGTAGACTTATATATCAGAATCGTGAAAAATTGTTTAGGCGTAAGATTTGAAGAAAAATGGGCTGTAGCAGTCAAAGAAAAGGGAACGAGCAAGTTTTTTCCAGTTGACACGGCCTGTGAAAAGCCATAAGGTGTTAATGTGAGTTTTTACCAGACATACAGACCTAAAAAGATAGCCGACTTAGACTTGGTTGCAGTGAGAGATGTATTACTGTCGACGCTTGCTTCCGGCAAAATATCCCACGCATACCTATTTGTTGGTCCACGCGGGTCAGGTAAAACCAGTACGGCTAGGATTTTGGCTCAGCTTGTAAACTGTGAAAAAAATGCCTGTAAATCAAGTGATTTTTCTGAGCCTTGTGGGGAGTGTGAGGCTTGCCGGGTAATTGGTGGAGGTAGTAGTGTAGATGTCATTGAGATTGATGCCGCGAGCAATGGATTGGTGGATGATATTCGAGATCTTCGGGAAAAGGTTAGACTTTCACCAGTTCAGCTGAAGAAGAAGATTTATATTATCGATGAAGTTCATATGGTATCAACGGCGGGATTCAACGCACTTCTAAAGACATTGGAGGAACCCCCGGCACATGCTTTGTTTATTTTATGTACTACCGAATCACAGAAAGTACCGGAGACGATTGCTAGTCGATGTGCCAGGGTGAATTTTACCAAAGCAACAATCGATGAGGTGATAGGGTCACTACTAAAAGCAGTGAAGGGTGAGAAGTTGGACGTTGATAAAGAAATTCTTCAACAAATCGCTGAAGCAACCGATGGCAGTTTCCGTGAGGGTCATAAAATCCTAGAACAGCTTTCATCATATGGAACGAAAATTGATGAGCAAGTGTTGACTAAGGTTTTAGGAGTTGTCGGAAGACATTCCGTGAAGAAACTCTTGGATTTCGTGATGGTTTTCGACACCGATGGCATTATAAAAATGTTTGATGAAATGGAAAAAACAGGGGTAAAAGCCGGAATTCTGGTCACCTTACTTCTTAGAGAAGCGAAGCTTGAAATGGAGAAGCAAATCAGAAGTGGAGAAAGCCCCGCCATATATCTTCGTATAATAGACAATCTCATTTCCTCTGCCGATCGGATAAAGATTTCTCCGCTGCCACTACTTCCGATAGAGATAGCGCTTCTATCAGTTGCTATAGACGAGAAAGGTGGGGAACCCCGCCCAAAAGTTCAGATTCCCTCCACGGCGAGTAAACCTGCTCAGGAAACAAAAAAGCATGAAGATTCCGTAGTTAAATTGAGTGCAGAAACTTTGATAAAAAGGGAAGAAACAGAGGATGTGAATAGGAAAACTGTTCAAGATGACCCTGGTGAATATATAAACATTGAAAGTGTTAGGACAGGATGGACAAGTTTTTTGGATTCGATGGCGGAGAGCAACGGGTCCCTCGCGGGAATGCTTCGACTTGTTTCTCCGGTGAATGTTCAAGGTAAGTCTCTAACTATTTCCGTCAGCTCCAGGTTTCAACAGGATATGCTGGAGAGAGAAGTGAAAAGAAAGCTGATAGAGGAGCAGATGGCCAAAGTTTGGGGCCCGATGACCTTTAAGTGTGTGTTGGTGGATAAGGTGGTGAGGATGAATCCAATTCAAGAAGATGAAAATTTGACGACGCCAAAGGATGAGATAATTTCCGGAGATGGCACAGTGATGTCCGCCGCGGAGAAAATTTTCGGGAATTAAAAAACCCGCCTTGTGGCGGGTTTATGACGATCATAATTCATTGAGGGTAAACGTAACACATTTTCCAAAATTGATCTCAAAATTATTTATGAGACGATGTAACAAAGTTGTTTGTATATGGACACGGGTGATAGAAGCATCTAGTTGTCCACTCTGATCATATATCCAGGCTTTGAAGAGAAGTGTGGATTTATGATAGAACTTGTCGTAGCCGGACTCGTGTCTGACCGTGATCTTTGAATCGACTAATGTGGAACAAAGTTCCACCAACGCTTCGATAATAAATTCTTTAGAAAGCTTTATGGTCATGTCTTTCTCCTAAATGTATTCTGATATAAAGGTGTGGTGGATTAAATGTAATATATGTTACAAATTGTGTCAAGGGGGGTGTCCTGGTCACACACATTTGGCGGGTTGGGGTTTGGTAATGTGTTGTTGTAATTGTAGCAGGCGATACTGGGGTGTTTTTAAGCCTAGGGAGTGATGTGGTCGTTTGGTGTTGTACCAGACCATCCACTCAGAAAGCTTCTGATCAAAGAGGGGTTTGTCGATTACTCCTAGATCAACATGGTAATCGATGAACTCTGTCTGGATGACACCATTGAATCTCTCTACGTAACCATTTACCTTGGGTGAGTGTGGCAGAGACCACTTGTGGGTGATGGAGAGCTCTTCTAACGCCGCATCAAAGTACTTGGCAAACTCAGAGCCATTGTCGGTTTGGATGGTGTGAACTTGGTAGGAAATTTCTCTCAGAATTCTTTCAAGAAACAGTTTGGCTTTCAAGCTGGAAAGAGAAGACACTCGTTCTACGTAAGCTTGTCTGGACTTTAGTTCTACAGCACAAAGGAAGTAAAGAGACTGTCCTTCCCAAACCACTCGGACACCATCCACCTGAAGATATCCAAGAGAGATCTCTGTCTGTTTGGGACACCTAAACACTCGTAGTTTAGCCTTGTTTGACTTCCGATGTTTTTTCACCGGCTTTCTGGTGTTAAAGAAGAAAGCATTCTTCTTGATTATCTTACCAATCCAGGAGTCGGATCGACTAACAAGTTCTTGTTCTCGACAGAACTCATCCAAGAATATTTTGACTTTGTACTTCGAGAGGTTTGGGTGTTGTTTTCTTATGGCCTTGATGAAACTAAACACTTTTGCCGGAACCTCCATCTGTCTACAGGTGTGTGGTTTGGTTGATTTGGGTATGAGGCTCATGAGTTTTCTACCTGAATTGTTGAAGTCACTTCTCCACCTGGAGACACTTCTCTCGCTCACGGTAGGAAAGGCTAACTTTAAACCAGAGTAGCCATGCTTCTCGAAGATGGTGATACACCGAAGTCTGAACTGGGCTACATCACTGTTGCCAAAGGCCAGAGAGTTATTTACAGTTTTCATGAAGCGACGATACGCTTCATGTTTAAGGATTGGAAGAGTCCAACGTAAACGCATAAATTTTAGTTGATTAATTGTTTATCAACCCGCCATATGTATCGTGACCTAGTCAGGGATGATGTTAGAATTAGGCAGTTACAAGTTAATTTTAAAGATAATGTTCAATGGAATAAAACAGTTTGGTTCTCAGGGGGCGGCACTAGCTAAATTAGCCTTGCTTCAGAGGAAAATTGCCGGGCACAAGACGGAGATTGAAGAGGGAGGGGTAAAGGCGGTGGTGACGGGGGACGGTAAACTCAAGGAGTTGTTTATTGGGGGCGAGAATATGAATATAGCTGTGAAAGTGATCAATGAAGCCATCACCAAAGCCCAGAAATATGCGGCCGAAGAAATGAAAGACTCGATGGGAGACTTGTCTAAGGTTCTTGGTAACTTGCCAAAGGGAGTTTAACCTATGCGCAGTATTCGACCAGTTCAGAAAGTGATTGATGCGTTTGAGGCTTTGCCCGGTATTGGGCCGAAGTCGGCCGCTCGTCTAGCTTATTATCTTCTGAATGTACCGCAGGAAAAGTTGTCCAAGTTCGCTCAGGCCTTGGAAAACCTAAAAAAGGACACCAAGCTATGCGCTTTGTGTTTTAACGTGGGAGAGGAAGAGTTTTGTCCTGTTTGTCAGGATGAGGCTAGGGATAGGAGCCTGGTGTGCGTGGTGGAGACTTCTCTTGATCTGTTGGCTTTTGAACGGGCCGATGGTTTCAAGGGCGTTTATCACGTACTAGGAGGCTCTGTAAACCCCCTGGCCGGCATAGGCCCGAATGATCTGCGTATTCCTCAGCTGATGGCAAGACTAAAAACGGGGGAGATCAAAGAATTGATTCTAGCCTCAAATCCAAACTTGGAAGGGGAGGCGACAGCCATGTTTATTATCGAGCGAATGAAGGAAACGGGGCTGAGAGAGAAAATAAAAGTAACCAGGATTGGGCGCGGTTTGCCTACGGGAGCAGATATTGAGTATGCGGACGGGCAGACTCTGACTCGGGCTCTCGAGAATAGAGGAGAAATGTAGTATCTTCATTTGACAAACCTATAGTAATGTGGTATAATACGGTGTTTGTTAATAATGCGGAAGCTTGCTGGCGGTTCCGCAATACAAATTATGACAAGCGACAAAAGCTTTGTCTGCCAGCATCCAAAAATTCACCCGGAGACCCTTTGGTACCCCGGGTATTTTGTGGTTAAATTAAGGTAATGCCTGCACCTATGGGAGGAATTGGTCAGCAAGTGGCCGACAATTTATTTGAGCTTGGAAAGAGCACTGTTAAGTCCGCGGGAGATGCGGGTAAGAAATTGGTGGAAGGTACGATCGAGCAGATAATGGGGGCGCCAAGTGGCACGGGTTCACCACAATCCGATAAATCACCGGAGCCAAATCAAGCGCAAAAGGCCCAGGAGAAGACAATCAAAGAACAAAAAGATAAACAAAGATATAACCAAGTATTGGGAGAGCTAGAGCAATATCGACAAAGGAAACAACAGCAAGATTCCCAGATTGCTAGGGAAAAAGCGCAACAAGATCAAGAAAAACAGCAAAAAGATGCAGGAGAAAAGCAGAAGAAAGAGAGCTTTGTTCAAAGTTTGTTGAAAAAAGTGGGAGCCGGAGCGCATGGGGAAACAGCGAAACAGAAGGAGTAAAGGAGAGTTACTGGTGCGAAGTTATTAGTTGTTAGTTCGAAGAGGGTACAAGGCGTTATTCTGGATTACGTGGGTGATGCCACGGGATTTTAGTTTATTGATATTTTCTGGACTTAAACCATATGTGTCGATTCGTTGCACCAGTTCAACCCAGCTATTGGTGGCAAAGCCGGAGAAACCACCGAGACGACGATGTTTGTGAAACAGAGAGTAAAGAGATCGAATTGATTCGATTTCGTGATCCGGCATGTTCCAGAGTTTGATGGGTAGTTCCAAGATGACGGCGTCAGGTGGAAGATTTGTGATCTCTTGATATACGGGGTGCATGTTAATGTTTACCGGATAGCCCGTGAGAGGTAGGTCGGCCTCTAAAAATAACAGAGAGAGGATCAGAAGAATAAGAATTAGTTTGGTTTTGGATTTAAGTTTTTCAAAAAATGGTTTAAGCCGGAACCCTATGATGACGACAACGGAGAGAAGGGCTAAGACTATAAAACGACTGGGGGTACGAAAGCCGGCAAAGCCGGGGAAGAGATAGTAGAAAAGGGCGTAGGGCAAGGGAATGGGTAGGCCAAAAAACTTCACTGTTTCACCAAAGATTTTGAGAACAGGTCCGAGTGACATGAATATGGAAAAGAAAAAGACGAACCACCAAACATCAAAAACAAAACGTTTCGGACCGCGCAAAAAGCTGTGCTCGACCTCCGTCCCTCGAGTACGAGTGCGGATCCGCTCCACGCGACTTTTTGCTTGCACTTCTGCAGCGTTTTGTTTTTTGGCGAGAGTTCCTGCGGAGCTAAGTGTTTTGGATATTATCAGTGATATGAAGAAAACGGTGATGATTGTCCAGCTGTGATAAAAAGTGAAGATTTGATCCAAACCGAGAGAGAAGTGGGCGGCGTCGCGAAGTGGGCGGGTGGCTTCCTGGAGAGAGGTGTGGAGTTGATAGTAGGGAAGTAAAAGAAAGATCCAAAGGGGGATAAAAGGGATCGCGTGAAGAAAAATACTTTTGACGCGACCTACGAGGATGGTCCTTGAAGGCTTATAGAGTTGAGACAGAAAAAGACAGATGGTGGAGAAGAAGATGAGATAGACAGGGAAGATACTTTCGGCCAGTTGAGCCGTGATTGTGAGGAAGAAGAGAAATAAAAAGAGGGTTCGATTTTCATTTAAATATCTGGCAAAAAAATAGATGGAGAGACAAAGAGGCCAGAGAGAAAATATTTGTAAGTGAGGGAGGTAGGAGAGGTGAAACCCTGAAAAATTGAAAAGAATGACCAACAGTGCGGTGATCCAATGATCTTTGAAAAGATAGCTGAATAGTAGATAAGAAGAGATGATTGTGAAGACGAAATTAAGGATCAGGGCTAGGTTGAAGATAATGATTGGATGATCTGTGAATAATCGTGCGGGTAGGGTAATGATGGCGGAAGTTAGGAAAAGATCCGAGTAGGCCAGGGTGTTTTTGTCAGGAGAGAAGTAGGTACCGTAATGAAGTTGTCTGTGTTCCAGAATGTTATTCTGGACTTGGCCGATGATATAGGCGATGAGCCGGGTATCGTTGTTGTCCGGCAGAGTATCTTTGAGATAGATAAAAGCGGAGGGATAGATAAAAAGGAATGAGAGAATAGAGAGAAAAATTATCGTGAGCCAGTGCTTCATGGCTAAGAGTATAATACATTTCTAAACCAGGTTCGGAAGCGTGCACCGAATCGCTGTGGGCGGCCAATTACCGACGTATTCCTGCGTAAATGGATAAATTGAGTAAAGTTGAGGTGGAAACTATCGCCATAGGCGATCCGCAACACAAATAATTATTTATTGTGTGGCAATGAAATCAATTGACGAAGTACTGGGGAGAATATCAAATAAAAAATTGTTGGTAGTTTTTCCACATCCCGATGACGAATCTGTGATGGCTGGAGGTATTATCCAGAGAGCCATGAAATTGGGATTTGAAGTAACTGTCTTGACACTGACGGAAGGTGATAGGGGGAAGATATTTGTGAACGGGAGGGGACGAAGTACTGTTGAAATCCGTCGCCAGGAGATGGCCGAGGCTATGAGTCGTCTGGGGGTAACTGATTGGATTATGTGGAAGTTCCCAGATGGAAGACTTAGGAAGAGACATATATGGAGGGAAAGGTTGAAAGTGTTTATTCATGAAACAAAGCCGGGAGTAATAGTTTCGTATGATTTGTCTGGAGTTTCCGGCCACCCGGATCATATAGTGGTAGCTTTGGAAATTCGTCAAATCCTAAAACGAATATCAGATGTCAATCTGCTTTGGGTGTCTTTCGAAGGGGAGATAAGAAAGAAGGTAGTAGACATGCGGGTGAATAAGTATCTCAGTCAGCCAGAATACGTGTTGGACCTAAGCTTTTCTGAATCCGTGCGAAAATGGAGATCGGTATTTACCCATAAAAGTCAAAATTTGAAAGGATTTTTGGGATCATCTTGGTGGGTTTTGGCTATTAAAGCCAGGAAGGAATGGTTCTCAGAGCCTGATCGAGAACAGAAATATCAGTATCGGTATGTTAAGTTTGAGGTTTGATATAATCGGCTGGTAAGTACTTTATAAATCCGGAGGTTTAAATGAGTGTTCGAGTTTTGGTCAGTGAATATTTGTTTCCGTACTTTCTGAACTGTGGTCACTGCCACGTGCCTTTGCAGATCGATTATGCGCGCGATCTAAACATTTCTGTTTTGCCTACCAAGATCGATGGATTGAAATCTGTGCAACAGGTGCCTACTGTGACCTGTCCTCGTTGCAAAAAGGAAACTCGTCTTCCCAGAGAGGACTGGAAGGCAGTTCTGGAAAGTCTGGAAGCGGATGGGAAACATAAAGCAGACTAGTAGGGTTATGAAGCGCCTCTTCGGAGGTGCTTTTTTTAGGTTAAAATAGGAGTAATGCTGAAGATATTTAATTCGTTTTCAAAGAAGCTTGAGGAGTTTGTACCAATTCGTCATGATGGTAAGGTGAGGATGTATGCCTGTGGTCCGACGGTATACAGTTATCCCACCATCGGTAATTGGAGGACCTATGTTTTGTCGGATTTGTTTTTGCGGGTGTTGCAAATTAAAGGTTATAGGGTGGATTTTGTGATGAATTTGACCGATGTGGGACACTTGACCGGAGACAACCTAGGAAATGCTGATATGGGAGAAGACAGACTAGAAAAAGCAGCGGCTAAGGAGAAAAAAACAGCTTGGGATATTGCAAAGTTTTACGGAGATGATTTTATGGACAGTTTTGGGAAGCTGAACTTGATCAAACCCAGGTTGTTTTCAAAAGCGACAGATCATATTAAAGAACAAATTGATTTGGTTCAAAGGATTGAGAAAGCCGGGTTTGCGTATAAGATAACTGACGGTATTTACTTCGACGTGGCTGAGTACGAGAAAAAGGGTAATGTATATGGAGAGTTAAGCAATCTAGAGGAAATTAAACCAGGAGCTAGGGTAGAAATAAACAGCGAGAAACGGGATCAAAGAGATTTTGCCTTATGGAAATTTTCTCCGGCAGGAGAGAAACGGGATATGGAGTGGGATAGTCCTTGGGGGATGGGCTTTCCGGGGTGGCATATTGAGTGTAGCGCAATGAGTATGAAATATTTGGGAGAGCAGCTGGATGTTCATATCGGTGGTGAGGATCTAAAGAGTACACATCATCCAAATGAAATAGCTCAAAGCGAATCTGTAACGGGCAAGAAACCTTTCGTTAGATATTGGATGCACGGAGCCTTTCTTTTAGTAGATGGAGGTAGAATGGGCAAAAGCTTGGGGAACGCTTACACCTTGCACGACATCATAGAAAAAGGATACTCACCAATGGCATTGCGTTATTATTATCTGTCTGCCCACTACCGTAAACAAATGAATTTTTCTTGGGAGGGAATGGAAGGGGTGTCTAATTCGTACAAAAGACTAAAAAAAGAGTTTTTGGCACTTCGGGTTGAAGGAGGTCAGGATAAAAACATTTTTGGTAGTAAGGCGGAAGTAGAGCTGTCAGGTAGAGAAGTGTTTTTCCGGGACGAGTTTGTGAGTGCAGTAGAAGACGATCTAAATATGTCGGCGGCTTTGGCCGTCGCCCGTGTGGTACTGAAAGATGAAAAACTTAACTCTTTTGAGAAAAGAAGACTGGTGGAAAACTTTGATAAAGTGTTTGGTCTCAAACTGTCCGAGAGAGATGAAATCCCTGCCGACATCCCGGAGGAGGTGATGGAAATGGTCAACAAGCGGGAAGAAATGAGGAAAACAAAGCAATGGTCCGAGTCCGATGCCCTGCGAAAAGAGATAGAAGCAAAAGGGTATAAGGTATCCGACTTTTTTGACGGAGTGACGGTGGAGAAGGTGTAATCCGCCAAAGGCGGACTGAGTACAGAAAACAAATTAAGCATTATGTCGACGAGGGTGTCCATAAATTTTCTCCTTGTTGGGGTAGGCTGGAAATTTGCTGAGATGACCTATATTATCATATTTGTGGGTAAAATGCAAGTTTTGTGCTTAGCGTGTCATTCTGGAAAGGGGGATTGACAACAGACGACATACAACATATAGTGTATGTATGATTAGAACTCAAATATATCTACCGGATGACATTTATGAGGATTTGCAGCTAATTTCCCAGTCTAGTAAGCTTAATATTTCTCAATTGATACGTGAGGGTGCAAAAAAAGAGATTAAGGCCAGAACTAAACAGATTAATAAAGATGATTGGAAACAGTTTGCCGGAGCACTAAAAACCGGACCTAAAGACTTGTCTTTGAAGATAAATGATATTTATAAATGAAAAAACTAATTGATTCAGATTTTTTGGTTGGCTTATTTAGAGAAGCGGATGCACATCATAAGGAAACATTGAGTGTCCTGGAAATTGAAACCGAGAATGAATCTGGTTTGTATGTAGTTAATTTAGTGCTATTTGAAACGGCTACGGTGCTGGCACATCGAGTGAATATGGACGCGGTACGACTTTTTTACGATAAGTTACCAAAATTAAATCTAAAGATAATTAGTTTTGATGAGAAGCTGGAAAGTATGAGTTGGGAAATGTTTTTGAAGCAAACAAAAAAAGGGTGTTCTTTTGTGGATTGTACAAATATGGCGGTTTTAAGACAATTCCATCTTGATGGAATTTTGTCTTTTGACAGGTTCTACCCGGAGAAAATCCGCGTTCAATGATGATGCGTGGTATATACTTAACATATATGGAAATACCAGTAATTGTAGCTATTTTGGTGGTGTTATTTGCTAGTTTGAAGATCGTTCAGGAGTACGAAAGGGGGGTGATCTTTTTCTTGGGTAGGTGTACCGGCGTTCGTGGTCCTGGCCTCATTATCTTGATTCCCTTTTTAGAGGTTATGCGCAAGGTCCAGCTCCGCACCATTACCATGGGGATCCCCTCGCAGAAGATTATCACCAAGGATAATGTATCCATAGATATTGCGGCAGTGGCTTATTATCATCTGGTGGATCCCAAGAAGTCGGTGGTAGCCATTGACGATGTCTATTCGGCTGTGAATCAAATATCTCAGACGACAGTTAGGAATGTCGTGGGGCAGTTTACGCTGGATCAGCTTTTGTCTCAGACAACAGAGATCAACAAACAGATTCAGAAAGTAATTGATACTCATACCGAACCTTGGGGCGTTCAGGTGACGGCGGTAGAAATTAAAGACATCGCTTTGCCGGACAATATGCAAAGAGCGATGGCTAAAGAAGCTGAAGCGGAACGCGAGAGAAGAGCTAAGGTGGTAGCGGCCGAGGGTGAGTTCCAGTCAGCAAAAAGATTGGCCGAAGCAGCCGATGTAATTGCGGCTCATCCTGTAGCTCTTCAACTGAGAACTTTGCAGACGATGGCCGAGATTTCGGTGGAAAAGAACTCAACCATTATTTTCCCGGCTCAATTTATGACTACGGTTCAGGAAGCGATAAAGATGATATCGGGGGATAGCAAGAAATAAGGCTTGATGTGATAGACTGAAATATGAGTTCGAGATTAGTTTTGCTAGTTGTAATGGTAAGTGTTCTCACACTTTCCGGGTGGCAGGTTTATCGTCTGGTTTCCGGGGAATCCTCGCCAGAAGACCCTGAGGTATTGGCTGCAACAACAACGCAGACGTTGGAAGAAAGAGTTACCTCGCTCGAAAGCCGGGTGCTGACTCTGGAAAGAAACACGGGTTTGGTAAAGCCGAAGTCTACAGGGAAGATCAAGGAACAGTATGTACAGCTGGCTGGGGGATCGGTAAACTCTGTAAACTGGGCAAGAATACCAGGAACGGAGTTTTCTTTTGATACTGCCCTTTACGGAACGTCCGTGGAAGTATCCTGGCAAGGGTGGATTGATAATGGTAATGGTTCTGTTAGGATCTACGACGATACCAATCACCGGGCCGTGGACAATAGCGAGCTGTCGATTGATAGTGGGGTAAAGTCCAGCTTTTATTCAAAACCAATGTCCGTCTGGAGAGGTCAAAATCAGTACCATATTGAAGGCAAAAATCCTTTGGGTGAAATAATCATATCTTCCCCAAGGTTGAAAATAGTGACCAGATAGTCCACCATAGGCCGACTGAGTACGAAAAACCCCGCCGGTCAGGCGGGGTGGGGGAGGGTGTGTTTTTAGCGAAGATTGTCTACGAGGACACTGCACAACGTGTCTTCGCGTCGCGACAGGTCCAGTTGAGCTTTTGTCCACAATTGGGACACGAGCTGGCGTGAGCGCCATGATCCAGGGCCTGGTGGCAGTTGGGGCAGGGGCCAGTACCCATGACGTCTACGGAGTTGGCTGGATTTTGGAACGGTTTGGGTTTTTCGGGAATGAAGGGTAGGACAACCTCTTTCACTTCCAGACGGGAGCCGCAGTTGGAGCAGAAGGTTCCGGTTTGATTCATACAGCCTTGTGGGCAAGTCTTCACCAGGGTGACGGTGACGGCTTTGGCCAGAACGGCGTCCAGCTGATCCGCGACAACTGAAAGATTGGATCCGAGGCCGACTTCGATGTGGAAGTTGAACTCGCGAAGTTCACTGAGCTGAGGTGGAAAACTTTCGAGAAAGCCGTTGAAGGTCAGAAGCCGGCCGCTGGGGAGTAGGATCTTGCGTTTTTCGGTGTCCGCCGGGATGGTGTAAGTACCATGATTCCAGGTAAACCTTAACAAATCTTGGGTCATATAAAAGTACCTCCTTTGAAAGTTGATCCTCAATATTTTATCACCACTACTTGACGGCGATCATGCGGCGGATGGGAAGTTCGGCTTTTTTCCTAAGATCTTCCGGGACAGTAATTTTGTACTGCATTTTTTCTAGGGCCTCAATAACTGTTTCCAAATTGTTTTGGGCCATGTGGGGACACCTTTTTTGAATGGAACAGACCTGCAAAACATTTTTGTGTTGAGCCGCTAATATTTCGACCATGGCACATTCGGTGAAGAAGGCAACCTGTCTATCCTGTACGTCGGGGGAGGTGACGTTCTTGATCATTTCTCCTGTTGATCCGGCAAAATCTACTTTTTTGACTACTTCTGGAGGGCATTCGGGATGAGCCATGATGTAGACACCTGGGAAATCATGGCGAAGGCCGTCGACATCTTCAGGAGTAAACTTTTCGTGCACTTCGCATTTGCCTTCCCAGCCGATGAATATGGGAGTTTTTGGTGCGATGTGTTTGGTGCGAAGTGCGAATTCTTTAGTAGTTGTTGTGGCGTCGGCCGACACGTTGGGGAAGAAGATGTCGGCGCCCATTTCTCTGGCAACGTTTTGAGCCAGAAATTTGTCGGGAAGAAAGATAACTTTATTGGTTTTCCATTCCTTCATGGCCCACTGAACCACTTTACTGGCGTTTCCGGAAGCACAACAAACATCTACCTCGGACTTGGTATCGGCATCTGTATTTACGTACGCGACAACGGGAATACCGGGAAACATTTGTTTGAGTTTACGAACGTCAGTGCCGGCAATACTGGAGGACAAAGAGCATCCGGCTTTGAGTGAGGGGATAAGAACGGTTTTCTTGGGATTGAGAACTTTGGCGGTTTCGGCCATAAATTTCACACCCAAGAAGAGAATAATATCAGCTTCGGTTTCTCCAGCTTTGCGCGAAAGCTCTAAGGAATCTCCTCTGATTCCTAAAACCTCATCACATTGGAGGTCCCAGCTCATGTAGTTGTGTTTTAGAATAACCGCGTTTTTCTCTCTAACCAAACGATTAAGTTTTTCCACCTGACCGGCTTTGATCAGCAGTTCGAAATCGGGGGAGTATTGGGAATATTTAATCTTGAACTGTTCGTAGATTTCTTGTTGAGTGAGAAGTGGTGGATTTTTCGTCATGTTTATTTATGAAAACTTTAATATGCAGAGAGATATCAAAAGCCTTGACAGAGTGGGTGAGTGATCCTACGGAAATATACTCAGCTCCAGTTTGCTCCACTTCTTTGATTCGCTCAAGGGTCATATTTCCCGATGCCTCGAGAGGTATCTTAACTCTGGCGTGTTTTGTAAACTTATCTCTGATTCTCACCACCTCTCGAGTTTCTTCGTTATTCATATTAT
>Ga0210012_1001476_pt1 | contig 22359 bp, 18 predicted proteins | sample CryGeymeta201504_FD_183974 | JGI IMG/M metagenome (GOLD analysis project Ga0210012, IMG submission 183974) | Groundwater microbial communities from Crystal Geyser aquifers in Utah, USA - Crystal Geyser metaG 2015-04 (SPAdes) (version 2) | ecosystem: Environmental > Aquatic > Deep subsurface >... | reverse complement strand
TTTAGCTTGGAATGCTGAATTTGTTTGTCAAGCTGAAGTAAATCATGAAGATTTTTCTTCAAAATTCGATTTATTTACACACGTTGATCAATCATGGAAGTTCGGTTTTATTTCTTACGATGTAAAGAATCATTTGGAAGTAAAGCTTGAATCTAAAAACGTAATTTCTGCAAATTTGCCAGATTTATGGTTTATGATTCCTAAAATGCTACTAAAAATTGATGCTCAAACAAATAAAGCAGAATTAATTTTGGGTGATAAAAAATTGTTTTTAAATGAATTAGAAATAGCAAGAAAGAAGAATTTTGAAAAAAACTATTCAATATTAAATTGGCAATCTTTTACAAGTAAAGAAACTTATTTGAAGCGCATAGAAGAGATAAAAGCTGCTATTAAAGAAGGGTTATATTATGAATTAAATCTATCTCGATTAATTACTACCGAATTTATTGGTTCTGCCTATGGCTTGTATGCTGCCTTAAGGGAGTTAAATCCTGTTCCTATGGCTGCTTTCATCAAAACAAAAGAATGGACTATTTGTTCTGCCTCACCTGAGGTTTTCATCTTTAAAAAAGGGGATGAAATTATATCTAAACCCATAAAAGGTACTAGGAAAAGATTTCAGAACGTGGTTGATGATGAGAGAGTAAAAAAAGAATTAGCGGAGTCCATTAAAGAAAAGGCAGAAAACTTAATGATTGTAGATTTAGTGAGAAATGATTTTAATCGTATTTGCCAACCAGGTTCTGTAGCAGTAACATCTCTTTTTGATATCAAATCTTATACAACGGTACATCAAATGGAATCTACAATTATTGGAAAATTAAGATCTGATGCAAATTATTTTACTATTTTTAAGGCTGCATTTCCAATGGGATCAATGACAGGTGCACCAAAAATCGCTTCAATGATTGCCATTGATTCCTTAGAAAATTATCGTAGAAATGTTTACAGTGGATCTATTGGATATATTGACGAACATCAAAATGCTGAATTTAATGTGGTAATTAGAACCGCAATTATTAAAGATGGTAAGTTGTATTACAGTGTTGGCGGTGCTATAACAGCAGATTCAAACCCAGAAGAAGAATGGAAAGAAACTGAAATTAAAGCGGAGATTCTTCGATTAACAATGGTTAAATCGTTAGAAATATAGGTTGTAAATTCCCTGTTTTCATGTTGAAAAAGAGTGATATTAACCACCAACTATTAAAGCACGTATGTTTTTAATGGACAAGGTATCTATTGTAAGATTATATAATTCGTCTTCACCATTACCATTAGAAATCGGTTGATCTTGTACTTCAAATTTATTAATCACAATCTTTTTAATTTCTCTACCTCTAGAGTTTGTAGTCTTTTCTTCAACTGCAGTTTCATAAACACCAATGCCCATTTCTGCTTTTTCTTTTTTCCCTAATTTTTTCTTTTTCCCCTTTTTTGTTATCTGAGATAAATTCCAATCAATTTTACCTAATAATTGATATTCAATAATAATATCCATTCCACTCATACTTATACTAGCTTCAATCTTATATTCCATTTTCCCCGGCTCAACTAAATAAGATGGATCCTCCATAAGATAATAGCCAATCATAAAGTATTTCTTCATATTGCTCAAAGAGTCAACGTAAATAGGCTCAGTTACAATGCGTAATAATTCTCTTTTTCTGCCAATGTTTGCTTCATCAGCTGAAATTCTTAAAATAGAGTTATTTACACCCGTTTTAGTCTGAATCATTTCAGAAAGAATAGTTACTAATTGATTTAGTTCACCTCTAACTTTAATTATTTTTTTAGGATTATAAATTTCTCTTTGATCAGGAATGTAATAAGCCAAGGCTTTTCCGTTAATTTTAGGAATCGGCTTATCATAACCCGGAAATAAAACACTACAACCTGCCACAACAAAGATGGATAAGAGTAAAAAGGCTAAGTAAGGTAACTTCTTATAGGGCATGTCTGAAAGTACAAAAACTTTGGTCAAATGGAATCAATTAAACCATAAAATTAGGCATTTAATACGAAAAATCTAAATAAGCTAACCAATTCAATGAATAGAAAAATGGTAAAAACTTTTCACATAAATAAAGTGTAAACTTCTATTTATCATTGTTGAAATTCAAACTATTTAACTGGCATTTCTGTAGTAAAAATGGATTCGAGAATCTATGAATTATAAGAAATGAATTAGGTCTTAATTAATCAAATAGCTAATTTTGGCACTTAGTTCTACATTTAGAAGCAAAAAAAGAAAACATTCATTATGAAGATAGGCATTCTTGGAGCTGGTATTTCCGGACTTAGTTTGGGCTTTTTCCTAAGGGAATTAGGAGAAGAAGTATTAATTATGGAGACATCAAACAGGGTTGGTGGAGCTATTAAGACAGATGTGAAAAATGGATTTTCTTTTGAATATGGTCCAAATTCATTATTAAATACTTCTGTGAAGATTACTGAAATGATTAAAAAAATAGGTTTGGAGTCAGAATTAATCAAAGCCAACTCCGTCGCAAAGAACCGTTATATCATAAAAAATGCAAAATTAGTAGCTTTACCAACGAGTCCTTATAAATTTCTGAAAACAAGTTTGTTTTCTTTAAAAGCAAAGTTAAGATTATTTAAAGAGCCGTTTATTCCAAAGGGAACAGACGAATTAGAAACTTTAGCTGATTTTGTTAAAAGGCGCTTAGGAGATGAGTTTCTTGATTATGCAATAAATCCATTTGTTGCTGGTGTTTATGCAGGTGACCCAAAACAACTTTCGGTTAAATACGCATTTAAAAAACTTTATGATTTAGAGCAAAAATACGAATCGCTAATAAAGGGGCAAATAAAAGGAGCAAAAGAACGTAAAAAAAGTGGTGAAGTAGCAAAAAATACTGCTGAGATGATTTCTTTTAAAAATGGATTAGGTTCCTTAGTCACTCATTTAGAGCAATATTTAGAAACTTCTATTTTGAAAAATGTTAGTATAGAAGCTATTCATCAATTAAATGAAGGTTGGAGTGTTTCATTTCTCAATGTACTTGAAACGGCAGATTTTGACATTTTAATCAATACCGTTCCGGCTCATAAACAAAATGATTTACCGTTTACTTTTTTGAAAAACGACAATCGTAAACATTTTCAAGAAATCTATTATCCGCCAGTAACCGTTGTTCAAACTGGATATAAAAGAGAAGATATAACACACAAACTAGATGGTTTTGGCTATTTAACACCTGAAAAAGAAAATCGAAAAGTATTAGGTTGTTTATTTAGTTCTCAGATTTTTGATTTTCGAGCCCCTGAAAATCATATTTTGCTTACAAATTTTATCGGTGGTTCTAGACAACCTGAACAGGCATTATTGAGTGATTCTGAGATATTAAAACTAGTTTCAGATGATCATAAACAATTGCTTGGAGCGAAAAATGAACCCGTTTTTACTGAAATTATTCGCTGGAAAAAAGCTATTCCCCAATATTCCATCGCTTATGCTGAGATAAAAAAAAGAATAAAAGAAATGGAAGAGGCAAATCCTGGATTAATTTTTAGCGGGAATTGGGTTAATGGAATTAGTATGAGTGATTGCATAACTCAAGCTTCGGTTCTAGCTGAGAATTTGACTCAGAAGAAACTCAATAGTTAAAATAAATTGTAATTTAATTTGAACTGATAAATATCTATTAAATATAGATTTATCGCTCTAAATATATTTTTTTTTAAAGCCAGTTTAAATAAAAAAGCCTGATTTCACCAATATAAAAAAGGGAAAATCAGGCAATAGTAAAGATCTAGGTTTCTTTATGTTTAATCAGAGAATAAACGATGTTTTTTTGATTAGCAGAATAAAAGCTTTTAAATCAATATTGAAAACAAATTCCAATTGACTAAAACAAAGAGCAGTCTTTTAAACTCAAAAAATTATCGGGTAATGACATACCAAATCACATAAATCCATGAAAGAATACCATGAATTATGGCCCATAACACAGATTTATTAATTGACCAGGAAATGGCAATAGCTAATACACTTCCAAAGGTTATTCCAGATTTAACTACTTCTTGATTTCTACTCATAATGTTTCCTTTCAATTGTTCATGGAGAATATTTCAAACTCAGACGTCAAATATGAGTAAAGGTTATCCATTAAAATTGTAATTAATAAATTAATTACAAATTAGAACGTAATTTTTCCTTCTTCCATCGGATTCATATCATATAAAGAAGAAACAGTAGATTGAACTGTTTTGTACCAATCTGAGCCATGTTTATCATTAATTTCATAGAAATCACCAAAATCATGAGGGCGAACTCGATAATTCCATTCTTCTTTTTTCTCATTGAAAACAGGTTGAATGTGCAATAACTCGTGATAAACAAGCATATATTTCGTTTTTTCATCCAAGAAATCCCAAGCTTCACCTGAAATTTCAATTAGATAATCATAACCTGAATAATACTTAACTTCTCGTGAACATTTCAGGCATTTGGCTACAACTGTTTTACTAATATTTGGATAAACAAGTAGATACCCAATTTCTGCTGGACGCAAATCTATGTTTTCTTTTTCCAATACTTGTTTTCCAAATGCTTCCATCTCAGGTGATTCTAATAATTCTTTACCTGAAAGTGCAATTCTACCAGTTGGATCTAATGATGATGTGGCATCTTCTTGGTCGTTAATATCTAAAGGTTCTTTAAAATCTTCCATATTGCAGTAAAATTCGGACTTAAAATTTTATAAAGGGATTAAAAATGTGATCTAGTCTCTGATTTCTAACTCACGTTGATTTAAAACTGAAAAATTCAAGATATCAAAAAGGAATATTCGTTGATCAGTTAAGGTGAAATCTGATTTAGTTTAAACAGAGACAGCTGATTAAAAGATACTGAATTTATATTCGAATAAGTGTTTCGAAAAGACAAGTCTTATTGAATATGTAAGAAATATGGCTAGGTGGATTTAAGTTTATTTAAAGAGAATTTTTTTTAAAACTAAGTTCAAGATTAAATTTAGTTATTGATTCTTTAAAATAACCTCAACGTATTTTATTTAAAAGGAGACAAGTCTTGATTTATTCGAATGGCGTGGCGAGATAATTTTATTGCTAAATAGAGTGAGATTAAAGCTCCGATAAACAAAAAGGGTACATTTTCTTTCATCAAGAAAAAATCATATAAGCCGTGGAAAAGAATCGCTGCTCCAATACCCATAATAGATACAATCACTGCATTTCCATAAAATTTTCCCCAACCTACAAAAAAGCCAATTAATACGCCGAAAGTTGCATGTGCAGGAACCGCTGTAAACATTCGTAATACACCTACTGAAAACCCATACTCGAATACATAAAATATATTTTCAAAAGTGGCAAAACCTAGAGCAACCATTACGCTGTAAATAATTCCATCATAAGGTTCATTAAATTCAGGGCTTTTATAACAGATTACCCAAAAAAAAGCAAATTTGGAAAGCTCTTCACTAAATGCAACCGCAAAAAACGCATATCCAGCAACGCCTGAAAATGTGTTATCATTTATAAAACCAAAGTCTGATATAAAAGAAGTTAGATATATTGCGGGATAAATACTTAAACCACCAATTAAAAACGTTTTTAATAAAAGAATTTTTGGTTCTTTTTCGTAGATATCTGCTAAATAAAAATAAATAGATAGCGCTAATCCAGGAGCAATCGCAAGTGCAAAAAGAACAAATGGATGAGAATAAAAATCTGGCATGAATAAGAATATTTACAATGAGTCCGCAAAATAAGTAAATTTGTGCATGGAATTATCATTGGAAAACTATATTAATGAACAATTTGATACACTTAAACCTCAATTTTCAGGTAAGAAAAAGAAATTCACTAATGTAGTAATTCTAGATTTACGCTTGTCTTTAAAAAAGTTAAGTGCGGTTGCTTTGCTAATGGAAATGCTTTTACCAGAAAAAGTAAAAGCCGAAAAGTTGATGGGTTCATTATTTCCAATTTATAAAAAAATGGGGCAGTTAAGGGACATTCAGGTTATTAAAAGTTCGCTGTTAAATTATGGTGAATCCATGGATTTGTATTTCGATCGAATCCATCACCTTATTGATCAAAAAGAGAAAAGCTACGAATTTGAAGTTTTTGACTCAATGAATGACTTTCATTTAAAGGGCAAAAAGAAGTTTTTAAAGAAAGTAAATCAAATTCAAAATACCCTTGATAAAACGGACATAGTTGAGATTGCGAATGAAAATATGCAACAATTAATTTCTAGTATTACTCGAAAATTATTGTCGTTTAAAATCTCAGAAGAAAATTATCATAATATTAGAAGGTCTATAAAAACAATTGGATACATTATTAAATTGTTAGCAAAAGACGTCGAAAAAAATGATTTAATGATTAAGTCAAAATGGACTAAACCGATTGCTCAAGAGCTAGGAGAATGGCACGACAAAGTGATTTTAAGAGATTTTATTGTCGAGCTAATGCTCAATGAATCAGAAGCAGAGTTTTTGCAAGAATTTGAACGGCAAGAAGTTCAAATCCTTTTTAATAGAATCGAGGTTGAATCTATTCATCATCTAAAATTATTCAGAGTTCACTTCGATAAGTTGATTATTGAGCTTGAGGAGCGTCTATAACTTCCCATTTCATGGAATAGCGCCATTTATCGAAATAAAGATTTCCACCTTTCCATTCAACTTCACCACGTTGTGAGTCAACCGTTTCTGAACGATAATGTTTTTTTTCAGGGCTAAATTCTTGGGAATAATCATCATTAAACACTAAACGATAACTGTCAATTCCGCCTAAATAAAAATTTTGAACTTCAGGATTATCACTCGAAAGTTTGCCATGAGTAACATCAATTGGCACCCACCCGAATGGCTCAAAATAAGCTAAAAACCAATCGTGCATCGTATCAAAAGAAGTGTCAGAAAACTCCCAACCTGATTGCCATTTTGTTGGAATTCCGTTCATGCGATAAAGTGTCATAAGCAATAAAGAAACCTGTCCACAGTCGGCATGGCCTGCATTAAAAGCATACTCACTAATATTTGGAATAGTTGAATATTCTCTAGCACTAGCCCAGAGAATGGAATCAACATAAGTGAAGAGTTTATCTGCTATATGAAAAGGATTCGTTTCATCACCCACAATTTCTGCTGATTTTTCACGAAGTTCCTCTGTAAAACGAATATGAGGGAAGCGTTCTTCCAAATAAGGTTGTAATGCTTTTTGAGTGTTTAGTGGTTTTACCGTTTTTTCATTTAAATCGACGTATTCTGCATAACTTGTAAATTCGTATTCTACCCAAAATGTCGTTTGTTCGTCTTTTTTTGCGGTTTTTTCGAAAAAAATAGTACGTTGAAGATTTTTATTTGAAGCAATTTTATGTTTCTTCGGTTCGGAATTTATATAGTTGATATCTGTTTGCCTTCCGTCGAGTTCTCTTGGAAATGGAATCCAAACCTTAATTGATTCTCCATCAGGAACGGCGTTTTCAATTACCTGTAAAGAATATCTTATTTTAAATCGTTTAGGAAGAACAAATCGTTTTCCACTTTCTTTCGATTGATTAATTACATCTGTATGATGAGGGTGAGTGCGATAAAGAACCGCATTATCCAAAAAGTATTTCTTAGGTTCGCTTAAGCGCTTTTTAGTATCTTCATTTAGGTAAAAAAGATTAGATGCCGCCGATTTGAAATAGTACGTTTTCCCATCAATCCACATTTTTTCCAAAAGGTTTTCTGCATCATAATCCTCGAATTCTTCTTCAGTTAAGTCTTTGATATAAAATGCGAGTTTGTCAAAAGCCTCGTTTCTATCTAAGTTAAAATCGAGTTCAATTCTGCGCATTCGATCTAATTCGAATTCAAGAGCTTTTTTATGGCTTGAAGAAATCGATTTTCCGGATTCTAGCCAATCTTTAATAAATTCACGAGATTCAATAAAATAGCCCTCATCTATTTGTGATTGTACTAATTCAAGTTCAGATGGAGTAAAATCTGGAGTACAAGATGATAGTGAAAGTAAAAGCATGACGGAAATAGTTAGTAGAAATAAACGAGATAGTAACATACACTACATAAAATCTATGGTTTGAACTCTAAGAATATACTCAACTTTCAGATTTAGACTCTTTGTAAAGTTCATTAATTTTTTTAAAAGGTGAGCGTACTCCGAAAAGTTATTTCTAGCAATATCTTCGTAGAATTCGTAGAATTTAAAAGGGTGGAACCAGAAAGAATCGACTTTTTGGAGTGGACTTATAATTCAACAACTTTATAGGTTTATAACTCTTCAATTTTTGCACGATTTTTTTAATTTCTATAATTAGTTTTGAAAACCGTATTTTTTGCGCATGAAAGTATTAGGAATTGAATCCTCGTGTGATGAAACCTCAGCCTCTGTTTGGAATGGAACAAGTATTTTATCGAATGTAATTGCTTCTCAAGCAATACATGAACAATTTGGTGGAGTTGTACCCGAATTGGCTTCGCGTGCACATCAACAAAAGATTTGGTCAACGGTAGAACAAGCTCTTTTAGAAGCCAAATTATCAGTTCAACACATAGATTATATTGCCGTTACGAATGGGCCTGGCTTAATGGGAGCTTTGTTAGTTGGTCTTAGTTTTGCAAAAGGATTAGCGCTTCAAACGGGAATACCAATTATTGGTGTGAATCACATGGATGCGCATATTTATGCCAACTTTGTTGGTGAAAAGAAACCAACATTTCCTTTTTTAGCACTCACCGTTTCAGGTGGACACACCCAAATCGTACTCGTGAAAAATTTCTTTGAACACGAATTATTAGGGCAAACTCGTGATGATGCAGCCGGTGAAGCCTTTGATAAAATTGGAAAAATGTTGGGCTTAACGTATCCGGCAGGACCTCAAATTGATAAATTGGCGAAATTAGGGAATAAAAAAGCATTCAAATTTCCACAAGCCAATCTTGAAGGGTACGAGTTTAGTTATTCAGGATTAAAGACTTCTGTGTTGTATCGTTTAAAACAAGAAGTAGAACCCGAAGCGTTTGTAGCTCAACATCTTAGCGATTTATGTGCGTCAATTAGTGATGCCATTACAGAACCTATGGTAAAAAAAATAAAAAAAGCAGTTCTTGAGTTTGAAGTTAAAACGGTTGTTTTAGCAGGAGGAGTTTCAGCGAATGGAATGTTGCGTTCTAAAATGAAAACCTTAGCAGATAATCATAAATTGAATTTATTTGTACCTGATATAGCCTATTGCACAGATAACGCAGCTATGATTGCAATTACAGGAGCTTTAAAAGCCGAACGAGGGATGATTGATACTCTTGGACTTAAACCATTTGCAAGTTCGACTTAAATTAACTCAAATTTGGACTTCGTTTCTATAAATAATGGCAGTGGTTTTCGCAAAAAAAACGGTCAACCATTGGCCGACATGGGATTTCTTTCCAATGTCTTTGTACGCAACAAGCACTTTTTTTTGAATAATTTGGTTCTCAGGCTCAGATGCTGGGTCGAGGCCCAGCATGACCAAAAAATATGTGTGAACTAAGATCAATTTGATGAGGACAAGCTCTTGTTTTCATTGATTATGAAAAAAATCTTTATCAAAATTAATACACTTTATAAAGGTCAAAGTCCGAATTTGACTTAAATTAATCTTCGTAAATCGCTTTCAATAAGCGCCTTCCATACTGATTCGCATCATATTTTTGAGCAGTATGTAGAGCTTCTTGACTCATTTTTTTCAATAAATCAGGTTTAGTTAAAAACTGTTCTATAGATAGGACAATTGCGTCCGAAGAGCGAATAGGAATGAGAAAACCATCTTTTCCCTGCTCAATAACAGTTCCTGAATTTAGCGTGCAAATTACAGGTAAGCCGTAGGAAAGAGCCTCATAACTCACCGTTGCTGAACCTTCGCATATACTTGGAAGAAGAAGAAGGTCATGTGAGGCATAGAGTTCGGGCATTTTTGCTCGTTCAACTGATCCTAAAAGCTGAACATTTTTTGGAATTTCTTGAAGAGTAATTTCTTTTTCTAAAGTTCCTGCGATACTAAATTCTACTTTAGGTAAACGAGTTGCTGCTTCAATTAAATACCGCAATCCTTTACGAATTCCGCCATTCCCAACAAATAAAAGAGATAATTGTTTACCAAGTGATTTTGGTTCAAGCTTAATAGAATTTGATTTTGAGTAACCATAAGGAACGACTTTAATTTTAGTCGATGAAATGCCCAAATTGATTAAACTTTGTTTCACGAAATCAGAGCCACAAAGAACGATATCTGCTAAATGATTCTCGTCTAATTCTACTTGCTCATAAGCTAAACTTTTTTGTCCTTTTTTGTAATCAATGCCATAAAAACTAAACTCAGATTGCAATAAATCAAATTCGGTTTTCCTTGGAATTAAGGTCTGTTCGAGTAGTTTAGTTTTACTTTTCGATTCTGAATGAGAGAAAATATCTTTAGCAACTGTATTAAAAGCATAGATATAAGAAGAGTTTAAACTGCCAGTCTGCATTATTTTTTGTTGAAATAAACGACTGAATTCAAGAAAAACACCAGTTTCTAATTCTCGGTTATGTCTGTTTTTTCGTAAGGCTTCAGAGTAAGATAATCCCAAAGAAAAAAAAGAAGTAACTAAATCGGAAGGAATTTCAGGGTGATATCGATTTAACATTTTTTTTACAGATGAAAGAGGAATTTTCTGCATAAATGAAGAAATTCGAGTATTCGGCATCCAAATATCAGTGAATAATTGCCCTAAAAGGTGTTTTTCATGGAAAAAAACAGGAACTGCATAATGCATACGTGCTCCAAGTTGAATTACATCAATAGCTCGACTTTCGTTCATCCTAAAACTTCTTCCATTACAGAGTGCCATTCTTTTGTGAGTTGCTTTTTGGATAAAAACTTTTCGAAATAGATTCGAGCATTTGAGCCTAAGATATGATTTTGCTCAGTTTGCTCTTTTAGTTGAGAAATTGTTTGAAAAACAGATTCCGTTTCGTTTTCAATAAATGAATAACCACACTGTGCCTGACGAATCAATTTGGCTGAATCGGCGTTTTTATCTCCAATAAAAATAACGGGTTTGGCACTTGCCATATATCCAATTAATTTACTGGGATAAGCAATTCCTTCAAAACTAGAACTCAAAGTTAGCCAATTTATATCTCCGCAAGCCATTGAATCTGAAAGTTCTTCTCTATCAACATAGGGTTTGAAGATCACATTTTTTAGTCCTAAGTCATTAACTTTTTGTTTTAAAACAGGCATTTGTGGGCCGCCGCCAGTAAATAAAAATCCAATCGTTGAATCTTGACTCGCTCGAATAATCACTTTTAAAAGACAATCTGGATTATGGGCAAGTCCAAGATTTCCGGAATAGTGAATAATGAACCTATTTTTTAACCAATTAGGTAAATTTTCTCTAATAAGAGAACTGGATTGCGCTTTAATTTCGTTAGCGTCGCTCCAAATAGAAATTTGTCTCAGCTTATTTTTATCTTGTTGATATTTTTCTAATAAAAGTGACATATTGTGAGAAAGCGGAATTATTCTATCAGCAGAGAATAGAATTTTTTCATGAAGTTTAAATATGATAGCGTAAATTACTGATTTTACTGAAAAAAGATTTGCTGCAACTTCTGCTTCGGGATGTAAATCCATGCACCAATACACAAAACGCGAATTTCTTATCAATTTGTGAATAAACCCAATTGTTCCTAATAATGGAGGAGTGGTTAGTGTGATTAAACAATCTGGTTTTAGTTTAAACGATTTGAATAAAGCTAGAATAAAAAAAGAAGCGTAATCTTTGAGTCGTCCTTTATGTGAATGTCGTCCAAAATTGGTCTGATTCACACGATGAATTTCAACTTTGTTTTTTCTTTCAAACTCTGGTAAAATCGAACCCGAAAAATCGTACAAATAACGAGAACAAATCACAGAAACTCTGTAGCCTTTTTGTGCAAAGGATTCGGCTAGATCAGTTAAAGCCAAAGCAGTTGCGGCGTTATCAGGCCAATAATGTTGATTAATAAAAACTAAATGTTGCTGTGGTAAATTCAAATTTTAATGTTAAATGGTATTATTGAAAGCCTGAATTTCTAGAATTCATTAAATACGAAATATTAGAGGTAATAGCAGCAGACAAAAAATAAGATAAGTATCATTTGGCTTCGCTTGCTTTTGGTATCTCTGACACTTACACCGTACCGCAAAGTGAAAAATGATAGTTATTAAGGCAATGTGATGAGAAGTCAGGAAGCTGTATTTAGTTTAGGTCTAGATTTCACTTTTTGAGTTTAGACTCAGTAAGAATTTTTGTGGATTGAAATAAATGTTTAAATTCTTCCAAAAAAATAATCTAAACCTTAATTTCGGTTAATCGTTTAAAATTGAATCATTAATTATTAAGTCAATAATAAACTGAAAACAAAAAAGCAGTGAGATAAAGATTCCCACTACTTTTAAAATCAAGCTAAGCCAACACGCTTAAAAATAGTCTCAACTTGACGCGTATGATGTTTCAAATCAAACGCATCGTCGATTTCTTCTTTAGTTAAATGTGAAGTTAAAGTAGAATCAGAATCCACTAATTCACGGAACATGCGTTTTTCGCGCCAAGCTTTCATCGCTAAAGGTTGAACAGTATCATACGCTTCCTCACGAACTAAGCCTTTTTCAATAAGCATTAATAAAAGACGCTGAGAAAACACTAATCCAAAGGTTTTATTGATGTTTTCGAGCATATTGTCTTCGTACACCACAAGATTATCAATCAAGTTTGCGAAACGACTCAACATGTAATCGAGTAGAATCGTTCCATCAGGAATTATAATACGCTCAGCTGAAGAGTGAGAAATATCGCGTTCGTGCCATAAAGGAATATTTTCAAAAGCTGTTACCATATAACCACGTAAAACTCTTGCGCAACCAGTAATGTTTTCAGAACCAATAGGATTGCGTTTGTGAGGCATAGCTGAAGATCCTTTTTGACCTTCATAGAATCGTTCTTCAGCTTCACGAGTTTCTGATTTTTGTAAATGACGAACTTCAACCGCCATTTTTTCCATACTCGAACCAATTAAAGCAAGCGTTGACATATAAAATGCATGACGATCTCTTTGTAAGGTTTGAGTGGAAATTGGAGCAGCGGCTAAACCTAATTTTTCGCAAGTATAGGCTTCAACTTCAGGTGGAATATTGGCAAAAGTTCCTACAGCGCCTGAGAGTTTTCCGACTTCAACATCACGAGCAGCTAGCAGAAAACGTTCTCTGTTTCGTAGCATTTCTGCGTACCAAAGAGCGCATTTTAACCCAAAAGTGGTTGGTTCAGCGTGAACACCATGAGTTCTTCCCATCATTACTGTGTTCTTGTGTTTCTTTGCTTTTTCCGCCAAAACCTGAATAAAACGGTCAATTCCGTCTAAAATTAACTTATTTGCTTTTTTTAAACGAACGCCCCAAGCAGTATCAACCACATCTGTACTAGTTAACCCATAGTGAATCCATTTTCGCTCGTCACCAAGCGTTTCTGAGACTGCACGCGTGAATGCTACAACATCATGACGAGTTGCCTTTTCAATTTCTTTTATTCGGTCGATGTTAAATGAAGCTTTTTCATAGAGTTTATCAACATCTTCTGATGGAATGTGTCCTAATTTGCTCCAAGCCAAGCAGGCGGCTAATTCGACATCAAGCCAAGCCATAAATTGTGCTTCTTCAGACCAAATATCGGTCATTTCTTTTCGGGAATATCGTTCAATCATTTTGAAATACTTAGTTTTAAATGCTGCGCAAAGTTATCCTAAAATCTGTTTTACTGAAAGTTTATTTTAAAGTGATAAATGCAATGCTCAAAATATCTGTGTTTTTTTAAGTGTTGTTGATGAATCCTTGTTTCGGTTTAGAATTTAACGATTTAAAAATGAGACCATTCCATAACGTCGCTTTTTGTACACGGTTTTAAGTTCCTCGAATTCCTCGAATATTTTGCAGAAAGCTATTTTTGTAATAAGATTAAAAAATGAAATTTAAACAAATACAAACACGGTTCAATTTGTTAATGAAAAGAAATTTTTGAAACTTAATTACAATTTTATGCTCATTTTCCAAATAGTTGTTTTATCAACTTAACAAAAAAAACATGAATACAGTTTCGTTTACATCAAGCAGCCTTGATTTTTTAATCAATTTATCTCAAAATAATAATAGGGAATGGTTTACTCAGCACAAAGATGCGTATGTGAAAGCCCAAGAGAATGCGGCAGAATTAATAGAAAATTTAATTTTTTTAATGAATAAGCATGATCAGCTTGAAAATGAATCTGGAAAGAAAAGCTTGTTCAGGATATACAAAGATGTTCGGTTTAGTAAAGATAAAACACCATATAATCCACGCTTTGCTTGCGGATTAAATCGGGCCGAGAAGTTTAGACGCGGCGGTTATTATCTGAATATTCAACCCGGAAAATCTGCCTTAGCTTGCGGCTTTTTTGCCCCAAATCCTGCAGATTTACTTCGGATTCGTAAAGATATTGAAGTGAATTATGAAACTTGGGAACGATTGTTAGCATCTAAAGAAATAAAAGAAAACTTTGGAAAAATGAAGGGTGATGCACTTAAATCGGCACCAAGAGGATTTGAAAAAGATCATCCTACCATTCATTTAATTAGGCATTAGCAGTTTTTGTTTACACATGAGTTTACAGACAAAGAAGTTCTAGATAATCAGTTCGTGGTTAAAGTTGATGCAATTTTTCAGAACATTCGTCCCTTTTTTGATTATATGAGTTCGGTATTAACAACGAATTTGGATGGGGAAGATGCAGGTTGATTTAAATAAGTAAGAAAATTACTAAGTTACAATCATGGAAATCAGTTGAAATGACCACTAATAAAATTAAAATATGGCAAACAAGTACGTAAGTTTTATCTCAGATGAGCATTTGTTAAACTGCATAGATGTTTTATATAACGCTTATTTAAAGGCAAAAAAAAATATCACAAAGAAAAGTTTTTATTCAAATAAAGTTGACACAATCAAATTAACATTTGATTCAAAATTCAATGAGATCGATGAGTCTAAATTGATAGATACTGAATTATTAAGGCAAATGGATAAATCAATAAATAACTCAATCGGTACTTTTCACGAGCAAATTTTAGGGGGTATAGATGGGTTTGAAATGGGAAATCTAAGTGGTTTTGATATTAAGGCTATTGATAACTCTCTATTTGCCGATATTAAAAATAAACACAATACAATGAATAGTAGTTCATCCGAAGCTTTATTTCAAAAATTAGCTAGATATGCAGATGATAATAAAACTGCTAAATGTTATTGGGTTCAAATTTTAGCAAAATCTAGCTTCTATGAACTTTGGCGAGGCGAAATAAATGGAAAAGAATATAGTCATAGCAGAGTTTATAAAATATCAGGTGATCAATTTTATGCACTGTTAACCGGTGAAGAAAAGGCGTTCTATAATCTTTATAAAATTTTACCAAGTGCAATTGAGGATTATTTAAAAAGTATCGAAATTGAACCAAGTGAGGCCGAGAATTCAGCTTTAAAGGAAATATTAGACGAAACTCAAAAGTCAAAAAGAACAATTATTGATCAAGTAACTTTTGAAAATTTCGGTTACTATTTGGGCTTTGACACTCTATAATAACGATTTAGGAAGTTTATAATTGAATAACCAATTTCTTGTCCTAAATTAACAGGTACTGCATTTCCGATTTGTTTGTATTGTTGTGCTAATGATCCCTCAAATTGCCATTCATCAGGAAAGGTTTGAATGCGGGCATATTCTCTGACTGTAAAAGGTCGTGTTTCATCAGGATGGCAGCGTTCTGTTTGTTTTTGAGCAGGACTACATGTTAATGTTAAGCAAGGTTCATCCCAACCTATTCTTCGAGCAATTCCAGTTTTTCCACCACCTAAATAATAGCTACCACCCATAAATTCCTTTTTAATATCAGTTGGTAAATCTCTCCAGTAACCTTTTGGTGGAACCATTTTTAAAACATCAGCTTTACTTTTTGGGTACTTTGCACCAATTGAATTAGGAACATTTGTATTGTATAAATCTCCTTTTAATAAAGCGTCTTTTAAATTATAAACCCTTTTGTAGGGCTTAGGATATTCAAATGTTAAATTGATATCCTTTCTAATTCCCACTAAGATTAATCGTTCTCTTTTTTGTGGAACTCTAAAATTTATTGCTTTTAAAACTTGAGTAGGAACAACGTTATAGCCAATTTCATCTAAAATCGAAATCATTCCTTTTAAAGTTTTACCATTATCATGGCTTAGTAATCCTCTAACATTTTCTCCAATACAAATGGGAGGGTTAACTTCTTTTACTACTCTTGCAAATTCGTAAAAAAGAGTTCCTCTAGCATCCGAAAAACCTAGTTTCTTTCCAGCATAACTAAAGGCTTGACAAGGAAAACCACCAGTAACTACATCAATCTTGTCTTTAAAGGGTGAAAAATTAAAATCTTTAATGTCACCTTCTAAAACGTTCCAATGTGGTCTATTTTTCCTTAAAGTTTGACAAGCAAATTTATCTATTTCATTAAGAGCAGAACATTTTAGTCCTACTTTTTCTAATCCAATAGCTAAACCTCCTGCGCCAGCGAATAATTCTAAAACAGTATATTTATGGTCAGGATGAACAAAATTTGTTGTTGTATTATTTTCTTTTGCGGTAATAAAATCAGAAAACGAGTTCTGTAAGTCAGTTCTTTTATAAACTCGATAGTTACTTATTGGTTCTCTAAAAGCAACTAACTTCCCTTCATTGTCCCAACGCCTTAACGTTTCTTTGCTTTTTCCAATTAATTCAGAAGCTTCTGACAAGGTGATAAATTCAGACAAAACCATATTGTTTAACATTATACATGGTTACTAATTTATTGGTTTTTAATCTATTATCAAAAAGCATTAATGAGTTAACTATTAATCTTTGAGTCCATTCCAAAAAGTCGATTCTGTCGGTTTGCTCCCTTCCAAATACTAATAATTCGACGAATATTTTGCTAAAAACAACTTTTCGGAGTTAACTCAAATTTAGATAATTTTAGAATATATAAGAAATATGTGTATTTACGAAAGTGTTTAACAAAAAAAAGACACATAATAAATCAACATTACGTGTCTTTCTAGGCTTTAAATTACAAAATATAGTTTAGAATCTATAAAGAGCTACTATTCCTATTGTTGTTTGTGATGCTTTTGTTGCATTTCCTAAATCATCAGTAAATATATCATCTCCTGCAAAGTCAGCTTTAATTTCTGGACGAATTACAATATGTCCGCCTTTCATTGTATAGTTACCAGATAGCGTTAATGCTGTTACAGAAGAACCGAAGCCTCTTGCGCTTTTGCTATCGTCAAAATATTCAGCTCTTAAGGTAGAAGAGAAGTTTTCGCTAAGACCAAAAGTAAAGTAACCTGCAGCTCCGTACCAGCTGTCGCCTTCCATTCCGTAAATTCCATTGAAGCCAATACTAAAAGCTTCAGATACTTGATAGCCAAGTACAAGATCAAATAATTGACGGAAATCAGGTGAACCTTCGTCTCCACCAATCCAGTTTAATGAACCAGAAAGTGACTCTGAGGGAGCAAAACCAAAACTTGCCCCAAACGTTTTTGCATCATTATCGTCTTTTAAGTTATCCCAATTGTTGTAAATAGCTCCCATCAAACTATAGGTTTCATTTAATTGATACCGAACACGGGCACCAACATGATAAAATGGACCATAGTTAAACAAATAACTTGTACTATAGTTGGCATTTGCTGTGGCATCAATAACTTCGTAACCGATGTGTGTGCCAAATTTACCGACTTCAAATGAAAATTTATCAGTCACTTTTTGAACTACATACGCATTTTGAATAGCATCGCTGGTTACACCATAGTCACTTGCATTTACCAAGCCCGCAGCTGGCCCAAAATTTACATCCAAAACTCCACTTGTTGTAGCGTCTTCATAAGCAAGTGATAACTGAAAAATAGAAAATCCGAATTGGTTGTTCAAATTATCATATAATCTCTGATCGTTAACATTTCCGGCAGGAGTGTTAAGATTGTACATGTAATAAGTATGGGCATGACCGGAAATACTAATATTCTCGGAAATGTTCTGTTGTGCCGATGTGTTCAGCGCTGTAAGTCCTAAGATGGAAAATGCTAATACGTATCTTGTATAAGTTTTCATAACGGTTGATTTTTTTGGGTTGGTATTGGTTGTTTGGTTAATTATCCTAATAAATAAAGGATAAAACAACTAAATGATTAAAAAAATTATAAAATAAATTCATTTGACTAAACATAGTAATAAAAAAGCGCTTTCTTTCTTTAGCTTAATAAATACGTTATTATCGGTTTTAAGCTACATTTTGGACAGATTTGAACTTTTAAAATTGATATACTAGGTAAAGTAACTTTTGATTTCGATACTCGAGTCTAGTTCTTATTTAAGGAATTTATCCATTATTAATGGCTATTTTGTTAAATTTCTTCAAACCCTTAGCAGTCTCAATTGTACTGGTTGTTAATAAATAGCTGTTAGAATTCGAAATTATATTTAATAGTTTAGGCTTTTTAATTAAACAGCAAAAGAAATTTAGTCATTCAGGGCTTTGCTCAGATTCTTCGTCTAGCGAAACAAGAACTAGATGCTTTACTAAAGGCAAAACGATGTGCTAGACTGAGATCCTGAATCAAGTTCAGGATGACCTTGGTTTCTTCCTTCATTACTCTAAAATTCACTACGAGTGTGAGATAAACCTAAGGCAATGTAAAGCCAAATGACATTTTTCTAGTTTTATCTTGTAACATGCTAAAAGAATTGCATAATTCTTATCCCGAACTCAAGTTATTAATAACGGAAACTGAACCCTATATTGTAAAAAAAACGTGAATTGAAGTTTGGAATCCCTAAAAAAGTAATAAACAGTGATTAAGGAATAGTTTATCAGAGAGGTGATTTATAAGTGGAACTTATTTTGAATTTGAAAGCTGGAGAATTGAATCAACGGTATCCGATTTTTCAGCATAGTTAAAGATTCCCATTATTGTAAACGTTTTTTCAATGGTTGGAGACATATTCGTAAAATAAAGCGTCCCATCAACAGCTTGTAACTTTTCAATTATTTCTATTAGGATGGAGATTCCAACAGAATTGATAACTTTAGAATGACCTAGGTTCAAAATGATTTTCTTAACTCCCAAATCAATATGAGAAAAAGCCACTTTTGCAATAGAATCACCCCCATGAATATTGATGTAACCGCTAGTTTCAATCACAAGATGGTTGTGAATTAGTTTAGAATAAATAGTAAAGTCTGAATTCATGGGTTTACTCAATCATTTAAGCGTAGATAGATACGAATTTTTGTACCTTTTTGGTCAGATTCGATAGAAAAATCATCTGAAAGGCTTTTCATAATGCTAAGTCCCCAACCTCTGTAATTACCTCGTTCCATTCTATTTTTCAAATTAGGAACGGAGATTTCGGGAAGTGTAAAGCCCTGTCCAGAATCTTTAATAGTCATAAAAAGTTCATTTTTTTTAAACTCATAATCAATAAAAATTTGATTCATCTCTGATGAATTGTATTCGACAGAATTAATAATGGCTTCGGTGATTAAAATTTTAGCTTGTTCTAGTTTATCAACCGAAAAGCCAACAATTGTTTGTAATTGATCTAATAAACATTGGGCGATTAATTCAATATCCGCAAAACAGGGTAGAGTTAGTTTAACACTAAAACTTTTATTCAAGAGAAGAACTCCATTTATAACTTGTCTGATTATCGATTAAAGTATACATTTTTATTTGACAATATTTTCTAAAAAAAATCAAATCTTAACTTATCTAGGGACAAGCCAAATCAAATTAGAATGAGTTATTTTTTTGAATGGTTTGATTGTATAAGTCATTTAATGCACGTCGATTTATCTTCGAGATACTAATTCGTGGTATTTCAGTAACGTTCACAAACTCTTTAGGAATTTTAAATCGTTCCAATTTATCAAGTAAAATTGCTTTTAAAACTGCAGTTTGCGCACTTCCTACATAAAGTAGAATAAGCTTTTGTCCCCATTCCTCATCAGGAATTCCTAAAACAGCACAATCAGTAATGCCAGGAAACTCATTTATAATCAATTCAATTTCATTGGGATTAATATTTTCACCGCCTGAAACTATACGATCGGTTCGCCTCATTAAAATTTCTAAATTTCCAGAACTATTCATTTTGCCATAGTCACCGGTACAAAACCAAGACTGAGAAAAAGAAGATTGTTCATCCCCAAAAGGATATTCTGTGATTACTTGGGGACCTTTCACCCAAAGAACGCCAGTATTTTCTGCCCTATCAGACTCATCTTCAGGAATTAATTTAATTTGATTTGGTGAAATGCAGGTTCCAACTTCAGAAGTGTGAATCTTTTGACCCTGTTTGTATTCAATTCCTGTAAATTGAGCTGCAGTTTCGGTCATTCCAAAGCTATTTACGATTGTAAATCCAGCATCTACTGCATTTTGAAGTAATTGGACAGAACTTGGACCACCACCTAAAAGGATTTTTTTGAACTTAGAATGAGGTCGAGTTCCTAAATCAAGTAATCGTTTTAACTGAGTGGGAACAAGAGATACAAATTGGACTTTTCCCGATTCAATAAGTTTTCCTACTAATTCTAAACGCAATCTTGGTTTGTAATAAACGCTGAATTGGCTCAATATTGAACGAAATAGGATAGAAAGTCCCCCAATATGATGAAGCGGCAAGGTTAATAACCAAGTGTCATTTATAACAGGTTTTATCCAATGCTCAACAGTTTCACTTGCTACAAGTATCATTTTTTGAGAAATAGAGACAATTTTTGGTGTACCAGAACTTCCTGAAGTTTGAATAAAACAAGCTGTTCGTTTCTCATCCCTTGAAATCGTGTTTTCAGAATTAAAGTATTGATTATCAATAATATTTGAAATAGATACAGCTTTAGTTTTTTCGAGCAAGAGCTTCTTTAAATGCTCGGGTTGATTCTCTGAAACAGGAACTAAAGCATAGCCTTTTAACCAAGCAGCAAGTAATAATGGAAGGGAATGGTTATCAATAGTAGAAGAGAAATAAATCGCTGAGGTGTTCTTATCAGTTTGTTTTAAAGATGAGAAATGCTCAGTAATCGAAGAAAATGGAATATCAACCTCTGAATCAGACGTAAGCCAAGCAGATTGATTAAGATGCAAACCTTCGATGTTCAATCTAATTAATCCTGATTGAGATAAAAAAATCCATTTTCAATTTTTTCCGTGAAATAATCTAAATCGGAATCAAATAAATAGCCAGTACTAAGCCCGTGAGGTATTTCTGGATCTTGGGTAAATGCTGCGGCAATTTGAGCAGTAATTCTTCTACCAACAATAGTTTCAAGGGCAGAAGTAAAAACCAATTTCTTCCCTCGTTGAGATATTAAATCTGAAATAGCATGAATTTCCTGAATAGAGCCAATTAGCATGGGTTTAATTACAAATACATCAGCAGCATCTTGTTCTATTAAAAGTAGAATATTCTCGAGACTATCTGCAGATTCATCGGCTGCAATTGAAATGCTTGAATGATCTTTAACATATTTAAGAGCTTCAATATTCTTGAAATCAACTGGTTGTTCGCAGTATTCGATGGGCTCGTTTTTTAAATCGTTCAAAAAATACACTGCATTATCAGCAGAAAAAGCCTGATTTGCATCAATTCTCCAAATAAGTTGTGGATATTTCTTTCGTAAAATTCGAATTATATTTAGTTCTTGAGATGGTTTAATGCCCACTTTAACTTTTATATGTTGAACACCACTTTTGATAAATTTGGCAAGTTGAGCATCAGCCTTGATCGGATCAAGTATGGAAATTAATCCATTTATTTTAACATGACTCAATGAATTTTCATTCAAATAATGATGCAATGATTTTCCATCAGCAGAAGCTAATAATTGTAGTCTAATTGCATCTAAGCCAAAACGAATAGAAGCAAAAGGAATTTCATGTATCCAATCTTGATTGAACAGATTCTTTTTAATGTAAACATCATTCTTTGCAATCCATTGAAAGACATCTTGTTGTGACTCTTTTGAGAAGCCAGGAAGTGGCGCAATTTCTGAATAAAAACACTTTTCACGTAAATAAGAACGAACAATCCAACCGCTTCTCAAGCTGAATGTAGTATTTCCAGTAACTAAAGGATGTTTGAGTTGAAGAGAATAAGGTTGAAGACTAATATTCATGCTTATTGAATAGTTATGCCAATTGTAAAAAGAATGCCAAATAGAATTAAAAATTG
>Ga0210012_1001465_pt1 | contig 22518 bp, 19 predicted proteins | sample CryGeymeta201504_FD_183974 | JGI IMG/M metagenome (GOLD analysis project Ga0210012, IMG submission 183974) | Groundwater microbial communities from Crystal Geyser aquifers in Utah, USA - Crystal Geyser metaG 2015-04 (SPAdes) (version 2) | ecosystem: Environmental > Aquatic > Deep subsurface >... | reverse complement strand
CTCTTTCAGAGAGTTTTTTTAATGAGATTATAAATAATCCCGTTCCAATTGACTTAAGGGCTTTAAAAGCCCTTAAGCGATCACCAATGGGATTGGATATTTATTGCTGGCTCACTTATCGTATGAGGGGGTCTAGCCGCAAACCTCAGAAATTTCCGCGCAAGCTTTGGACGATTTCCTGAGTTTTCGTGTCAATAGTCCTAATTTACTCACCATCTCATCAATATTAATTCTTTTCCCATCATCTGAAAAAATAAAATGCCCGTGAAAATTAATATGCTGCCATGCAACGGGGGATATTTTCTTAAGCATGGCTATTCCTTCAGTATGTCCTTCTGCTTCAAATTTTTTGAGCAACTTTGATAAAATGGCAGAGTTGTAGTGAATAATGGCATTGGCAATGAGCCTGCCACACTGGTTGCTGATTTCAACTTCACGATCACTTCTACCGGAAAGATATTTCTTGCCATATGCTGTGGCAATGGCAGCACGCAACTGATGATAAGCCTCTACGCGGTTTTGTGACCGATGCACATTCTGCTGTAGTTTTCGGTCTCGAAAATACTTCAAAGTATAAATGCTGCGGATCAATTTATCGTATTCCATGATGGCTTTACGAGTGCAATTGTCCGTGGAATAGGTACAGAGCTTTTTGACTAGGGTACTTTGTGTGATATTTTTGAGACCCAATGCTGAAATAATGGGTTTGATGTTTTCCCATTCCTCTTCGATGAGCTGACGATTAATTTGGCCCACAGGCTTTATGAGAAAATTACTGTACTTGGATAAATCATCAGTGCAGTAAAGATGTTTTAATTGAGATTGTAAATGGGTAAATCGAGGGAATAAGCTGCCACCAAACCAATCCATAATAGCAAAATTGATTTTGTTCATAAGGTGCGAATCCCCTGTGAGGGCATCAGGCAGGATATTGCTTGTATTATTGTACCAAATATCAAAAGCAAAATAACTTTCATGCTCATGCGCGCCTATCAACTCAACTTGCAGTGGAATATGGCTTGCAAGCAATGTATAAGCTACCACGCCTTTGCCTTTTTTAAAATATTTTTTTGAGTTTTTGGCTTTGATAGTAGGGTTTGCCACTTCATATTTTTGTCCATCCACACCGCCATATAGCACGGCTATGTCAAGAGAGTAGTAGGGAAAAATAGACATATCGGCAATATCATTACTGATGTTGTCATTCCCAGCTTTTAAGGTTTGTAATCGTAAACGAGATTTATAAATATCTAATAAACTGTCATAAGGGATATTAGATAGTTCTGCCATTTTCAGGTTGCCGTTATTGACTGCTTGGGCGATAATGGTCGCTCTTAAGCCCTTTTCATTAATAGGTTGTTTTGCGTACCTTGGTTGTATGTGCGTAAAGGCCGATGAATAGTTGCACTGCTCATTAACAAATTGAAGTACATCACTGATATCACACAGAGGCAATTGTGAGTACAGATTGTGTTGGTATTCAGGCTCTTTTTCGTCATTTGATTTTCTAAGGTGCAATATTTCTTTTTCTTCATCAAATTCTAAGTGGGTTAGTTTGCCTTGGGCTAAGTCAGTATTAAAGGTTTCCCAAGCCATATCTAGTTCAGCGAATTTTTTATCCAGGCGTTCCTTGATGGATTCATTTAAACTGGGTAAGTCTAGAGTTTGACTCTGTGCGCCGTTAGTTTTTGCCTCATTGAGTTCCTCCTGAAGGGAGCGATGTTGAATGCTATCAGACAAATACAGCTCTCCTGATTTTAGTCGTTTTTTTAGCTGACGATACACCCAAAATTCATACCTGTCTCCATGCAGTTTTTTTTCACCCTTATCATTGGTAAAAGTGAAGTAGTGATTCAAGCGGCTTGGCAGTGTTCCTTCAGGAAAATCACTGAAAGGATATTGATTGAGGGGCTTATCACGACTAAAAACATTTTTTAACCATGTAATCGCTGAAAGCCATAGGCTGTCTGCAGTGATGCTTGAAAAATCCAGCGTCATGATGATAGGGCGCAGGTGCGACTTATAACGCGGAAAGATTTCACTAATCGTTAACCATGTAAAATCCATTTTCTTCAGCGAATTATCATCGGTGTTTTCAGCTGTGCCTTGTAGTTGCTCCCTAGGGGCGATGCTATCAAACACTTTTTTGCGTACCTGACCAAATTGAATATCATCCCTCACCTCTTGATCCACAAACACTTGCGCTAATCGGCGCAAAGTAACTCGCTCATTTTGCCAATGATGATGTTGTTGTATCACATGCTCTGCAAAAGCATTCTGACTTTTGGGTTTCAGTTCATTTTCCATTTGCTTTAAGTGATGGAGAAATGCATCCACTGAATTATCGTTAAGCTGACAGTAGCGTTCACGGATATAGCACAAAAGATACAGGTAGGCTTGAGTTGGTCGTATCTTTTTTCGTAACTCATAGATGGTGTAGTAATGAATGAGGCTCCCGTAGTAGGTCATATTCTGTTTTGACAATGCCAGTATAGGCAGTATGTTTTTAGCCAACAGGTATAGGGGTTTTAAAGCCGTGAATTTTTCCCGTTCGGCACTCATCATGCGTGCTTTAAATTCTTTGGGGTCACGTTTTAGTTCAGCTAACTGAGAAAGTGTACCGTCTTCCACTAACAGAGCTTGCAGTGTTGATTTGTCATGATCACTCAGTGAATCATCCATCAGTTTCTCTAGACGATTGAACTCGAGATTGATAGCTTTACTCACTATTCCTTGTAAGGTTGTATATCTTGGGCGAATGATTTTTTTGTTGCGCAGCCATTCCAAAAGTTCCATCACAATAAACTGCGGACTCACATCTTTTCGCAAGGCTTGTTGAGACTGCTCCAGCAATTCGGGTTCAAAGTCTTTTGCCCAAAACTGATAACCAAAGTGCGTAGCAATGGCATGGCACTGTGCATAATAAGGTTGCTTTTTCAAAGCCACCTGACGATAGGTTTTTCCGTCAAAATACTGTTGCAAAATAAAATTCACATCTTCCTGCATTTCTTTCCAGTCGACCTTAAAAAAGAAATGCTTAGCTTTAAAGTAGCCGATTTGCAAAGCGCAGTGAGTTTGATGTAATAAACTGGGTTGATTTCGCATGAGTGCTTCCTCTTCAGGGGTGAAGTTGAAATACTCGAGACGTTGCTCTTCATCAAAGTCAGGGATTTCATATAAAGCAGCTTTTTCTGCAGGAGATAACACAGCTAACTGTTTATTGATTGAATGCACTACGATGATCCAAAATAAAGAAAAAAGCAGTGTATCAAGAAAACTTTCCCTAAATAACCCTTTTATGGGAAAGTCAAAGAAGACAAGCAAAGCTATACAAGGTTTTAATGGCGATATTAAATAAGGTTCAATCCCTGTTTTTGGGAAAGTTGCCTATAATAGAGCTATGAAACCACCCAAAAAAGTTGAAAATAGCACACGCCGAATGCGAGAATACTTAACCCCATCCGAAATTGATGCGTTGATGGAAGCTGCACGGCATACAGGGCGGCATGGTTTGCGTGATGCTACGATGATTCTCATGGCGTATCGCCATGGGCTGCGTGTATCTGAGTTGGTTGCCCTTCGCTGGACACAAGTGGATTTAAAGCAAGGTCTATTGTACGTTACAAGACTCAAGAATGGCAGAGCTTCTCAGCATCCTTTATTTGGTCCCGAGTTACGCGCCCTTCGTCAACTACAGCGAAAGTACCCAGATACGGATTATATTTTTATGTCTGAGCGTTTATCTCCCATAACAACAGCGACTTTTCGGAAAATCATTGCAAGGGCCGGAGCTAAAACAGAAGTTGGAATGCCGATACACCCACATATGTTGAGACATTCCACAGGGTTCAAATTGGCAAATGATGGGTTGGATACTCGAAGCATCCAACATTACCTGGGACATAAAAACATTCAACATACAGTCCGGTACACAGAAATAGCTACAGTCAGGTTTAAAAAGTTTTGGAATGATTAATAATTGAGCGGAAATTTCTGAGGTTTGCGGCTAGTACCCCATAAACGACATATCTTCCTTTCACACTCCATCCGAGAACCCATTGATACCCGCGTTGAAATTGATCAAATAGTATTTGAAAACGATAGGTTTTTTTAAATATTCTTTCAGGCGTATAGCGAAGAAAGATGGGCGTTAGCATCATGGCCACGAAAAACGAAGCCACAATGGAATACACCACACTTCTTGCAAGCGGTGCAAATAAAAAGTTACTGATCCCTTGCAGGAAAAATACGGGAATAAAAACGATGATGGTCGTCACCGTGGCAGCAAACACAGGGACCATCACTTCTGAAGCACCAATTAGACTCGCTAAATATGCCTTAACACCCTGTTGGCGATGCCGCACGATGTTTTCTGTCACCACAATTGAATTATCCACCAAACGACCAATCGCTAAAGCAATCCCTCCTAAGGTCATCACATTTAAACTATCATGACTAAAATATAAGCCTAAAAAAGCAATCAACACAGAAATAGGAATGGCAATAGCAGCCGATAATGACGTTATAAAACTCCCTAAAAAAAGCCAGATAATAAGTGCGGCGAGTATGGCTCCACCCACCGTTTCAAACGAAAGACTGTGGATCGCCGCTCTTACGTATTGTGACTGATCCGCCACGAGATCAATATGAATCCCCTTAGGCAATCGTTTTAATATATCCTGAATGGAATTTCGAATCGCATCAACCACCGCAATCGTATTAGCACCTGGTTGGCGATAAACCGGAATATAGACTTGCCGCTTACCATTAACACGCACAATATTACTTTGAATTTGCGCGGTATCTTCTGTTTTGCCCACGTCAGAAATTAAAACTTCCTTCCCCTTAAATTTAGAACGGATAGGAAATTGATTGACATCTTTAATATTATGGACAATACCATTGGTCACAATCTGATAGTCTTTGTCTCCGATTTTTATATCACCAGCTGGAATTAAGGTATTAAAATCGTTAATGGTATTTAGTACATCCGTTGATGAAAGATTATATTGTTTCAATTTGTTTGGATCCACATACGTTAAAATACGCCGCAGTTTGCCACCATAAACCGCCGGTGCAATCACACCGGATATACCTTGCAAACGATTTCTTAAATCATAATACGCAATGTCATAGAGTTTCGTTTCATCATATTGATCACTGGAAATCGTCAACAACACCAGTGGTACTGTGGCTGTTGGATCAAACGGCATCACCATTGGCGGTATTGTGCCAGGAGGCAGATAATAAAGATCACTCATGGCCAATGAGGTCACTTGGCTTAAAGCCGTATTTAAATCGATATCAGGTCGAAAAAAATCACGAACAACAGAAACACCTAATAGCGATCGCGACTCTTGATGGGAAATACCAATCGCCTGCCCTGTCCATCGTTCAATGCGTGAGGTAATATCTTTATCGACTATGTCAGCCGGCATACCAGGATAAAGTGTTAACACTTGAACGGCTGGCATTTTAAAGGTCGGGAGTAAGTCTTTTGGGATCATGAAATAAGCAATCGCACCCAGTATCGATAAGGCAACCGCCAGCACAATCATTAAATGGGGCGCTTTCAGAGACAGTTGAACTAAGGTGTTTTTGTTATGGCCTGATTCAGGCAGATGGGTCATTCGATAAACCTCCTCTGTTCATCTCAAAAAAATCTTTAATGTCATTTTTTTGAGCGATTGCATCTTGATAACCAATATCAATAAGTGTTTTACAGTAATCTGATTCAAAGAGTAAGAAGCTCAATAAATCTCTGGATTGTTCTTTGGAACCAAAAGCACCCATTAAATAGCGCAATAAAATAGGTAATGTCTTTTCTTTTCCTTGCGTCAATTCTGCTAAATCGACCGAGGGAGTGATGTAAAGCACATGTATAGGCTTCCATTTCGATTCTGTTTGCTTTTCCGATGAAATAAACTGGAGTGAATAATTTATTTTAGTGAGTAATTCAATGTCTCGATCGAGATTGTCTGAAAATATAGCGTTCAACATATTACCCAGCACTTTTGCGAATGAAATATCATCAGAACTAGCGGTAGGAATCGCTGTTTCTTCTGAAGGTTTTTTTCTTGTTCCAATCACAAAAATACGATCCGCACCTAATTTGATTGAAGCTCTTAGCGGCGCTGTTAAACGCGTTCCACCATCACCATAATGCCATGGATCAATTTTTATTGCGGGGAAAAACAGTGGAATTGCCGCAGATGCTAAAATATGTTGGCAATTAATATCGGTTGAGCAAGCGCTATGCCTAGTTCTTTTCCAACATGGCATTGACGTTGTCGATTTAAAAAAAGAAGTATTTTCGGATAAATCATAGCAAGTAGCGGCCACTTCGAAAGCAGAAAGTAACCCTTGTTCAATGTTGGCATTTATTTTTTTAAAATCTGAATGTGTATCAAGCAGAGTCTTCAGTGGTGCGGTATCCAGAAGATAACTACCGCCTTTAGTTTTGTAATGAAACATCATGCTCGACAGGTTTCGGATAACCGAAGCAATTAAGGAAAAATTACTTGTTTTAAAAATGTTGCTACATCTCAATGAGGACCATAAGTCAACTAATTTTGATACTGCAAATTTAAAATCGCTCGCATGCATTGCAAGTAAGGAAGCGTTTATCGCACCGGCACTGACACTACTTAGTATATCAATAGGTACTTTTTTTGACTGCGTGATATCACAGATCGCTTTAAGCACGCCTACTTGGTAAGCACTTCGTGCACCTCCTCCCGATAAATAAATGGCTTTTTTTTTCATCTAACTCACTGTCATGGTTTGTAATCAATTAATTTCTTAGCCTACTTCGAAACCAATTATCCATCCGTATTCAATGAATTTTGGCAATAAGGCAATGATATCCGATGCCAATGCATTTTTTTCACAGACATCACCGAGTTTCATATGATGAGCAATTTCTGTAAGCAATTGCCATTCATCTTCCGTTAAATCTTCAATGTTCACATCCAGATTTTTTCGCCAGATCAGCAAACGTTCAGCACCTTCATCTAAATGAATGAAGGATTCACTTTGATTCATATCTTGATTTGTTTTCCAAATTCGATGGATAGGAAAATTAGACGTTAATAATGTGCTTCCAACAGGCAATTTAAAAATAATATCTGCCTGATGCTCTGTACTGATATTGGCGAGTAAATTAAAGTCCATGGGTCGTTGATTCGTTGCGTAGTAAGCACGATGCCAAGCCCACTCTAAACGGCAAACGTCTGACAAATAAGGTAACGATTGTGCTGGCTTAAAATCAAAAACGAAATCAGCAAAGCGATCACCATAATCAAAAAGATTGGGGGAAGTAGATGGGTTTTTTTCAATATACTGATAAGCCATTCCCGAAAAAAAATCATCGCCGACTAATTTTTCACACACAGGATAGGTTTCTCGTAAGGCATTGGCCAAACATTCTGTAATGCTCTCCTGATAGATCGCCAAGCGCTCTTGTTCTGAAAGTTCCTGGCCTTTTTGAATATTTTTCAAAAAGGCAGAGGCTGTATTCTGCTCTAAGAATGCTTGTAAAAATTCATTTTGTAATGTTCTCAATTGCATCGAACAGATCCCTGCATTTCATTCATGATGGCCTGCGCCTTTTCTGCTTCTGTTTGCAACACAGGAAATTTCGGGATATTCTCATCCCATTCAATCAGCGCGGGGATTTCACCAAAATGCTTTAATGCCACGCGATATAAATCCCACACAGGCTGATGAACTATTTCACCATGATTATCAAATAAAAAACGTCGTTTATCCGAAAACCCAGCGAGGTGAAATTGTTTAACGCGATCACGCGTAATGCTTTGCACATACATTCGAGGATCAAAACCGTGATTTATGGCACTCACATAAATATTGTTAATATCTAATAAAATAAAACAATCCGCTTTTTCAGCTATTGTGTTGATAAATTCCCATTCCGTTATTTCACTTTTTTTATATTCAAAATAACTGGATACATTTTCGATTAAAAAAGGTTTGCCTAAATAATCTTGAACCTGACGAATACGATTCGCCAGATGTTGAATCGCTTCATGGGTATAGGGTAAAGGTAATAAGTCATGCAAATAATGACCATTGACAGAAATCCAACTCAGATGATCAGAAACCCAAGCAGGATTGACTCGATCGACCAATGCCTTAAGTTTGGTAAGATAATCCTGGCTCAAGGGATCAGTAGAGCCTAATGAAAGCCCAACGCCATGCAACACCATAGGGTAATGCTCACGAATGGCATCCAAATAGTGCAACGCTGGCCCTCCCTCCACCATGTAATTATCTGACAGCGCTTCAAACCAAGGTATCGGCGGACGATGCTTTAAGATGTAGTTATAATGGCAAGATCGCAGGCCGACTCCTGTACCTTGAATCGGCCTGCTGCATTGCTTTTTTATAAAGCTCATGAAAGCAATCTTGGCTAAGATTGATTGTCAGAGCTATTTCCACCTGGCGTGGTACTTCCACCTACAATCTTGTTACAAGTACCTTTAGGCACCATCAACCAATCGTTTTTCTCACCATTCACCTTAGATTGGCCTTGGCAACTGTGTCCAGTCCCTTTACCTCCGCAGTCATTCATACCCGCTTTGGCAATACCATAGCATTTTTCCATTTTCATTTTACCTGCTGCCATGGCTTGGCCAGAAGCGACAGTCAAACCCGTACTCACAACAGCGGCTAATGCTAACATTACTAATTTTTTTTGCTTTTCCATTTGTTTCTCCCTAAAATGGATTTTTCTAATCAAAGAAGCGGGTGACATCACCAACTTCCACCAAAAAGTAGCCTACTCCAATCAAAAGAGGCTACCTACTCATTACACAAGCATCCATTGTTTAGTGTAAATGATGCGTATGTAAATGAATTCTAACAGCTATTTGCTCCTAGGACTCGTGTTTCTTGCCGAATTGACAAAGTAATGCCCATATCGCTTTTTGAGCCAATAATCTATCGACAACTTCCCAGGCCCATGAAACATGAGTAAGCCCAACAATAATCCCCAATTGATGTGCTGTGCTAACCCTTGAGCGCCTTCTGGTGTCCACAGATGCGGGTAGGATATGGCAGCAACGGCATTGTAGGCAAAGAAAATCACAATGCTGATCCGACCACCTAATCCTAAAAACAATAAAATGGGTAAGATCAATTCTGCACCTGTACCAATCACTGCTGCAAAGTACGGAGACAACAACGGCACACTAAATTCATGCGTAAACAGCATAATCGTGGTTTCCCAGCTCATGATTTTTAGAATGCCTGCCTTAAAAAAGATATAAGCCACCCACCAGCGCGCTGCCAAATCCCCTATCGGCGTTAAAAAATCTAACAACTTGAGGATGGGGCGTAATACATTAATCATAAATTTCATTGCCATGCTATTTCCCTCTATGATGTTTACCATTCAAATGGACGTCCGAAATACGTCAGTGCCCATAACACAATTAAATAAGCACTGATCAGTGATTGACTACCCGCCAACACACGTACCCAACCAAATCCTTTCAATTGATAATCGCGTTTTTGAAGGTGCAGGATCCAACTGCTGACATTCAATTCGCGCCAACCCATGCTAAATGCACTGATTAAACTAAAATACAATGCAATGCGCACTAAACGAAACTGTTCTCGACATTGTGCTTGCCAGCCTAAAACAGCACGTTTTCTTATTACTTTTTTAAGCTTCTTAGCATCGATAAATTTTTGCGTTTTTTTCATCGCATAAAGTTTATCGCGTGATGACCATGTCACTGCTATTCCAGAGTGTTTCATACGAATGAATAAAGAAAAGTAATAGGGAATCGTGAAAAGAAAAACAAACATTAAAAAAGCAATTAATGCTCGCCCTGGTGCAGCGCCAAAATCTGAAGGTAAATAAAAGAATAGATAACTCAGCGCACTTTCTAAATAACCCCAACCACCTGCCTCCCAAGTTTGCTGCATTTGTTTAATTTTCACCATGGCCGTAATAGAGCGCTCCATCGATCGAATTCCAATATTTTTATAAGCAGATCGTAATTCGATTAAAGCGGCTGTTCCTTCAACTACTGGAAATCGAATCGTACGAAAATTATGGCTTGTCGCTAGAGAAACTAAATTAGGAAGATTATTTAATAGAGGTTGATATAAGGCATTTCTCAAATTTGCCTGTGAAAAATTGGTATCTTTAAGCGCTGCATGGGATAGATTACTGTTGATCAATAACGCTTCTGTAAAATTAGCACCACTTAAGTTGGTGTGAGTCAAGTTAGCTTGAGTTAAATCAGCCCAACTTAAATCGGCATTGATTAAGGTTGCATCACTCAGCTCAGCATCAGTAAGGTTTGCACTCCTTAAATCAGCAGCATTTAAGTTTACACGCGAAAGATTGGCCTGCATAAGCTTCGCGAGACGAAGATTTGCACCTTGTAATTTAGCGCTTTCTAAAGTCGCCGCTTCAAGATCAGCGTTTTGTAAATCTGCCTCATTCATTTTCGACCAACGAAAATAGGTTTTGTATAAATTGGCATGCGATAAATTAATTTTTTGTAAATTCGCTTCACTTAAATCCGCACCAGCTAGATTGGCATAACTCAAATCAACCCCACGTAAGTCAAGCCTATGTAAATTTGCACCACATAAGTTTGCTTTGCCTTTTATTGAAGTGTTAGCACCTTGTTTTAACCACTGTTGATGAGTTTTAAGAATAGGATCGAGCATCATCTGCGTTAGCGTGTTACCTTTGTAAGGACCATCGCAAATGAGTTCTCTTGCATTAGCATGAAGAATTACAAAAAACACCACACTAAATAATATGATCTTAACAACGTGCTTCATTTTATTATTCTGAATCATTGCATCCATTTACTCCGCCCTCTCTCGACCAACTAATAACCTATCAGCACCGGTTTGAGTTTTAGAAAATTGCCAAAGCCGAATCAATGCAGTTAATGCAACAAGCGTTGCAAACAAAAAAGCAAAAAACGTAAAATAATAAGGTACAAAAATCATGACAATAAAAAATAAGAAAGCCTCAGCACGCTCGATTAAACCTGGGCTGTAATGAAAACTTTTACTGGAATGATTAGGTGTAAAAATACCGACAACAAGGAAACTGGTAATGCAGAGCAATATACTACCCAACATGACGATGACAGCGAGACTTCGTTGCGTAGGATCTACCCAATAAAATCCAAAAATAACACTAAATTCAACTAAGCGATCGGTCATAATATCCAGAACTGATCCTAATGGTGTGCTGTTATTTTGATAACGCGCCAAAGCGCCATCCAACGTATCTAGGTAACCGGATAGCAATAAGAGAAATCCAGCGAATATGAGGTGTCCAGTTAACAAACAAGGAATGAACAAAATTCCAAAAATACCTGCAAACAATGTTACTGTGATAGGAGAAATACGATAACCAATCCATCTAACCAATGAGTCAACACAAATTTTTTGGTACGATCGTTTCATTAAAGCTTCTAGCATTGCTTACCTCAATTTCATTAGCCAGCGCACTAAGTTGCGCATCATATTAGAAAATAATAATGGTGTATAAAATTCACCTGCACCACGTTTACCGATCTCGCTTAATGTTGGATAAGGTGCAATAACATCCGTAAAACTGCGCAAAGTTTTTTTCTCTCGAACTGCAATGACCCATGGCAAAATGAGTTCCCCTGCATGTGCTCCGATAATAGTTACGCCCAAAATACGTGCTTTTTTATCGGTTAGTATTTTAATTTTGCCCTGTGTTTGTGCTTCTGCTTGTGCACGATCGTTTTCAATGAAGGGGGATTCAGTAATGCTAATTTTGATGCCAAGTTTTTCTGCTTCTTCTGTTAATAAACCCACGTGCGCAAGTTCTGGTTCGGTATAGGTTACCCAGGGTACGGCTTTGTAATTAACTTTGGCTGGGATCCGAAAAAGTATATTTTTAATGACAATACCCGCATGGTAGGAAGCCACATGCGTAAACTGAAAACCACCAGCCACATCGCCGATGGCAAAAACCTTACGGTTGCTGGTACGCAACCGTTTATCAACTTCAATACCTTTGGGCGAATAGTAAATTCCTGCTTTTTCCAAATCCAAACCTTGAACATTGGCTCGCCTTCCGGTTGCCACTAACACATGTGAGCCTGTGAACGTTAATGTTTTATTCTCGTGTTCACATGTCACAACTATTTCATCATTTTCTTTATTTACAGCATTGATTTTAATCCCTTCATATAGAGCAACACCGGTTTCTTGTAATTGCTTTTTAACTATCGCCACGCAATCCGGCTCATCTTTTGGCAAGATTTTAAAGGCTTCAAGCAAAGTCACTTGGCTACCTAGCATCGCAAACGCTTGAGCGAGTTCAACCCCTATCGGCCCGCCACCAATCACAATCAAATGTTTCGGTTGCTCGGTTAAATCAAATACGGTTTCATTGGTAAGATAAGGGACATTCTCAAGTCCACTAATCGGCGGCATAAAAGGCATTGATCCTGTTGCAACCACAAAGCGCTTTGCACGGGTTTGAATATCACCTGCCTGCACTGTTTTGGGATCAATAAATTGACCTGATGCTTGGATCACTTGAACACCAAGATTTTCAAAACGTTCAACAGAATCGTGCACAGCTATGGTGTGAATTATATTATGTACGTGTTGCATGACTGCTTTGAAATTGGTTCGAATGGTATTTGTCTCAATACCAAAATGCTCACTGTGACGTGCCTGCCACTGCGCTTTCGCCGCAGCCAGCAAGGATTTGGATGGTACACAACCCGCATTCAAGCAATCGCCACCCATTTTATGCCCTTCAATGAGTACCACTTTCGCACCCAGTTGAGCACATCCCGCAGCAACACTTAATCCCCCTGCTCCACCACCGATAATAGCCACATCGCAATTAATGACTTTGCTCATGAGATTTCCCTTTAAACCATTTATACAGAATGGATAACGATGTAAGGGCCGCCAATCCTAATAACGGCCATAAAATTTGCGGTTCAAAAATAAGTCCTAAATTAGGTGTTTTTCCGATATCGAAAAGATGGCCTAACCCATTCCCCAGCATGACATAAACTAATGAGCCAGGCACAATTCCAAGTAAAGTTGCACTGATAAATGTCTTTGTCTTCACCCGTAATAAAGCAGGAACAATGTTAACGATCCAAAAAGGAAAGATTGGGATCAATCGCAGTATGAATAAATATTGAAAAGCGTTTTTGTTAAAACCATCTTGCATTTTTACAATCCAAGGTGATGCCTTACGCCTAAACCAATCATTTAATGCCAAGCGGACCGCCAAGAATAAAAATGTCGCTCCCAATGTTGCACTGATGACGACATATAAGGTTCCCCACCCAACCCCAAATAAAAATCCACCGGCTAAGGTTAAAAAGACAGCTCCTGGAATGGAAATAGCGACAGCCAATACGTAAATCAGCATATAAACAATACTGATTGCAACAAAATGGGTTTTTGTCCATGCCAATAAGGTAGTGCGATGTGCTTTTAAGGCAGCAAAACTCACATAGCGATCAAGTCGTAAAACAAAAAATAGAACCAGCATTAAAATGAGCAGGATTAAAGGGATCCATCGATGAATTTGCTTTTTATTCAAGACGGCTCCTTTTTTGTTTTAAACTTTCCAAGTAACGAATGATTTCATTGACTTGATTTTTCAACATTGATAAAGGTGCTGAAGCGCGGCTTAATGTCATAAGGCCGAAAACATGGCTCACTAAAAAATCAGCAACTGATCGAGCAACAACAGATTCAGCAAGCATTTTATTGTTTTTGCTGTTTGTTACGGCTGCCTGAAATAATTTGTGTAATTGATTACGAAAATCATTAATAATGGACGACACAATTTTTGTATGGGAAGGCAAATCAGACGCTGTCGCAACAAAGAAACAACCACACGATAAACGTCTGCTTTGCTTGAGCCGTATGAATTGATAAAAAAAATCTTGAATGGAAGAGACATCCGCATCCGATTTTCGAAGTGGTTTTAAAAGTGTCTCCGTAACGTTCTGTTGATAACGTTTAAGCATTTCAACGAAGAGCGTTTCTTTGCCGCCAAAGTATTTATAAATTGCAGTACGGTTCAGACCCGTTACATTCACTAAATCTTGAATCGATGCATTAAAGAATCCTTTTGACCAGAAAAGGTTCATAACATTATTAAGTACCTCTTCGTTGAGGTAACTTTTCATGACTTTTGGCATCCCTATCCCTATTAAAGAATAATCGTTCTTAATTTAAGAATAAACGTTTTTTACGAAAAATCAACCTGTTAAAATGATTAATCGCCTGATATTCCATACAAGGTCAAAAAATTTATTGATTTGACATTAGACCATGGTCTATGGTCTATAATCAGAAACAGGTAATCTAATAACGAATAGGAGTCTTTATAATGGTTAAAAAAATGAAAGCATCCAAAGACAGTTGTGAGCAATGCATTTGCGAGGAGTGCTGTGCTCAGATTCCGTCATCGGCCGCTGTAACGGCAGAAGGTGTAGATTATGTGCATCATTTCTGTGGGCAGCCCTGCTATGAAAAATGGCAAGCTAAACATAAAAAAGCGGGAGAGAATCATGATAAACAGTAAAAAATTAGAACAGATCGACCCAGCATTTGGCCTAATGAGCGCGTTTTCGTCGGGTAACAGGATCGCATTACTGCGACCCCGTCCCCTAAGAACAGTGCTTGCAACTTTCACCGCACACTGCTCAAGCCTTAATAAGACCGCTGTTTCCAGCAATCCGGCAACCACCGTTAATCATTAGCTGATGATATTTCCCACCAGGGTGACCATTGATCTTGAACGGGCCAGAATAACCGCTTACGTTTACGACGTTCAAGTCGTTGCGTAATGTATTCTTGATGAACTGGATCGTATGGTGTTGCGTCTCCACGAAATTTTATATGTCGCCTAATTGGAATTTTTGCAATCTCGATTAAGTCAAGGTGAGCGTATTGCCCATCTCGATCTTTGATCTTGCTAGAAAATACCCAATTGCGATGACCTTTCGAGCGGAAATATCTCTGGCGAACCCATTTCACACTTTTATTTCGGTGTCGGCGCTTAGCCCACCTCCACAGTGCTTTGAAGATTTGCATGCTGACATAGCCGAAGGTTTTCTTGGCACAGATAGCTCTATGATAATTCGCCCATCCGCGTATTTTAGGATTAAGTTGGCGAATTAAATTTTCAGTTCTAGCCGTAGCGTTTGATTTAATGGTTTCCCGGATATCATCCAGAAAAGCCTTGATGTTAGCTTTAGCAGGTTTACTTAAAAACTTGCCGTTGTACTTTCGTATGGTAACACCAAGAAAATCAAACCCTTCATCGATGTGTGTGATTTTAGTCTTCTCTTGTGAGAGTTCTAAACCCCGTTCATCTAAGAAGGCTTTAGCCGTTGGAATAACTTTATTTTCCAACACTTCTTGAGTTGCACCAGTTATGATAAAGTCATCTGCATAACTGCAAACGTTGACTTTATCAATTCGTTTTGAAATAGCAGCTTTCACTGTATCTTCCAAACCGCTGAGTGTAATCGTTAAAAGTGCGGGGGAAATTATTCCGCCTTGAGGTGTTCCACAGTGAGTAGAATACCTCTGTCCCTTCTCTATGTAGCCCGCGTCCAACCACTTCTTTAACATAGTCTTATCCATGGGAACATTGTTTAGTAACCATGTGTGGGAAATGCTATCAAAGCAAGATTTAATATCGCCTTCTAAAATAAATTTAGGAGAGTGTGGCTTAGCTAATGCTAAAAAGCATTGGCCTATAGCATCTGCCGTTGAACGCAGCGGTCGAAAACCATAAGCATTCTTGTCTGCCTTCATCTCAGCAATGGGTTCCAATGCTAACAAGTAAAGTGCTTGTTGGGCACGGCACCACATCGTTGGGATGCTCAGCGGGCGATATTTTCCTGGTTGCTTTTTCGGAATATAAATCCGTCGCAACGGTTGAGTTTGGTAACCTCGTCGTTTTAAGGACGAGGCTGCTTCCATCTTCTGATTGGAGGTACGCCAGAGGATATTATCAACCCCTGGTGTTTTCGCTCCGCGATTATCGGTTACTCGTTTCACTGCGAGCAATTTCGCATTGAACGAGTGAGTCAGGAGCCATTGCAAAGAGTTCACTTTACTATGTTTCCCTTCTCGGTATGCCTTTGCAATACGCATTTGCAGTCGCCGTACTTGAGCCTCCACGGTTTTCCAACTAATGGTGTCCCATGGGTGACTCTTCGTTGAAGCAGCACCAGTCGAGGGCCGCACCGATTTTAGCGGTGTTTCCCAAGCTGTCATTTGCATCGCTTCATACACGATGATTCTCCAAATTATCTTGCAATAAAGACCAGTTGGACGTCAGCGCATTTTCATGCCAGATGATGTTTCAATCTGTATCTACGCCATTACAGCACAGCATTCGCTTTTTCCAACCTCCCAATCCCGCACATCCATAGGCATCCCTTACGGTTTGCTGTCCTGACAAAGCAGGAGATGTACGGGGTTACCACGTTTCGTACAACCAACATAATGAATGGGTTAGGCTCTCCAATTTCACCGGTGGCACTACGTTTGCGATGTGTTACGGGCCAATCACATCCAGACCACGCACCTTTTGGTTGAAGCTTGTCAGCATCTTTAGCTTCTTGTAAATCACGGTGTTTATAAGGAGTTCACTTAGGTTAACCATACCATTCTTCCCTAGCGCCTCGCCGCCTTGACGCTGGCAGTTTCGGTTGCGCTTCACAGCACGTCCTACGGATTATCCGCGGCTACATTGTCCTCAGAGCTTCACACCATGTCGTTACCAACATCGCATGTCTGAGTAGGGAACCGCTGGCAAAACAGCGGGTTTCATCGTAGAATAACTCTACTTGAAACATTTCGTTGTACGACCTCGTGTCGCACGGCCCAGTGTTACGGAAGCCCCGATTTTCCGCCACTTGGGTATGATTTAAACATATTGATTGCTTCATAAACTCAGAACTGAGGTTTACTGAGATTTTCCACGTAAATCAATAGGCCATTCATCAATAACTTTTTCATCGTCAATAACATAAAAATTATCGAACATGTTGACCGTTGGATCACAATGAGCAACAACTAGCTCTAATACATCACCAACTTTAGGTAATGACTGCTCTATGTTTTTAGCTAAAGTAATTTTTCCATGCTCATCGCCAAAACCACCCCAGCTGTAGCAGTAGCCTGCAGGCTGAATAACAAGAGGCGGAGTTGAAACCTCATAAAGCGCTTTCCAGCCCGCGTCACAGGTAACGTGTGTAGATTTATTAGCACTAATAATTGTTGTTAATAACCGCATTGCTGGCTTAAATTTATTATCATGTTCATCGTTATTGTTTGACTGTATAGAGAAATATTCTGAATCCATAATGGTATAAGAGCCAGGTTGCACTTCTGTAACAGCAGGGCTCTCTAAATCAATCTCATAGGTTCCTGTTCCTGAACCTGTTAAAGTAAGACGATTTTTATCAATAGTTTGTAATGCAGCTAAACATTCAGCAGCTTTTTGCATTGCTGCCTTTGATTGTCTTTTTCGCTCTTCAAAATCATATATGTGTTGTAAATTGCCAGCGTAGCATTGAATTCCTTTTACTGAAATGTGTTTTAATTTAATTAACTCATTGTAAAATGAAATGACGTCATTATACAGAATCCCTGTTCTACCAATTCCAGGATCAATATCTATTAAAACATTTAAAATTTTGTTTTGATCTTTTGCTAAGGTATTTAACGCAACAGCATTCTTAATATCATCAACAACTATTGCTATATCATTACTTTTTTGTAAACACCATCTAAGTTTATCTAGCTTAATTTCAGTGACAACTGGCGAGGTAATCAAGATGTTATTAATATCTTCTTTTAAAAGAGGTATCGCTTCAGAAACTTTTGCAACGGCCACACCGACTGCGCCTGCTTCAACTTGCATCTTGGCAATTTTGGAGCATTTGTGAGACTTTACGTGAGGTCTTAATGTCTTAGTTTTTGCACTAACTTCTTGCTGCATCAAATTAATGTTTTGTTGCAAAAAATTTTTTCCGATAATCAAACAAGGTGTATCAAGTTGCTTATGGTAGTGTTGATTTTTATTCATGATAATCAAACTACTGTTGGTGTACCTAAGAAAGTTCCTTTACAATTTGGTGTGCTCCACACGGTATAAGTTACCCCTACTGGCGATAGTGTTTGCTCGTATAATTTCATTGGCTCAGACCAATTTTTACCTTGTTTCGTTTTACCACTGACAATGGCATTAACTATATTGAAGTATAAATTATCTTTTTTTACTGTTTTGTAGGATAAGTAGCGAATATTAACGCCATTCAATCCATTGATACCTTCTTTGCTTGTGATTTGTTTGATGGTTGTCACGATGACACTGGGTGAATGTGATTTACAGTAAGAATTTGTTATACCCTTTCTGATAGGTGTGAAGTTTGAAAAAACAGCCGTCCAAATAACTTTGCCTGAATGACTTGAAGCATAGCTTATACCTGTCATTGTAAAAAGTGACATAAGTAATATAACTAAAATTGAGTTAAATGGTTTCATTAGTAAAATCAACTCCCATTGATAAAATCGAATTAAATATAATCAGTAACAAAAACCCTCGTTTTCGTTACTTCAGCGTACACCCCAAAAGCGATGATATTCAGCATTGAATATTGGGCATAAAAATCGTTACAAATTCAAAGTTAAATATCTTGCTTAAGCAATATGAGTTACATTACCATTACCGCTAAATTTTATCAATGGGACATGTAAATGCTCATCGGATATGCTCGAGTTTCGACACCGGATCAATATCTACGTATGCAAGAAGACGCACTAAAGAGCGTTGGCTGCAAAGACATTTATACCGATATTGCTAGCGGAGTTAAAACAGCGCGACCAGGATTATTTGAAGCCTTCTCTCATTTACGCGAAGGTGATACTTTGGTGGTTTGGAAGCTTGATCGGCTTGGACGTTCTCTAGCGCATTTAATTCAAACCGTTAAAGAATTAAGTGAAAAAAATATTGGTTTTAAATCATTGCAAGAAAATATTGATACCACCACTTCAGGTGGCCAACTCATATTTCATATATTTGGCGCACTTGCAGAGTTTGAACGTGAATTAATTCGTGAGCGCACCCAAGCAGGCTTAAAAGCAGCAAGAGTGCGTGGGCGTCTTGGCGGTCGACCGCCGACTTTAAATCCATATGATGTAAAAAAATTAAAGAAGCATTACGATAAAGGTGAATTGTCTGTACAAGACATTTGTAAGTTGTTTAATATAACAAAGCCAACTCTATACCGTTATTTAAAGCCTAAACCTACCAAAGCTATTCAATGATACATGACCTGTTTCAGTTAAATGATGATGAGCTTGCTTTGGCTCAATCTAAAAATGGTTCTAAAAATAAGTTGGGTTTTGCTGTCCTACTTAAAAATTTCCAAGTTGAACATCACTATCCAAAGCACAGTAAATACATCAACCCTGTCATGTTAAATGTGCTAGCTAACCAACTCAACATCCCGCCTTCCGTTATTAATGATTATGACTGGGAAGGACGGACTACGGAACGTTATAGAAAAGAAATCCGAGCATTATTAGGTTATAAAAAAGCTAAAGACAGCGATATTACTCGGTTCAAGCGATGGCTTGCCTGTGAAATTTTTCCTACAGTTACGAAAAAAATAGAATTTATAGAGCATGCTTATACTTATTTTCATAAACAACGTATGGAACCTCTGACCTCAAATCAATTGGAACATCATATTAATAGTGCCTTCAATCAATTTGAATCAGAGCTCTTTCATAGTACTTATAAACAGCTACCAGAAAAAACTAAGCAAACTATGGACGTGCTTTTAATCACTCCAAGCAGTATCGATGAGGATTTAAAGGATGAAGATCAGAGTATAACTAACATTCGTTTTAAACATCTTAAAAAAGATGTCCCTGGTGTCAAGCTAAAACATGCTGAGTTTGAAATTAATAAGATGCAGGCTTTTTCTAAATTAAATCTTCCTACTGAATATTTAGATACTTTACCCAAAAAGTTAGTCAAAAAATATTATCAACGTATCATGGCAGAGCCACCCAGTAGCATTATGCAGCATGAAGCAAACATAAGATACGCTACGTTTGCTCTGTTTTGTTATCATCGTTCACAAATAACTATTGATAATGCCATTGATTTATTTATGCAGTTGATTCATAAGTTACAAACTAAAGCGGAACAGGACATCACTAAACAAATCGTGTCTGATGTGAAGCGTGTGGATGGCAAGTTCGACATTCTGTACATATTGGCAAACACTGCGCTGAACAACCCTGAAGGCATTATTCAAGATAAAATTTATCCTGAAGTCAGTGAGTCAACACTAAAAAACTTAGTGCAGGAATTGGGGAATAAAGGTAAATGGTACGATACCCAAGTCAACAATAAAATCCGATCACTCTACTCTCATGCCAGCAGAAAACCATTGCTTGCTTTATTGAGCGCATTCGATTTAAAAACAAACTTAAATCAGAGCAAACGGATTTTAGCAGCATTGGAAGTCATTAATCGGTATAAAGACATTAAAGGCAAATATTTTCCTAATACCGATGAAATCCCCATTGAAAACATCATCCCTAATGAGTGGGTCCATTTGGTTGTTGAAAATGTTGAAGACACAGATGCAAAAAAATTAAGTTTGAAAATTAACCGTATGAGTTATGAAATTGCAGTGTTGCAAGCACTTTGCAGGCAGATAAGTTGCAAAATGATTTGGATTGAAGGAGCTTACCGCTATCAAAATCCAGATAAAGAATTACCCCAGGATTTTGATGAAAACCGAGCATATTATTACAATTTATTAGGGCTGCCGCTGAATGTGAAAGACTTCATTGAGCCTAGAAAACTAAATTTGCATAATCATCTTACGAAATTAGATAAAAACATTCTGCACAATAAAAAAGTTTCTATTACAAAAAAGCATGGGGGTCGAATTAAAATATCGCCTTCTGAACCACAAATTGAGCCACCTAATATTAAAAAGCTACATCGAGCTATTCGCCAGTCTTGGGGTATGATAAATCTCATTGATATTTTAAAAGAAACGGATTTGCAAATTGAATTTACTCAACAATTTCAATCTGTAGCAAGCCGAGAACACCTGCTGAAAGAAACTTTGCAGCAAAGATTATTACTCTGCCTTTACGCCATTGGAACGAACACAGGATTAAAACCCATTAGCGCAGCCAATGGCAATGTAACATATTCTGATTTAAGGTATGTTAAAAGGCGATTTATAACGCCTGAGAATGTTAAAGCCGCTATTGTAGATATTATTAATCGCATTTTAGCCGTACGCGATCCCAGAGTTTGGGGAGAAACCACTACGGGTGTTGCATGTGACTCAAAAAAATTGAGTGTATGGGATCAAAATTTAATGGTTGAGTGGCACACACGCTATAGAGGCCGGGGGGTGATGATTTATTGGCATGTAGATAAACAATCTTTATGCATTCACTCGCAATTAAAAACCTGCTCCTCTTCTGAAGTCGGAGCTATGTTTAAAGGTATTTTACAACATTGTACAGACATGATCATAGATAAAGCGTACATGGATACACATGGGCAAAGTACTTTGGGTTTTGGCGTGGGTGAATTATTAAACTTCAGTTTATTACCAAGATTAAAAAATATTGATGAACAAAAACTATATTACCCTTCATCAAAAGAAAAATCAGACTACAAAAATATTCAAGATATTTTAAAGGGTGTCATTAATTGGAAGCTTATTGAAGAAAATTATAACGAAGCAGTCAAACACATTGTTGCATTGAAACTTGGCATGCTGGAACCGGAAGTATTTATAAAGCGATTTAGTAAAGACAATTATCAACATCCCATCTATAAAACTTTGGTGGAGATTGGTAAGATCTCTAAAACTATTTTTTTATGCAATTATTTGATGTCGGAAGAACTCAGAATTGAAATTCATGAATCACAAAACATTGTTGAGCGCGTTAACAGTATTATGAGTTTTATTTTTTACGGTAAGCTTGGAGAGATATCTACTAACATAAAAACAGAGCAAGAATTGTCGATCTTTAGCTTGCATTTATTACAAGCTTGCATGGCATATATTAATACTTTACTTATTCAAAATGAGCTTTCAAAATCAGAATGGCAAAATCAATTAACGCTTGAGGATAAACGGGCACTTAACGTACTCATGCATTCCTACATAAATCCGTATGGTTTGTTTCCTTTAGATTTGTCCGAGCGATTAGGAATAACTAGTGATCCACACAACTCTAATAGGGCTTCTCAAACTAAAAAAACACCCACGAAAAACCAACAAACCGAAGTCGCTGTTTAAATTGTCAACAAGTGGCGGGAAATAGGGCCTTCCGTAACACTGGGCCGTGCGACACGAGGTCGTACAACGAAATGTTTCAAGTAGAGTTATTCTACGATGAAACCCGCTGTTTTGCCAGCGGTTCCCT
>Ga0210012_1001456_pt1 | contig 22602 bp, 22 predicted proteins | sample CryGeymeta201504_FD_183974 | JGI IMG/M metagenome (GOLD analysis project Ga0210012, IMG submission 183974) | Groundwater microbial communities from Crystal Geyser aquifers in Utah, USA - Crystal Geyser metaG 2015-04 (SPAdes) (version 2) | ecosystem: Environmental > Aquatic > Deep subsurface >... | reverse complement strand
CAAATAAACTGTGTCAAACTAACCTGTTGCCAATTTATTAAACTAACAATCAAACCAACCGCCACAAACCCAATAATAAACCACTGGACGCCAGTCATTTCACGCCTCTTTACCAAGCAACTAACAACAGCAATAACCGCCAGCAACCCAACCAACAACTCCTTCCACGCCGCAATCAGCAAACTCACACCGGCGTAATTAACCAATTCCAATTTATACAACAAAAAGGTGCTCAACAAGCCATGCAACGGTGTTAAAGCCAACAAAATAATCATCAGCACCCAACTCGTTTTTTGCAGAAACTTAATCATCAAAACCGATTTAAACTTACTCAAATTTACTACAAATCAGCACTAAAAACCACTACAATCATTTAGCATTCATAAACCAATGACCTCATGCCCATCTACACCAAAATCGGCGACCAAGGCCAAAGCAGCCTCTACAACGGCGACAAACTCCCCAAAACCAACCCGGTATTCGAACTCCTCGGCAAAATGGATGAACTAAATGCCACCATTGGCATCTGCTGCAGCCTTTGCACTCAATCAAGCCTCATTACCGAATGGCAAGAAATCCAAAAAAAACTCTTCGCCATCAGCGCCAAAATTGCCAAAGCCCAACAAGTCCGCAATCAAGTCCTCCCCACCGACATCACCAACCTCGAAACCAAAATCGACACCTACATGACCAAAGCCGGCCCACTAACCAGCTTTATCCTACCCGGTGGTTCACCTCTAGGCGCTCAACTCCACTACACCCGCACAATTGTCCGCACTGTTGAACGCACCTTTTTTCAAATCGAAGAACAACCACCAAACCCCGCCATAGGTCCATATCTTAATCGATTATCCGACTACTTTTTTGCTGTGGCCCGCCTAGTTAACAAAGAACAAGCCACAGAAATCACTTGGTAACTAAATCTGCTCCACCAACTCCTCAAACCGACTAAAAATCGGCCCATAAAAATCCTGAGTCATATCCAATCCGGCTTTCTTCAACAAATTAAGTGGATAATCACTACCGCCGCTCTTTAATAAATTTAAATAACGATCGGCATCACCACTCAAAATATGCTCGGCAAAATTGTAAGCCGCCGCAATTCCGGTCGCATATTGATAAACATAAAAATCATAATAAAAATGCGGAATCCGCGCCCATTCAAACTTAATATAAGCATCAGCACTCATGGTAGGGCCATAATATAATTTATTCATTGCCTCATATTGATCACACAAAAAATCCTTCGTAATCGGCACACCTTTAGCAACCGTTTCATGCAACATCAACTCAAATTCCGCAAACATTGTTTGTCTAAAAAACGTGGCCCTAATGGTATCAATTTCATGATGCAACACCGCCAAACGTCGATCACCTTCCCAAGTTTTTAATAAATGATCAGTCAACAAACGCTCATTAACAGTTGATGCAATTTCCGCCGTAAAAATCGGATAATTTGCCAAACTATACGGCTGATTTTGGTTAGCCAAATAACTATGCATCGAATGTCCAGCCTCATGCATCAGCGTAAATACATCATTTAACGTCCCATCAAAGTTCATCAAAATATACGGCCACGAATCATAACACCCGCTCGAAAAAGCCCCGCTGCGCTTCCCCTTGGTTTCATATTTGTCTACCCAACCGCCACGTAAACCTTCCTCCAAGACTTTTACGTAGTCGTCACCCAGCGGCTTCGCCGCCTCCACACACAACTCAATCGCCTCATCAAAACTAAATTTTAACTCCACACCCATTACCGGCACCCGCAAATCCCACATCCTAATCTCATCCAAATCCAATAACGACTTCCGTTTTTCCACATACTTATAAACCACATCCAAACGCTTATGAACCTGCTTAATCAAATTATGATAAACCTCAACATCAACGTTCTTGCCGTGTAAAGCCGCAGCAGCGGCCGACTCATAGTTGCGGACCTCCCGCAAAAAATCATGTTGTTTAACCACAGCCCCAAGCACCTCAGTCAACGTATGAATATGTCCTTCGTACTCCTTATAAACAGCCTCAAACGCCGCCTGTCGCACACCACGATCCTGCTTCTCCAACAAAGTTGAGTAATTACCGTGTGTAACCGCAACTTCCGCTCCAGTCTCATCTTTTACCTTACCAAAATGCGCATCCACATTATCAAAGTTACTAAAAATATTATAAGGATCATCCCACAACATACCGGCACGAGCCAATAACGCCTCTTCCTTTTTAGACAATACATGCGGTTTTTCACGCTTAACCTGCTTTAACTGCATCACAAAGTCACTAAATTGTTGATCGGCAATCAGAGTATCCAAAAATTCATCTTCCAACTTCACCAATTCCGGATCAATAAAAGAAACCGCTTGCCCAAAATCGTTCCACAACTTTTGCACACGTTTTAAACAAATACTTGTCGCCTCATCACTAATATCCTCACTATCTTTTAAATTTGCCCAAACATAAACTTTTTCCAACAACCTTGCCACTTCACTAATCTTTGTCAAACAAGCCAAAATAACATCGGCCGTCTTCAACTGTTCTTTATATTCCACTAACGATGGTAACTCGGCAGCCACCTTATTAAAATCAACTTCCCAAGCAGACACATCTTTATACATAGGGGATAAATCCCATTTATTTTTCATATATATCTTGTTAATCAAAAAAGCCCAGTCATTCTAACAAATGACCGGACCAAATGCTAATTAACTATTTAATTAGAACTCAATAATATTTCGTAAATGTGTTTCGTAAATCAATTCAATAATCTCGCCACGTGTAATCGCTTCTTCCGGTTTAAAATAACCTTTTGGCGCACTACCTGTTAAATACTTTGTCCCAAAATGTCTTTGTGCAAAATCACTAAGGTCAAAATATCGAACCGCCCAATCAGCATATGGTAAATACCAACGATTCACACTTTGCAAAGTCACATCCGCAAACGGACGTCGACTTACATTATACTCCAAGAAAAAATTGGCACGCCCCTCACGTCTAACCATTTCCAGAAACGCCTTATAAAACTCAGCACGCTTCATTACCTGATAAGGACGGAAAGTTCCATCCGGATAACCGTTAATCGCACCAATAGCTACAGCTTGGCGTAAATAGGGAATATACCATTCTCCTTCATTAATATCATAAAAGGGCACCGGATAATTAGAAGTCGCAGTAACATCTACAGCACGTAACATAACAGCAACCGCTTCCGCTCTAATTAAAGATTCATTCGGACGTAAAGTTTTATTGTATCCACCGGTATCACCGGTAAAAATTCCTTGCTCAAAAGCATATGAAACCGCCTCACAAAACTCTGTTCCCGGTTGTACATCTACAAAACCGGCACATCCATAACCAGTCGGAGGTTGTGGATTTGAACCGCTAATCAAAATTTCATAATTATCTGTATCGTACTTAATAGGTGAAGAGGTTGTATCCGCACGCAATTCAAATCGATAACGAGTATTTGGATTTAACGCGTTTTGCAAAACAAAAGTATAATTTTGTGCAGTTGTATGAGCGCTAAAAAACCGATCCGTAAACACACGAGTAATCAAAGTATTGTTCATATCGTAAACCTTCAAATCAACATTAGCAGCTTGACTCAAAGCAAAACGAACATCAACAGAAGCAACCGGCTGATTAAAGTACAAATTAGGTGAAGCAATCACCGTAAAGTCCCTAATCAAATTTTCATCAACACCACTAGTTACAACATTTCTTGTCTTACCATCTAAACGAACAGAATAAGTACGGCTACTATCGGTAGCATCTGTCCTCACCATAAAATAATCCGAATAAGTTTGATTAACCTGAGTCGGTCTAAACGCAAACTCAAATTTAACGCTACCATTAGCCGGAATTTGCTGAGTAGAGTTTACAATTCGATATGCAAAAATACTGTTTGGCACATCAATAACACTAAAATTAACAGGTACATTATAATAATTATAAAGCATCACCGATTGCGTATAACCAGTATCCGTATTGGCATCGATCGTACCAAAATCCACAGTAGATCGGCTTAAAGCCACGCTACCTGCCGGAACCGGTGTCGATGTCAAAACAACCGCACTCAAACTAAATGGAATTCTTTCCCAAACGCTTCCCACACTATCTCTATACAAAACTTCTGCCTGCTCAGTAAAAGTACCAGCAATAGCAGAATTAACGGTAAAAGCTACCGACCCGGTATTACCCGGCGCAATCGAATTTGTCGTATAATTGTCATAAAGCGCAAAAGGGTAACCGGGCGTGGTAGCCAAAACCGGGAACACAGTTTGATTAGTATTATTACGTACCTTAACTTCCTTAATCACAACAACGTTCTTTTGGACTTGGCCAAAATTAATCGTAGAACTACCATCCACAATTGTAACGTCTGCAGTAGCCACAAACGCAGCCAACTGACTAATAGGCAAAACACCGGCAATAAGCACCATTGCCAGTGCCGTTCCCAGAATCTGCTTTAAATGCTTAATCAACATAAAACAAATTATTAAAATAATTACGCACGAACTATAAAACTAATCAATGAACTAGTCAAGCGTAATTAGGCTATTACAAATCGGGGAAATAATCAGTATCGCATCACCATCACATCCACCCGGCTTTTGTAGTCATTCCAGTTTCTCTCAGTTTGTACACTCCAGTGGGCTGGCGCCTGTTCCTCGTTTTTAACCAGCCCAGCATGGGCTATGTGATGATCAGGCCAGCAGGCCTATGCGATGTTGGTTTTTACAAAGTGGCACAATATCCTCATGTGACCTTTTAATAGCAAACCGCTGCGGATGGTGAATTTCTTGATACGGCTTATTGCAGCTTGGATAAGCACATTTCCCATTGTGTTTTGCAACTGCCTCACGTTTTGTTTGTACTGGAATATACCTAGTAACTTTTTTTGATTTTCCCAGCACGCTGGAAATTTTTGGTGCAGGCTCAATTTTTGTTAGCAGCTCGCTTAAAACCTTGCCTAGCGGGATTTTTATTTTAGCCTCTTTCTCTAACTGTTGCTGGAATTTTCTAAATTCCAGTGCTGTCTTTTTGTCCACTTTATATGTACGCAACACCTCTTCAACGTTCTTACGCCCCATGCCGGCTAACTTAGCTGCAAACTCAAAGATAGAATAAAAACCGCGCTTACGATAAAGCTGACGTTTATCCACCTCGGGCAGCAAGGCCGCAAATTTGCGGCTCCACATCCTAGCGTTATTTCCATACTCCTGACACAATCTGTACAATGTAGAATCATCCATGTTTGCTAATCAAAGAATGTCTAAATTGTAGCTGATTCCGCTTCTTGAAACCAGCCATTTATGGCTTACTAATGCTATTGTACCACATGTTCCGCATGCCCAAGCATACACCTACCAAACAGAAGGCAACGTGGTAAGTACACTCTCACCTAGCCCCACAAAAATGCAATTTCCGACTCCATCTTCATAAATTTCAAAATCTCTTCTTACACCAGCCTTACACGCCAAAAACGAAACACCGCAAATTGGGTCAACTCAAACTTTCCAGCACGCTGGGAATGTCTAACTAAAATTCTACCCGATTTGTTTAATGAGCCCAACAACATTTGTTGCCTTAAACCACCATTCCCCTCAAAGCCTCAATCACCACCTTAATTTTCCCCAACGCCTCTTCAACTTGCTTTTCATTATTCAGTTCCCCCAACGTTAATCGCAAGGCCGAATACCCATCATTCTCACTAACGCCAATTGCCTCCAAAACATGCGAGACCTCCAAAGATCCCGAGCTGCAAGCCGCCCCGGTCGAAACACAAATTCCTTCCTGCTCCAATCGCATCAACAAAGACTCACCCTCAACATCACCAATAATCACGCTCACATGATTCGGCAAACGGTGCTCACGACTACCCGTCAACTTAATACCTAAACCATCGTCCACTAAGCCCCTAATTAAATAATCTCGCCAACCTGTCAATTTAGCCACATTCCCTACACGCTCAGCACAAGCCAACTCATAGGCAGACGCCAAACCTACAATTCCCGGTACATTTTCAGTACCCGACCGCAACCCAAACTCCTGAGCACCCCCCATAATTTGTGGCAATAGATCAACATCACTATTCCCAATCACCAAAGCCCCAATGCCTTTTGGCCCATAAATTTTACTAGCATTAATTGATACCAAATCCACCGGCAAATCACGCAAATTGATTTCATAATAAGGCGCAGCCTGACAGGCATCCGTATGTAACAGCACGCCGTGCCTCCTACAAACACCTCCCAACGCCACCAAATCCTGAACAACCCCAATTTCATTATTCGCAAACCCAATACTCACCAAAACCGTATTTGGTTTAATTGATGCCTCCAATTTTACCAGATCAATCAAACCATCCGCATCAACATCTAAATAAGTTACCTCCACACCTTGAGCCTCTAATTTATAAGCGGCTGCCAACACGGCATCATGCTCAATTTTACTAATAATAATATGCTTAACCGGCAAAGTAGAAGCTTCAACAACGCCAAACAAAGCTAAATTACAACTTTCGGTACCTCCACCCGTAAAAATCACATTTCGACTACTCGCACCCATTAATTTTGCCAATTTTTGACGCGCCTCATCAACTGCCGCCTTAGCAACACGCCCGGGTTTATACAAAGACGATGGGTTGCCAAACTGCTCAATAAAATAAGGCTCCATTGCAGCAAACACCCGTTTATCAACAGGTGTTGCGGCCGCATGATCTAAATAAATCATAACAGATTATTCATATTTTTCTAAAGAAACCGATTCTACCACAACCTCATCAAAAGGCTTGTCCATACCATCCACTTCAACAGCTGCAATATCATCAACCACTTCCATGCCTTCAAACACTTGTCCAAAAACAGAATGAACATCATCTAAAAACGGTGTTCCTTCTTCAGCCTGTACAATAAAAAACTGACTACCGGTTGTATTTGGAAACTGTGTTTTAGCCATAGATAAAGCCCCACGATGATGCCTCAACTCTGGTGTAAACTCTTCACCAATTGCCGTGCCCTTCCCTTTATAACTATATCCACCCATGCCATCCAAACCATCTATATCACCACCTTGAATCATAAATCCATCCATTACACGGTGAAAAATGGTACCATCATAATTCCCTTCCTCAACATGAAAAACAAAGTTTTTATGTGTCTCCGGAATTCCTTCCTTAAACAAACGTGCCTTAATCACACCCATATTAGTCTTAAAAACCAGTATCTCTTCACCAATTTCCGGCATAGCCAATTGATCAATAGTATTCATAGTTGTAGTTGTGTTACTTGGTAATGTAGTGGTGTCTGCATTGCATCCCACTAAAAGTAGTGCAAGAATTGCAACCGCAACTAATGTAAATCGCTTAAATATAAATTTCATAATAAAGATTACATTATAAAGACACCCAATTCTATACCACAGCTTATTCACAGATTCTAGTCCAGATTACATGTCTTCCATAAACTTCCCTCAAATTATCGGCCACAAACTAACTAAGCAACACTTAGACAACTTAATAAACACCAACCAACTTCCCAAATCACTATTGCTAGCCGGTCCCGGCCAAATTGGCAAAACCACCATCATTAGCCGTTTAGCACAAATTCTCCAGTGCACAAATCAAGGCTGCCAAACGTGTGCCACCTGCCAACAAGTCGCCGCCCAAACCCAAATCAACACCCATTTTTTTATAGAACCAGGCTTATTTGGAATCGACGCAATTCGAGAACTAAAAGTCCAAGCCCACCTAACCAGTACTTCAAAACATCATCTCTTTATCATCAAAAACATCGAACGACTGAACATCCCCGCCAGCAACGCCTTCCTAAAACTACTAGAAGAGCCACCCGCCCCCGTGCGCTTCCTCTTAACCACAAGTAACGAAATCGACCTCCTGCCCACCATTCGCTCACGCTGCCAAACGCTAAGATTAAACAATCTTTCAACAACCGAACTAACAACATTTGCGACCAAAAATCTACCCGAAACCAACATTACCGATCTCCAGTTAACGCTAAGTTTAGGCAAACCGGGCCGCCTGCAAGAATTAGCCCAAAATCCCGAATATTTTGCCCAACTACAAACTTGGTATCAAAAACTTTCCGACCTAGACAATACCCCCCTTTCTCCAAACCACTTTCTCCTAACAAAGGAAATTTCCGGTTTAGACCGTTCCCAAATCATCGAATTCCTCATCACTTACCAAATTTTAGTCCGCAACCAACCGGGAAGTCCCAAACTTAAAATCATTCAAACAACCATCAACAATATTAACGCTAACTTTAATGCACAACTAAGCCTAGAAAATCTCTTTCTCACAACCACAAAAGTGTAGTATAAATAACTAGTTAACATATTAGATGTCCTATGTATTCAAAATCTCAAAATGCACACATTAAAAAACTAAGAGGAAGATTCAACAACTACCTCCAACATTTGCAGGCCAGTACTAACAATCCGCAAAAACGTCTGTTTATCTTTGGCTTGAGTATCATCACTGGCGGCTTCGCAATTTTAACAACACTCTTATTAGTCTATAGCATATTTCTCCCCTCTGTAAATTCCATTCAAAACTACCTCGGCCCCCCATCTACAGAAATGCTAGACGTTAACGGCAAACGCCTCTACACAATCTCCGACGATCAAATTAGAGACATTATCCCCATCTCTCAAATCCCCAAAACAGTTCAACAAGCCACAATTGCCATTGAAGATGACCAATTCTACCAACATCACGGCTTCGACGTTGGCGGCATCATTAAAGCTGTCTTCAGCCAAATCGGCATTGGTAAAGCCCGCGGTGGTTCCACAATTACACAACAGCTAATTAAAAACACCTTCTTAAGCTCAGAGCGAACAATCACCCGAAAAATCAAAGAAGTAATTCTCTCCACCCGCCTCGAAAGAGCCTTCGATAAAGACGAAATCCTCGAAATGTACCTAAATCAAATCCCCTACGGCGGTACCGCCTACGGTGTTGAACAAGCCAGCGACGTTTTCTTTAACAAAGACGCCAAAGACCTCACGCTTGCCGAATCAGCCATCCTAGCCAGCCTCCCCAACGCCCCCAGCTACTATTCTCCCTACGGCAACAACCGCAATTCAACCCTAACCAAAGAGTTTACCGCAGCCGAAGCCGACAAACGCAAAATCAAAGACATTAGCGATCTTAATGACGAAGAGTATATCTTTGGCTTAATCGGACAATGGATAGACTTACCCAACGGTACCAAAATTTACCTACCAGGCCGCGTCGATACCGTTTTAAAAAGAATGGAAAACCTCAACTACATTACCGAAGCGGAATACAAAACAGCCGTAACAGAAAGCAATAAAGTCCAATTCCAAGCCAACCACTCCTCCATTAAAGCCCCCCATTTTGTTTTCTACGTGCGCGATATTCTAGAACAACAATTTGGCAAAGAACTCGTAGAGTCCGGTGGTCTAAAAGTATATACATCATTAAACCTAGACCTACAAACAAAAGCCGAAGAACTAATCAGCCAAGCCACCGAAACCAACAAACAACGCGGTGCCACCAACATGAGCCTAGTTAGCATCGATAACGCAACCGGTCACATTCTAGCCATGGTCGGCTCCTCCGATTATTTTAATGAAGAAATTGATGGCAACGTCAATATTACCACTTCCCTCAAACAACCAGGCTCATCATTCAAGCCTTTTGTTTATGCCAAAGCTTTTTTAAATAGATACGGCCCCGGCACCGTCATTTGGGACGTAAGAACTGCCTTTGGCCCAAATTATCCCAACAATTACGACGGCCATTTTATTGGACCAACCAGTATTCGCTACGCACTTGGTCAATCTCGCAATATCCCTGCAATTAAAGCCTTCTACCTAGCCGGCGAAGAAAAAGGGGTAATCGATCTAGCCACAAAAATGGGAATCACAACCCTAAAATCAAACTACGACTATGGTTACCCACTAGCCCTAGGTAGTGGCGAAATTCAACAACTCGAACTAACTCATGCCTACAGCGCCTTTGGACTTAATGGTAAACAAGCCCCACTAACACCAATCCTCAAAGTTGAAGACAGCAAAGGTAATATTCTTTACGAAGCACCAAAAGAAATTAAATACCAAGATGTCTTAGATAAACAAGCATCATACCTCATTAGCAACATTTTATCAGACCACGAAGTTAACTTAGGCTCAAACCTCGAACTTAGCGATCGTCCCGCAGCCGTTAAAACCGGTACCAGCAACAAAAAAATCGACGCAAATAAAATTCTCCCAAGCAACACTTGGACAATTGGCTATACACCACAACTAACAACCTCAGTTTGGTCCGGTAACAGTAACGGTGATGCCATGCGCGCCAACGCCAGCGGCTACAGCAACGCCGCCCCAACCTGGAAAAAATACATGGAATACGCCAACAAAACTCTAGAAATCAAACCAACCGAATTTACAAAACCAGAGGAAATAAAATCCGTAGCCATCAGCAAAATTTCCGGCCTTCTTCCTGGTAAAAACACTCCAAAAAGCATGATCCGTACCGACCTATTCGCCAGTTACGCCGTTCCCAAAGAAGTAGACAACTCCTTTACCTCAGCCACCGTAGACATTCGTAACGGCCTCCTACCAAACGAATACTGCCCCAACGAATTCGTTCAAACCGCAACCTTTATCACCCCCCATTCCGTTATCCCCGGTTTCCTTAATTGGGAAGAAGCAATCTATGCTTGGCTAAACCGACCAAAAGACGACAAAAACGCACTAGTCGAAGGCAACATCTTCTACCGAACACCCCCGCGTGAAGAAAGCGACCTTTGCTCCAAAGATGCCGCTAAAAACAGACCCGAAATCTCAATCACTAGCCCCGTCAACTTTAGCGCCTTAGACTACGGCACAAGCCCTGTTACCGTTAGCTACTCAGCGCCCAACGGCATCGACCGTATCGAATACTCTATGGATACCGCCATTCAATACACTGCCACCTCAGGCACCTACGACGGTAATATCCGCGTCACACGCAATTTACAACCAGGATCGACTCATAATGTCATCGCCAAGGTTATCGACAAACAGGGCTACAGTAACACCGCCACAATCACCGTCAAAATTGGCACATCCAATACACCACCAATTACAGAACCGGTGCCAGACCCAACCCCAATCCCCGAACCACTACCTTTCGAAGACCCCGTAATAACTCCAACAACAACGCAACCCATCACCCCCGAAAGCGCCCCAATCATCAATCTAGCGCAATAACTCAATCATCATTAAGGCGGCATTTGCCGCTTCAATCCCTTTATTAGCCAGGTCATCACCCGATCTGGCTTTTAATTGAGCCAAATTATTTACCGCCAAAACCTGCTGAATCACCGGTATTTCAAACTCATATGCCACCTTGTTCATCCCTTCATTTACAGCATTCGCCACCATTTCAAAATGATACGTCTCACCTTTAATAATTGCGCCTATACACACAATGACCGCCGGTTTCTCTCTCTTTGCCAATGCCTTAGCCATCAAACTAATCTCTAACGCTCCCGGCACCTGCACCAATTTAATATCGGCCGCCTGTACACCAGTACCAACTAAAACTTCCTTACATTTATTCACCATATTGTCCGTAATATCCGCATGCCACAGACTTTGAATAATCACAATTTTAGCAGACTCTTTCAAAACAATTTGTGGCATGCCATACTCCTTTTTCATTTAATTTTTCTGTAAAGAAGATAAAACGCTCAACATATGATAAGCCGAAACCACAAAGATCCCAGTACTAAATGGCACCCATAAAGGAAAAGCCACAATTTCCACCGGACTCAAAAATGACCAAAGCCCAAACTTTACCCCCAAATACACAGAAACAAAGCCAACCAACACTGCCAAAATCATCAAAATCCGCTCTGCATTATTTGACACAAACCAACGCATAAACAAAATCGTCATTGTTGCTCCCAATACAAAATAGTTAACACCAGCCAATACCGTCGCCGCCCCTAAAAATAAAACAACTACCACAAACTCATTAAACACGGCTCTCAAAACAAATTTAGGCATTTTTTTAGCCGACACACGCACCACTTCCTCTTGAGGACGCATTTTAGGAAACTTCATAAACAAAAGCTTCGCCAACAAACAGCTACTATAAGCAACAGCCCACATTGCAACAATTGCCGCAAAAATCAGCCAGTAAGAAATTCCCAAATAGTCAGAAACCACTATCCGCCAAATCTCAAAAAATCGGCCTGCAGCCAAAACCATCACCGGAATTGCACTCGTCACCACAACCTGCTTCCAATTTAGCTTTGCCAATAACCACCACAACGCAAACAACATCACATAAAAAACCAATAATTGCATCTTATTAATCCCACTCCCCCAAATCAAAGTCCCCACCCCCACAATCACCGTAAGCCCCAACACTAACCGCATCCACACATTATCATTAAAACAAAATAATTTTTTATCTGACATATACGCAAGTTACTATTAAATTTACAGCCATTATAGCAAGCTGATCAACTTTGTAAATCTCGATAAAAGATCTAGTTAAACGTCTCCTCAAAACTATATGATTCGTTATTATCCTCATAATGCTGTAACTCATTCAAAATAAAATCCTCCTCCTTTTTTTTAAGCAATTCCTTTGAATCGAAAAAGAATTTAAGCGCAATATTGACCATTCGACTTTTGTTATCACCAGCCTCAAGCTTTTCCCAATTTTGCTCTGTAAACGATATCGTGGAACGAAATGCAGGCATATATAAATAAGATTACAGTGGTTACGATATACTTGGATCGTAACCAAGTATTTATTGTCAAGCCCCACAAAACCCCAGAAGCTTAAAAAGTATTCAGATTTTGCCGCAGCAAAAGATTTTTTTTGTAAGCGTACATAGACGTACGCGTCAAAAAAAATCTTGCAGCTAAGGTGAAAGATGGATGCTTTTTAAGTTTCTGGCGGGATGGACGGGATTTGAACCCGCGACCTCCTGCGTGACAGGCAGGCGCTCTAACCAACTGAGCTACCACCCCGAGTGGTAAAAGCCTCGCAATTTTATTCAACTACCAAACTTTTGGCAAGAGAAAATTAACAAGTGTCAAACAATTATCCAAGCAGATCGAAATTCGACCAGTCCAACAGTTTGACCCTATCGCAACATATGGGATAGCATCCCTTGTCACCTTATCATCCTACAAATGCGAATTGGCATCATCACAAATACGGGCTCACTGCCCACCCTGCTGGTTAACGAACTCAAACAAGCAAATCACGTCATCTTCCCCTACCACATCAATCTCACGTCAATTCCCACTCATGTTCTCCAAGGCTTAGAACTAATCATTCTCGCCGTCACAAACATCGAACAAGCAGAATGGCTGATAAAATCAATTAAGAGCCTACATAAAATCAAAATCATCGTCACCGGTCCAAATGTTACCCTCATCAACAAAAGCCAACTAATCAAAGCCGGCGCCGACTACTACCTAAACTATCCAAACGAAAGCAAACTAATCCACGAGGTCATTCACTGGTTACAAACTTCGGCCTTTAATCACCTCAAACACCTCACCTACAAAGATTTGGTACTCGATCCCAACATGCACACTCTTGCTCGCCAAAAAAAATTTTACCGCTTACCCAACAAAGAATATTTACTCATGGAACATTTTTTAAAATATCCCAACCAAATTCACTCCAAGCGCACTCTAATGGAAACCATTTGGGACATGAACGCCGACACAAACTCTACAACCGTCGAAACCCACATCTGCAATCTGCGCAAAAAAATGGACACCGAATTTCCCGAAAAACGCCTCCACACAATCCCCTATTCAGGCTATATTCTAAAATAGAACTAGCCACTAATTTATTAAATGTCTAAATCAATTCGATTCTCCGAAATCGATGCCTGGCGCGGATACGCACTCTTTGCCATGGCCATTTACCATTTCTTTTATTTTTTACACTACGGCAATATAATCAACATCCCTTACGGTAGCCAAACCCTGCCAGTTATTACATTAGAAGCAATCGGCTCATTTGCTCGCAATAGCTTTGTCTTTTTAGTTGGAATTAGCGCCGCCCTCTCTTACATCAAGCGCTCCGTCATTCTCAAACACCCCTTCAACAAAATCTATCTCCACTTTTTAAAACGAGGCATCCTCGTCATCCTTAGCGCCTCACTTATTAGTATCGGCAGCTACATTTTCGCATCCGACAAATTTATCTACTTTGGCATTCTCCATTTTATTGGCCTTTCTATAATTTTTATCCCCTTTTTTCTCTACAATAAGTCAATTGCCACAGGAGGATTAATCATTAGTATTCTCGTAGCCTTTTTAGTCCCCACAATCAACCTAAATCCAAACTATTTAACCCTTATTTTAGGACTAACCACCCCCTACGCAACCATCGACTATTTCCCCTTCCTGCATTGGTTCCCCCTAATTATCTTTGGTGGCCTCGTTGGTTTGCACCTATACACAAACTATAAATCACACCCAATATTATTACGCACCTCGGCCTATGTCCCCAAACCAAAATGGCTAATATACATAGGCAATCACACATTTAGCATCTATTTTATCCACATAACTTTACTGCTCATTCTCACCGGCATTCTGCAAATCATCTTCATCAATTAAAATATCTTTACAAGAATGCCCAAAATAGTATTATTCCATTGAAAAACATCACTTAACACACCCCCCATGATCAAAAAAACACTTACCATTGGCAGCCTTCTCCTTCTAGGAATTGGCCTAATCGGCATTACAGCTGGCGCCTACTATTCACAAGCCTCATATGCTTGCGACTACAATTACACCAACTGTAACTACAACTACTACAATTCTGCCGACACTAGCTACTACGGCCAATCTCAAATGTACGGCTACAACTATAACAATGGCTACGGTTACAACAACTACTACGCAACCAACTACAACAATAACTACTCAAACAGTTACAATAACAGCTATTACGGTAACACCGGCTACGGCTACAGCAACTCCTACCCGGCCTACAACTCATACACATACCGCAACCCAAGCGCCTATTACAGCAACAGCGGCGTTTCTCACGACTACCGAACCGGCTATAACAATGGCTACAGCGACGGTTACAGCCATCAAGCCTACAACCCAAACAGCTACTACAGTTACTATAGCGAGTATGGGTATGGCTACACATATTAAGCAAATCAATTAGCTCAAACCAAACAAGGCTTCTTCCAAGCACGAAGAGCCTTTTTTGGTTAATCCGAGCTAAGATTGATCCAATACTTCAAGTGCCTCACCCCTCAATTGGGCACATTTTGCCGCAACTTCAGCATCAACCAACTCCCCCAAGCGCATAGACAGATAACTTTTTAACCCAACAGGTAGCAAAGCGCCTGCTCCCTCTTCTAATATAGCCATCACCTGCTTATTCGTTCCCTCCAGCATCAAAGCAACTCTATCTGCTGACACCATTCTCAAATCTAGCACCATTTTTAAATATTGCACGCCTAATGCCCCCACATTTCGCAATGCCCGTATTTTGTCTTCATTCAATATGCCATCTGACGCATACTCTTCCAAGAACCCCTGCAATGTCCCTCCCTTAGGAGCCAAAATGTGCAATAAGCTCATTCGCATCCTCATCGGCATCAAATTCTCGCCTCCACCCCATTGTAACATTACCACATGCATAGGCGTTGCTAATTCCTCATCACTAAAATCAGTAACAGACAGTTCTACCTTTTCGGCCTCTACTCTTTCCACGGGAATCTCCTTGACTGTTAGCATATTATCAAAAAATATCCGAATTGTCTTAGCACCAACTTTACCGTCCCTAGACATTCGAGGCATTTTTGTCAAATCTCCATTCTGCTTTTGCAAAACATTCAAAAACGTTCCTAAAGGCTGATCCGCAAAGAGACCCCGTAAACGTCCACGCATTGCTAGAGTAACTGTAGACATCCCTTCCCCTCCCTCCCCCCAGTTCCTAAACACCTCATGCAGACTGGTATTTAACTCAGCTGGCGTAAACGAAAACGTACGTAGACCTGTACCTCTACTAACCCAAAAATCATATGCCGCCGCCTTTGTAAATATCTCACCCTCTTCCAAATCTAACCTAGAATACCCCATACTATAAAATTAAAGATCAAACCTTAACAAAGTACCCCCATTATGTCAACCCCAAAGAATCCAGAGTCTTCCAAAGTAAATCATCAACAAAACCCCTTTAACTTTCCCAAAAAATCCACCATACTAACCCCAACTTCCAGCACCTCCCCCTATGCCCCACCCGCAAAAAACCATTGGCATCGATTGTCGCTTCTACTCACTAAACATTGGCATTGGCCGCTACATTGCCGAACTAATTAGCGAACTCGGCAAACTAAATTCACCACATAAATACCTACTATTTTTTACCAAAACCGGTTGCGCAGAATTTACTCAAGCCAAGGGCAAACTCCCCACAAAAGACTCAGAGATCATCATTATTAACGCCCCCCACTACTCATTCGCCGAACAAACCACCTTCCTATGGGCACTAATTAAAGCCAAACCGGACCTAATGCATTTCACCAACTTTAATACGCCGATCCTCTACCCGTTTAAATCGATCGCGACTATCCACGACTTAACGCTCCATTTTTTTCCCGGTAACAAACTCAACAAACCATGGCATCGCCTTGCCTACCATCTCGCTTTTAAACGAACCATCAACCACGCCAGTCGCCTTATTACCGTCTCCAAACATACCGCAAGCGATCTCAATCGCCTCTATCCGCAAACCAAAAACAAAACAACAACGATTCACTTAGGCGTAAAATCCGATTTTCACAAAAACGACTACCCAAATATAAGCGCCAAATACAGCCTCCCACAACAATACCTCCTTTACGCCGGTAACTGGCGTGAGCACAAAAACATTCCCGCCCTCATTAAAGCCTTCGCCATTTTAAAAAAAGAATATACCTATAAAGGAAGCCTGGTTTTAACCGGCAAAACTCGTCCTCACCACCAAGACATCCCCGAACTGGTCACCAAACTCAACTTACACGATGTCATTTTTGTCGGCGATGTCGACTCACAAGACCTCCCCAGCCTCTTTCATTACGCCGAAGCCTTTGTCTTCCCCACATTATACGAAGGATTTGGCCTACCAGCACTAGAAGCCATGTACACAAATACCCCAGTAGTTGCCTCAAAATGCACCTGCCTACCAGAAGTGTGCGGTGACGCCGCCCAATATTTCAACCCAAATTCACCGGAAGACATGGCAAAACAAATCAATCAAGTCATCACAACCCCCTCCCTCAAACAAGAGTTGATCAAAAAAGGCAAACAACGTGTAAACCAATTCTCTTTTGCAACCATGGCTCAACTTACCCATCAAATTTACAATCAATTACTCACCTAAACCATGATCACCTCTTTTCAAGACATCTTCAAAAAAACTGCTAATCGATTCCATATCGGTCGCCAATTAGACGCCAGCCTCATTTGTACTTATGCGCGTGACTACCTCAAACAACATTTCACCGAAACCGATCAAATTAACGTAATCTCCTTTAAACTCAGCAAACTCACCCTCTCCACTCCGGATGCAATTTCCGCCCAAAAACTCACCAGCCACAAACTAGACTTAATCGATTTAATAAACGAAAAATGCGGCACACCAACAGTTCAAAAGATCTTAATAAAAATCACAAACATTCCCTATCAACAAGAAGTGAACGAGACAATGCAATAAACGCTTGACAACAACTAATCTCACGCTAAAATCAGAACACTTTATTATTTAGCGATATTTCCTGTGCTCAGAATCCGACTGCAAAGAACTGGTCGTAAAAATCGTGCGGAATACCGTGTAGTAATCGCCGAACAACATCTAGCTGTTAAAAAAGCAGCCTTAGAAATTGTTGGCCATTACCTACCAACCCGTACACCCAAAGTTATCGAAATCGACCTAGTCAAAGTTAAACACTGGATCGACCGTGGTGCCCAACCAACCGACACTGTTGCTTCTTTATGTAAACAACTTGGAATGGACGGAATGGACAAATACATGGAACCAAGAACCAGAAAACGTAAGCCAACCAAAGAGCCTGTTGTAGCCGAAACTGCACCAGCAGCCGAAGCGCCAGCTGAGGCCATGCCTGAAGCCGAACCTACTCCAGAACCAGAAGCAGCTCCAGAAGAATAATTCCTCCTACAAAAACTATACGAAACTTACTCCTAACCACGAACAACCATGGACTTAAATGCTGATGCAGCAAACACAACGAAAGATCGTGATTTTGTTGAATTTGTCATTAAATCAATCGTTGATTATCCGGAACAAGTAGAAATTCTCCGCACAATTGATGATCTTGGTATTCTTATTACCGTAAAAGTTGCTAAAGACGACATGGGCAAAGTAGTAGGCCGAAATGGTCAAACCGCCAAAGCCATGCGTGTTTTATTACGCCTTGTTGGTTCTCAAGAAAGCAACCGTGTTAATCTTAAAATCCTTGAACCGGACGGCTCAGAAGCTGCAACCGGCATGGATGATGAAGAAGAAAACATCTTCGGTTAATTCTCTCAACTCAAAAAAGCCCTTACTCTATGGATTAAGGGCTTTTTTTAATTCCCCTTAATTTTCCCCGCAAACTAACATATACTAACCACGGTTTAAAAATTCACCATGTTACACATTCCAACATACATATTACAAGTTGCCACACAAGGCTCCCTCCTAAGCACAATCGACGATTCAAGCTTAATCGATCTAATTAACCGTGGCATTGCCTACGCCCTAATTATTGCGGGAATCCTTTCTGTTATCTTTATTTTTTACGGCGGCATTTCCTTTATTTTATCCGGCGGCCAAGAAGAAAAAATCAAACAAGCCGTCAGTACAATTCGCTATGCCATTATCGGACTTATTGTCACCATTTTATCTGTAATTATTGTAAACGCAGTTGGTCGCTTCATTGGCCTCAATACAATCGATTACTTAAGCTTTAACGAAATCATCCACGTCATCCAACAAATATCCGACGACATCCGTGGCGGCGGCAATGGTGGCTCCACCCGCACCCTAAATTAATTTAAATGTTTCCGTGCCCTTTCAAAAAAAACTAGACCAATACAAAAACAAATACCTTTTAGTTGACGGCATGGCCATGGTGTTTCGGGGCTTTTACGCCATTCCCCGCTTAACGTCGGCAGACGGCAAACCAACAAACGCCGTTTATGGTTTCTTCTTAATTTTGATCAACCTAATCAAACAAATCCAACCCACTCACATCGTTATTTGTTTCGATCGTCACGAAGTCACAAAACGTAAAGAAGAGTACACCGAATACAAAGCCACCCGCACCAAAGCCCCCGATGAGCTCTATCAACAAATCCCATACATAAAAGAGGGCATTGCCGCCTTCAACTTTAACTTAATCGAAAAAGCCGGTTACGAAGCCGACGACCTCCTCGCCACCATCGCCTGTGAAAAAGCCGTCCCCGACACAATCAACATTATCTACACCGGCGATCTAGACCTTTTACAGTTAGCCGACCACTACGTCAAAATCCTCACCCCTCACAATCAAAAACAGGGCATCCTAATGGGGTCAAAAGAAGTACAAGAAAAATACGGCTTCACCCCAGATCAAATCCCCGACTACAAAGGCCTCCACGGCGACCCCTCCGACAACCTCCCGGGCATTAAAGGCATCGGCAGCAAAACAGCCACAAAACTTCTCGCAGAATACAAATCTTTAGAAAACATCTACACCCATCTCGACGACCTAACGCCAAAAATGCGAGAGAAATTCGAAGAACACAAAGAAATGGCGTTCATGTGCAAAAAAATGGCCACTCTCCACACCAACCTTAGCTACGAAACTCCAAAAACAAACTTCGAAGTTCAACATATAGACTTAACTAAAGGAACCGAATTCCTAAACAACTACTCTCTTCGCACACTAGCTACCAAAATTCCCGAACTACAATCACTCCTCAAAATTGAAAACCAAGACCCTTCACAATTAGACTTGTTCACTTTTGTTGAACAGTAAAATCAGTCTTGTACACATTTTGTGGACAAAAATCGTTAGCTTTACCATGTTTCCAAACTATGAAAACCTGTTTTACAGACATCTAAAATATTTGACGCAATTAGCCTTGAACAAGGAAAAAAGCCAGCATATAGTGAACAATGAATTTGCACGCCCCTACTCTACCCAGCTATAATTGAACAATTTCGTTTGTCAAAACTTGGGGTCGTTGCTAAGCTTCTATTCCCTATAACAATCAATCCTTCATGGCACGACAACGCATAATCGCCAGTATCGATCTAGGTAACGCCAAAATTCGCACCGTCGTTGGTACCATTGATGAAAAAACAGGTCTTCCACTTATTATTGGTGTAGGGATCTCACCTGCCCATGGTCTCCGCCGTGGCATGGTCATCGATGTAGAAGAGGCAATCAACTGTATCTCCGCCTCATTAGAAGATGCCGAACGTATGGCCGGTGAGCCAATCCATCATGTTTTTGTAGGTATTGGCGGCACTCATATTGAATCATCAAACAGCAAAGGCGTAATTGCCATTTCCCACCCAAATAACGAAATTCTGGAACAAGATATTGATCGTGTACTGGAAGCGGCACAAGCCGTTTCTATTCCATCAAATCGCAGCATTTTACGCATCATTCCAAAAAGCTTTACAGTTGATGAACAACGCGGCATTAAGTACCCCGTTGGCATGAGCGGAATCAGACTAGAAGTTGATGCCCACATTTTAACAGGCCTTTCTCCCGCCATTAAAAATCTCGAAAAATGCATCCTTCAAGCCGGTGTCGATATTAACGACCTAATCCCAAGCGTCATCGCCGCTCCCGAAGCAATCTTATCTAAAAGACAAAAAGAACTAGGCGTAGTCCACATCGATATCGGACACGGCGGCACTTCCGTAGCTGTTTACGAAGAAGGCACTTTACTCCACACCGCAATAGTCCCGGTTGGTGGCGAAAGTGTAACTAACGATATTGCAATCGGTCTTCGCACCGCCATCGATACCGCCGAAAAAGTTAAAATCGAATACGGCACATGTATGCCCGACGATATCCCCGACCGCGAAATTATCGACCTCTCCTTAATGAGTAAAACCGATCTCCAACAAATTCCTCGCAAACACTTGGCCGAAATTATTCAAGCCCGTTATCATGAATTATTCATGCTAATTAAAGAAGAACTAAAAACAGTTCATCGTGATGGCATGTTGCCTGCCGGCGCTGTCTTAACCGGCGGTGGTGTAAAAATCCCCGGCATTATTGACCTAGCCCGCGAAACATTAAACTTACCTGTTCAAATCGGCTTCCCTCAAAATTTCGAGGGTGTCGTTGATAAAATTGATGATCCTTCCTACGCAACCGCCATCGGACTCCTTATTTGGGGCTCTCGATTCGAAGGCGCCGGCAGAGGTCTCGGACTGGACTTAAAAAATATCGATTTCTCTAAAGCCTTTAACCAAGCAAAATCCTGGGTTAAAAGTTTATTGCCATAAGGTCTACAAAAACAAAAAATAAAAATCTGCTAGACACTTAACCACTTACTTTCCATGGCACAACAAGATCAAAAAAATCAGAACGAAGACGTTCTCCGCAATATATTTTCCAGCACTAAAAAAAGCCGAAAATCTATGGAGATCACTCCAGAAGTTACCCCAGTCGCTCGCATCAAAGTTATCGGTGTTGGTGGTGGTGGTTCTAATGCTGTAAACCGAATGATTCGCGCCAATTTACAAGGCGTAGAATTTATTGCCGTTAATACAGATGCGCAGGCTTTATACCATTCCGAAGCCGAAATCAAAATCAACGTTGGTAAAGCTACAACTCGCGGTCTTGGTGCCGGTAGCAATCCCGAAGTTGGTCGTCAATCAGCCGAAGAAAGCTCGGAAGAAATCAAGAGCGCACTAGAAGGTGCCGACATGATCTTCATTACATGTGGTCTAGGCGGTGGTACCGGAACAGGTGCCGCACCAGTAATTGCCGAAATTGCCAAAGAACTTGGTATTCTAACCGTTGGTGTTGTTACCAAACCATTCACTTTCGAAGGTCCTCGACGTAAACAACAAGGTGAAGAAGGTCTAGAAAGCTTCAAAGACAAAGTTGACACCCTCATCACCATTCCAAACGATCGTATTCTTTCCATCATCGACAAAAAAACCCCAATCACCGAAGCCTTCACCGTTGTAGACGATGTACTTCGCCAAGGTGTCCAAGGTATTTCCGACCTAATTACCATCCACGGTATGATCAATGTGGATTTCGCCGATGTTAAAACCGTCATGGAAAACGCCGGTTCCGCTTTAATGGGAATTGGTTACGGTTCCGGTGAAAATCGTGCTTCCGAAGCTGCCAAAGCCGCAGTAGCAAGCCCCCTTCTTGAAATGGATATCGAAGGTGCCAAAGGTATTCTCTTCAACATTACCGGCGGTAACGACCTAAGTATGTTCGAAGTAGACGAAGCCGCTCGTATTATTACCGAAGCCGCCGATCCCGATGCCACAATCATCTTTGGTGCCGTCATTAACGAAAACTACACAGGCGAAATCAAAATCACCGTTGTTGCCACCGG
>Ga0210012_1001446_pt1 | contig 22683 bp, 18 predicted proteins | sample CryGeymeta201504_FD_183974 | JGI IMG/M metagenome (GOLD analysis project Ga0210012, IMG submission 183974) | Groundwater microbial communities from Crystal Geyser aquifers in Utah, USA - Crystal Geyser metaG 2015-04 (SPAdes) (version 2) | ecosystem: Environmental > Aquatic > Deep subsurface >... | reverse complement strand
CCATTGATCACGTGCTGCGCATTTCAAGGATGCCGCCGAAAAACACAACAGTGCTACCCATTCCTCATTACCTTCCGCAACGTACCAGACAGATTCACCAATCTTCGGCAACGAGCCAAGGTAATGATGCATCTGCATCAGCCGTTGAAATCGCTCTTCTTCATTCACATGAACCGGACGAACCGCGATCCGATCAAGCTGAAATTCTCCTTCATGAGTCTTATGCATGAAGCGAATGATAGTGAGGGCCCAAAGAATGTCCAGACATGCTGGTTTACATCTTTAGAATCTAAGGGTTGAACCTAAGGGCAAATTTGCCGTGCCGATGTTGATGCTCCAGGGGATAATGTATGCTTCTAACATAGGGTTCCTCGATGTTTTTGGACTTTTAATCTAAACGGTTGTATCAGGAAATTTGCAGGCAAATGACGTCAGCAGATTGGGCGCAAATTTCGGCACGAATATTATGCAAAGACGCAACAAATGTTAGTGAATATTATCTCGCTTTTCATGCAGTGAAAGGTGAAAAGTGTATGCTGTGTAACAAAAAAATGATATTGAACATTGACCCCTGTTATGCGCCTTATAGAGTGCCCACGCACTCCGCCAGAGAACTTGGTCAGTGCCAATCCGGTTTTGGAGTTTTCTGTGATTAAACAACATTTTCTCTCAGCAGATCCGACGGATGTACCAGAACGTCTTATGCTAAGCATAAAGCGCTCTGTTTTTGCGAGGGACTGACGTTATGCCTAAAGTCTGGATTGCTGATAAAATGAGTCAGCGCGCCGTTGAAGTATTTAAAACACGTGGAATCGAAGTGGATTATTTGCCGGGCCTTTCCGATGAGGAAAAGCTGGCGATTGCCGGAACTTACGATGGCATCGCAGTGCGTTCCTCTTCTACGCTGAAGGGTGCGCTGCTGGATGCGGCAGTGAATGTGAAAGTGATTGGCCGGGCAGGCATCGGTGTTGATAACGTCGATGTTCCAGCGTGCTCACGACGGGGTGTTGTGGTGATGAATACGCCGCTGGGTAACACCATCACCACCGCTGAACTGGCGATTGCGCATTTGGTGGCAGCGGCGCGCATGATTCCGCAGGCCTCGGCTTCGACCCGTGCTGGGAAATGGGAAAAATCAAAATTTATGGGCATGGAACTTACCGGTAAAAAAGCCGGTGTGATCGGTGCGGGCAATATTGGCGCGATTGTTTGCGATCGGCTTAAAGGTTTGCATATGTCGGTCTATGTTTATGACCCCTTCATTTCCGACGAACGTGCTTCCGCCATGGGTGTCACCAAGATTGAAACGGTTGCCGAGCTGGCCGATATTGTCGATATCCTGACGGTGCATGTGCCATTGCTGGATGTGACGCGCAACCTGATTGATGCGGACATCATCAAACGCATGAAAGACGGCATTATCATCAACTGTGCCCGTGGTGGTATTGTCGATGAAAAGGCCTTGTATGAAGCCTGTAAATCTGGTGAATTAAGAGCCGCTGCTCTGGACGTGTTCGAGAAAGAGCCGGCAACTGAAAGTCCGTTGTTTGAGTTGGAGAATGTCAGCTTCACGCCACATATTGGTGCCTCCACCGATGAGGCACAAGAGAATGTGGCAGTCCAGATTGCCGAGCAAATGTCTGATTATTTATTGCATGGTGTCGTGAAAAATGCAGTGAATGTACCGTCGCTTTCCGAAGAGGAACAGCGCTTGCTGGCACCGTATTCGCTGCTGGCTGAACGCATGGGCCGTTTTATCGGCAAGACGATGAAGCCAGGCTATTCGAAAGTGAGCATGCATTTTGAAGGTCATGCCTCTGAGATTAACCGTAAACCATTAATCAACGGCATGTTGCAGGGGCTGTTGTCGCAGAGCATGGAAGAGGTGAATGCGGTGAATGCCGGCATGCTGGCCAAAGACCGTGGCATTGATGTATCAGAATCAGCGCGTGGAACATCGGAAAATTTTGCCACATTGATTCGTCTGGAAGTGGAGGGTGATGAGGGTTATCGCTCGGTGTCCGGCACTTTGTTTGATGGTAAACATCCGCGCTTTGTCAGTTTGGATACCTGTGATGTTGAGGTTTCACCGGCTGGTAATATGTTGTACATCCAGAATCATGACAAACCGGGTGTGATTGCCGCGATGGGTACGGTGTTGGCAGAAGCGGGTTGCAATATCTCTGATTTCCGTCTGGGCCGCCGGGCAGGAAAAGCTGAGGCTGTTGCTATTCTTACGCTGGATGAGCCACCGGCAGGCGGTGTGGTTGAAGCGTTGCAGGCATTGGACAATGTAATTCTCGTGCGCTTCTCCAATATGGATGACTATGCTGCATAATCGACCGGTTTACGGCCTTGAAGATGTGTTCGGTGTGGAGGCGAAAGCGCTGCGCCGATTGCAGTTTGCACTGTTCGCACTGTTTGAGGAAAGTGGCTTTAGCGAAGTGATTCCGCCATTTCTGGAGCGGCAATCGACGTTAATGCTCGGAGCAGGAAAATTTCTGGCTGATCAGACACTGGTGTTTACCGATCCGGCAGATACCGGACAACTGGCGATTCGACCGGATATGACGCCGCAAATTGCCCGCATTGCCGCGACGCGCATGTGTGATGAAGCAGTGCTTAAGCTTTTTTATTCCGGCACGGTGATTCTGGCGCGTCCTGATTCATCGATGGCAGGGAATGCCGCTTCCAGACAGCAATGGCAGACCGGTGTTGAATGTTTTGGTCTGGCCGGTAGCGATGGTGATGTCGAAGTCATCCGACTGGCTGCTCAGAGTATGTACACTGCAGGTTTTCATCAGCCGGTATTGATGATCGGGCATATGCAGTTGTTGAAGTCGCTGACCGAAGGAAGTTCGCTTTCGCTGGAGGGTTGGGTTCAACTGATGTATCGCCGTTCTCCCGAAGATGTACAAACACAGTTGGATGTCGATTTGGCCAGGGGCAGCCTGAGTCAGCAACAGGCGGGGGCGTTGGCTGATATCGTCAGGGGTATGGCCAATGTCGAATGGTTGCAGCAGCAGAAAGGGCAGATCAACGAAGCGTTTGATCAGTCATCGGATGAATTGCAGCAGCTGGTGGAAATAACGCAGCGTGAGATGCAGGGTAAAGTGGATATCTGTATTGATATTGCAGTGATGCCAAGGTTCTTATATCACACGGGCATGGTTTTTTCAGGGTTTTCAGGTGATGCTTCTCAGGCGTTGCTGCATGGTGGTCGTTATGATGCCATGATGGCAGCGCATGGGCGGGATATGCCTGCTACAGGGTTTTCCTGTGATTTGTGGGCATGGGTGCACGCATTACATTGAGTGTTGAATCGCCGCTTTCGGGGCAATCGGAGAGTCTATGAAAAATACAATCGCAATTGGTATCCAGTGGGGCGATGAAGGTAAAGGCAAGATCGTTGATCTGCTGGCGCCGCAGGTTGATATCGTGGCCCGTTTTCAGGGTGGCCCGAATGCTGGCCATACGCTGGTGATTGGCAATAAGAAAACGGTTCTGCATCTGGTGCCATCCGGCATTTTGCATGACGCCACCCTATGCCTGATTGGTAACGGGACGGTTGTTGCGCCGGAAACCATTGTTGAAGAAATGGATACGCTCCTCGAAGCCGGGATTCCGGTGAATGAGCGTTTGCGTATTTCTGACCGGTGTCAGTTGATTTTGCCATACCACCGGGCTTTGGATGCGGCGCGTGAAGTGGCCAAAGGCAAAGGCAAGATCGGCACAACCGGTCGTGGTATCGGCCCTGCCTACGAAGACAAAACAGCGCGCCGTGGTATCCGTCTGATCGATCTTGTATCGGAAGGTCTGGATGCCAAGCTGGCAGAAAATCTGGCATGGACCAATTTTCAGCTGACTGAATATTTCAAGGTCGACCCTGTTTCGCGTGCCGATATTGATGCGGTCATCGAGTTGGCACGTGAACGGCTGCTGCCACTGATGGCGGATGTGTCGTTGATTTTATATGAGCGTCACAAGGCCGGAGATTCGATTCTCTTTGAAGGTGCACAGGGCACGATGCTGGATGTGGATTTTGGTACCTATCCGTATGTAACTTCGTCCAATACCGTGGCGGGTGCTGCACTGGCCGGTCTTGGCGTCGGCCCCGGCATGATCGATGAAGTGCTGGGCATTTGTAAGGCCTATACCACGCGTGTGGGGGCGGGGCCATTTCCGACCGAGTTATACAATGCTGATGGTATGTGTGATACGGCAGGCAAACACCTGGCTGAAAAGGGTAATGAATTCGGCTCAACCACCGGGCGTCCACGCAGAACAGGCTGGTTCGATGCGGTGGTGGTGCGCCATGCGGTGCGGGTGGCGGGTGTCACCGGATTGGCCATTACCAAGCTGGATGTGCTCGATGGTTTAGAGGAAGTGAAGCTTTGTACCGGCTATATGTGTGATAGCGAGCTGTTGCAGACGATTCCGGCGGATTCGGCCAGACTCGAGAAATGCGAACCAGTGTATGAAACGCTGAGCGGTTGGAGCGATGTGACATTCGGCGCAACTTCGATGGATCAGATTCCTGAGCAGGCCAAGGCTTTCCTGAAGCGTATTGAAGAAGTTTGTGAATGCCCGATAACGATGTTATCGACCGGCCCGGATCGGGATCATATTATTCACATGTAAGCTGATCGGACTCTTCACGTAAGAGTCCACAGCAGTTTTTTACTTGGCCTGATAGGCAGCAATCAGTGCTGCCTTGACGTTCGGATGATCATTCAGGTTATCGATACCCAGATGCTGGGATGCAATGGGCTGCAAAATGTCGACAATGTTTTCTTTCAGCCAGCGCTCTCTGAAACCCTCGGCATCAAAGCGCCCTTCGTTGAAAAATTCAGTCGCCAGTCCGCTCGGATTGCTGAAGCTGATCTCTTCCATCACCATCATATCAAACTCATAAGTATGGCTGCCAATACCATTCTCACTGGCCAGATGGTGGTAAAAAAAGACCGTCAGATCGCGATGGTGCATACACGCATCAAGCTCGATGACGGCAGAAGGCGTATGGCGAACGCCTTTAAAATAAAACTCAATGCTGGCTTCAATAAAATTCATAGTAATACCGTGGTTGATAGTTTGTGTTATCGATGCACGTATTGCCGCATCCGGATTCAAATTCAAGAGGCTTAGTATGAGACAACTTGCAAGCCATACCCAGAAATTTTTCTTTCCCTCATTGAAAATAAATGCGCCGTATCATTCACATTGATGATGCGGACTCCTCAGAATAACGTCATAGTCTGGCTTTGACGGGGGAGATGATGGATTCAGGCATAATCAAGCTGTTCTTTCATGCAGGCATCGATACCGAAGCCTCTTATCTGCTTGTGATGATGGAAGAAAAGAATTGATGTGGATAAAGAGCTCTGCCCCTTTTCTGGTGCGCTTTCCATAATGATGATAGCGCAAAACTTCGCGCACCTGATCCATCAAACGAGGCGCAGCGGGCCGAAATGTGGATTTTTGATTGACCTTATTCTAATATGAAGACAAAGTGCCTCAATAGACCTTGTTTGAATATTAATATGCAATATTAAGGAAATGAAGGGCGTATATAGGAGAGTAATACATGGACTATCAAGTACACGTATTAACAAGTTAGCTCAACGGCATGGCAGGCACCTTCCATGTATTGGCATTGATGGGAGCGAGGAATGAGTAGATGGAGATAATGGATGCGTAGCTTCCTCTCGAAACTGTTCGGAAAGGCAAAGATGACAGCGCCCCAGGAATCCGCTGGACTGGAGATCCTCGCCTCCGATTCTAAGAGAACATCCGGCAGGCGGGAGCCGCCTACCGAACTCGACTGGTCGCAGGCCGAGTACATCCCCCTGCCGCCGTCCCCGCCGACCTGGGAGGTCGATGGGCGTGACGAGTTCCACCGCGAGTACAATGACCCGGCGATTGGCCCGGTAATTCAGGCCGGATTCAAGAATCAACACACCAAGGTCGTCAAACTCGCCGCTGGCCTTTCCCCAGAGCAACGGCAGGGACGAGTCGGAGAGGTCATCGCCAAGGCCTACACCAAGCGCATTATTCAGCGGATGAAGTCTGGGCAGCTATCGGCTGCGGCGAAGCAATGCGTCGAGATGTTCGAAATGGTACCCGGTCATGTCCAGGACGTCGATCACCGGCGCTTCAACCGAATCCTTGCCCAGATGAACAAGGATGGGAAGAAGCACGACTATACCCCCATCGATGTTGCCAGCCCGTCGTCACTGCCACTGTTCACTGTATCGGATGCCGCTCCTTGGACGCTCGCTGGCGAGCGAAAGCTTCAGGGTGATGAGCGGCCCGAGCCCGCCTTCGACATCGCCGCCATCGATGTGGCGGGCACATGGCTACTCGACCGCTCTGGTTCCAGCGTGGGCCGTCCGGAGGTGAAGAGCGTGATTCGCCGAATCGACCGGTGTGGTCACCTCCTCGGCGAGAAGGCCTTGCGCCATGACGCCTATCGCACGGGGGCCGGAACCGCTGGTTCCAGCATCGCAATCATGGACTCCAGCGGGGTTCTCCACGTCTACGACGCAGGGCTGAACGTCATAGTCGAGACCAATCTTCGCGAGGACCCTCGCATTGTAGATCATTTCCGGACCATCGACACGAACTACTGGGGGGAGTTCAAGTCCCAGGTGCGGGCCGTAGATGTTGCTCCCGAGGGGGACCAGTACCTCTTCACGTTTGCTGATGAGGCATGGTGTTGCACGATCTCTGGCCGTGCGGCATGGGGTGTCGTGATGCCCCTTAAAGAAGGTTGGAAGCGTGTCGTAGGCCGTAGCGAGCGCTTCGGAGTAGGTCAAGAGGTTGAGGAGGCGCTTCGGCTTTTCGATCTGTCCCTGCCCGTCAATCCCGCAGAAATCAAGCGGAAGTACCGCGCATTGGCGTTTGCCAACCATCCTGACCGCAATCCCGGCAATGCGGCCGCTGCCGAGAAGATGAAGGCGCTGAACAAAGCTTTCGAGATTTTGACCGGCGTCGATCCGAACACGCTCGGGTTCGAGGAAACCGATGTCACATATTTTGCCCGGTCGGCTCCTGACCAGGTTATCGAGGCGGGGGGCTTCCGGCTGGAGGTTACGATAACCGGGGGGACGCCTCAAGATTGGGTCTACGCGGCCAGCTTTGCTGCCGCTAACCGTAGGGCCTACTTGGCAACCTACTCCGGCAAGGTCATCCTAATCTCACGGGAGGGGCAGCCCGTGGTGGTGTACGACATCGGTACATGCCCGAGCGAGATCGTCGAGGTCGGTCGGTACACGTACTTCCTCACGCCCACCCGGCTCTATGTCGTCGAAGACAAGGTGAAGCTGGCAGCCTTCCTTGACGTCTTCCAGCAGGGACGGCTGCTTGTCTCGCAGACTGGGTTTGGGTTGCTCACGAGCAAGCGACTCCAGTGGTTCACAGATGCCGGTGTGAAGGTCGGGGAGCTAATAGCGAGGGACCCGATCCGGGCGATTTACGCGGCTGATGGCTGTGCAGTCGTGCAGACCCGACAGCATCGAGTCGAAGTGCGGGGGCTCGCGATGTGAAGCGTCATCAGATTAAAGGTAGTGTGATTTGAGCTAACGGATAAGGTTAGATCGCGGGAGCGAAGCGAGCCGCGATCTGAACCGTTTGTTGGACAAGCCCGATGGGTGATAAAGTTCTCTTGAAAATATCTTTTTGAGTTTTACTTCCTCTGAAGCCGTGCTTTGTGTCTCACGGCCTAAAATGAAGTGGTGATCGTTACCTTTTTGGTAACATGATTTTAAATCAGTCGATCTGTGCTCATTTTTCCTGTTTTTTGTGCATGCGCAACCCTCAGCTCTGCCACTGCGTTCAATTCGTTTATGTCGTTAACGCTTACATCACCAATGTCAGTCCTCCACTTAAGTTGGCACCCATGCCACGGCAGAGGAGAGCATGGAACGAATGCGCGTTTTGAGAATCGTCATGGTTCCGCCACAGCAACTACAGGTCATCGGCGGTCGTTTTCTCATCCATGCCAGTGCCCGATTCGGATCGAAATGACAGATCAACTGCAACACCTGAAGTTTCAGGGACATAATACTAAACTATTGACGAACGCATTGTTTAGGTTCAATTTTCCACTATGGCAAGAATAGCAAGAGTAGTTGTTCCCGGGATTCCACATCATGTAACGCAGCGCAGCGCGGCGTGCGTAGGATGGAGACGTTTTTCGATGACGAAGATTATGAAATATATCTTCGCTTGATGCGTGAATGGTGCGATGCGGCAGGGGTTGAGGTATGGGCATATTGTCTGATGCCAAACCATGTGCATTTGGTTGCAGTGCCTGAGCGTGAAGAGAGCCTGGCTCGCGGCATTGGTGAGGCGCACCGCAGATATACACGTCATATCAATTTCAAGAAAGGTTGGAAGGGTTACCTTTGGCAAGGTCGTTTTGCCTCATTTCCGATGGATGAGGATTACTTGTTGGCAGCTTGCAGGTATGTTGAGCTCAATCCTGTTCGCGCAAAACTGGTTGACCGGCCTGAGGCGTTCAGGTGGAGCAGCGCCAGAGCGCACCTGACTGGTAAGGATGATGAGCTTGTGAAAGTGAGGCCCATGCTTGACAGAGTAAACAACTGGGGCGAGTTGTTGGCTGGCGGTGATCAGGCGTTGTATGACCAGCTACGCATGCATGAGCGAACAGGCAGACCGTTGGGAGGGGATAGTTTTATGGAAAGAATGTCGTCATTAGCCGGACGTGAACTTGGCAAAAAGAAGCCCGGCCCTAAGCGGATGGATGAGAAATGATACACGATTTCATTGCCTTGTTTAAAGCGATTTTGGCATTAAAAGGCCAGATAGAGCAGGATGTATTGCCACGCTTCAGTTATCGGCGGCAGGATAAAGCGCATTTACTGGTACGTCATTTATACAGCCGCCCCGTACTGGATATAAAAGCCATAGCAAAATTGCTCGAAACGACTCCCAATACAGCCAATGCCTTAGTGACTGATTTTGTAAAGCATGGCGTGTTGTTTGAAGTCACTGGCCAGCAACGCAATCGTTTATTTGTTTTCAAGCATTATTTAGCCTTATTCAACACAAAATAAACACGGGGAATAAACATGACCAACACCACCCCTAACCAGACCCCGGAACAGCGCGCCCGCGATCAGATCGATCGGCAACTGATCGCCGCCGGCTGGCAGGTGCAGGACAACAAGGCCATCAACCTCAATGCCGGAACCGGAATTGCCGTGCGCGACAAATTTGCAGGACAGCAAATTTGGTCAGCTTCATGCTGCCCGCAGGGCGCGTGGGCATGGATGCCTGCGCGTCAATACCAGACCGATGTCGACCCTGCCGACTACGTGCTGTTCGTCAACCAACAGGCCGTCGGCGTGATCGAGGCCAAGCCGGAAGCCTGGGGCCACAAGATCACCGTCATCAATAATCTGGAAAATATCTTCAAGGTAAACACTGAATGAAACTAACTCTTTCACATCTCGAATCGCTCCTGCTGCGCGCCTGCGACGCCCTGCGCGGAAACATGGATGCCAGCGAATACAAGGAATACATCTTCGGTATGCTGTTCCTCAAGCGTGCCAGCGACCTGTTCGACCAGCGCCGCGAGGCGCTACGCAACGAATTGCAGCACAAGGGCATGTCCGACGCCGACATCGCCATCGAGCTGGACGACCGGGATAATTACTCCGGCAAATACTTCTATGTCCCGCCCCGCGCCCGCTGGAATACCGGCTGGGAAGAGGAGGTGGCCGAAAACGGCGAAAAGAAAACCATCCAGCGCCCGGCGTTGAAACACACCAAGGAAAACGTCGGCACCACCCTCAACAAGGCGCTGGCCGCCATTGAAGACGCCAACCCCGACGCTCTACAGGATGTACTCAGCGGCATCAACTTCAATCGCAAGATCGGCCAGCGCACCCTGGACGACGACACCCTGGCGGACTTCGTTACCAACTTTGAAAAAATTCCCCTGCGCGACGACGACTTCGAGTTTCCCGACCTGCTCGGTGCCGCCTACGAATGGCTGATCAAGTTCTTCGCCGACTCCGCCGGCAAGAAGGCCGGCGAGTTCTACACCCCCTGGGAGGTGGTGCGCCTCTGCGTGGAAATCTGCGACCCCGAAGAAAAGATGAGCGTCTACGACCCCACCGTCGGCTCCGGCGGCATGCTGATCCAGATGCGCGACTTCCTGCGCGAGAAGGGCGGCGATGCCGGTGAGCTGGCCCTGTTCGGCCAGGAAAAGATCGGCACCACCTGGTCCATCTGCAAGATGAACATGCTGCTGCACGGCATCTCCCACGCCGACATCCGCCAGGAAGACACCCTGCGCGAGCCACAGCATCTGGATGACAACAACGAACTGAAGCGCTACGACCGGGTAGTGGCCAACCCGCCCTTTTCCCAGAACTACATCAAGAAAGACCTCAAGTTCAGCGGCCGCTTCCCGGTGATGATGCCCGAGAAGGGCAAAAAGGCCGACCTGATGTTCGTTCAGCACATGCTCGCCGTGCTCAAGCACGATGGCCGCATGGCCACCGTCATGCCCCACGGCGTACTCTTTCGCGGCGGCGAAGAGCGCGCGGCGCGCAAATACTTTATCGACCACGGCTATCTGGAAGCGGTGATTGGCCTGCCCGGCAACCTCTTCTACGGCACCGGCATTCCCGCCTGCCTGCTGGTGCTGAACAAGGCCGGAGCTGCCCACCGCGACCATGTCCTGTTTATCAACGCCGACCGCGAATACCGCGAAGGCAAGGCCCAGAATCACCTGCGCCCGGAAGACATCGACAAAATCATCTACGCCTACCGCCAAGGCGACGACATAGCGGCGTATGCGCGCAAAGTAGCCAAGGCCGAAATACAGGCCGAAGAGTACAACTGCAACATCCGCCGCTATGTGGACAACGCACCGCCCCCCGAACCCCACGATGTGCGCGCCCACCTCCACGGCGGCGTCCCCAGCGTGGAAATCGAGGCGCTGGGTCGTTACTGGAACAACTACGTCGGGCTGAAGGAAAGCTGCTTCATCCCGCGCTCCCCCGAAGCACTCGTAGGTTGGGTTAGCCCGCAGGGCGTAACCCAACATGCAGTTCACGAAAAAACGTTGGGTTACGCTGCGCTAACCCAACCTACGGAATCAGCCTATGCCGATTTCACTGCCCCCCTCAAAGACAAACGTGACATCGCGCCGTTCATCAACGCCCACCCCGGCGTCACCGGCGCCAATCAGCACTTTATGGACGTGCTGGAAGCCTGGTGGCAGCAGAACCTGCCCATCGTCGAAGCCCTGGCCCCCCCCTCTGTCAGGATAGATACCGCCAACCGGCAGGCCGATCTACAAAATAAGCCAAGCAATGTCTATGTGATGAAAAGCCAGTTGCTGCGCAGTATCGAACAGGCATTGACCGAAGCGGATAAACCACAAACCCTGCTCACCCCCTTCCAGATCCGTGGTGCCTTCGCCACCTATGTGGACAGCCTCAAGGCCGACTTCAAATCCATCGCCGCCAGCGGCTGGGGGCCGGAGCTGATCCCCGACGAAGAGATCCTACACAGCCAGTTCCCCGACGTGTTGGCCGAGCAGGAGCAGGCGCAAACCCGCCTCGCCGAATTGCAGGCCCTGTTCACCGCCGCCGATGACGAAGAGTTTGAAGACTCCGATGATACAGGGGTGATGAACTCAGATCAGGTCAAAGAGCTCAAAGCGCGCCTGAAAAACGCCAAAGGCCAGACCAGACTCTGCAAGCGCGACCCCAACCTCGGCGATGCCACCCACTGGCAGCACGAAGCCGAACAACTGGAAGCGCAACTGCAACGCCACAAGGCGCTGGAAGACGAAGCCCGCGAACTGAAAAAGACCATCAAGACCATCGAACAAAAACGCGATCAACTGGTGGAGAGCGCCCGCGCCAAAATCAGCGTCGAAGACGCCCGCCGCGTGATCATCGAACGGCTCAAACAACAACTGCTCGCCACCTACCAGAGCTACCTGCGCGCCGAACAACGCGCCTGCATCAAGGCGATTGAAAACCTCTGGAGCAAATACGCCGTCACCGCCCGCAAAATCGAAGCCGAGCGCGATGCCGCCTCACGGCAGCTTCAGCAGTTTTTGGTGGAGTTAGGGTACGACATGCCCGAGGCACAAGTGCCGAGAGTGCAAGGTCGCGCAGGAGCTGCGGAGTGATGGGTGATTGGAGAAATTACAGCCTAAATCAGTTCGCCGATGTTCTCGATAGCTTTCGAATTCCAGTGAATGAAGAGGAGCGAACGAAAAATCCAGGAGAGACTCCCTACTATGGCGCGAATGGTCTTCAAGGCTACATTTCCGGCTGGCTTTTTGATGAACCGTTAATATTAATTGCAGAAGATGGCGGGTATTTTGATGAATATTCCACGAGACCTGTTGCTTACAAAATCGAGGGGAAAAGCTGGGTCAACAACCATGCCCATATTTTAAGGCCCAAAGAAGAATTTGATTTCAACTTTGTTTTTTACAGCTTACAGCATAAAAACATTACCCCATTTATCAAAGGCGGAACGAGGGCGAAGCTCAATCAGAAAGAGTTGCGTGAAATAGAGATTTTTTCCCCAGTAGAAAAAAGGCACCAACAAAAAATCGCCAATATCCTGCAAACCATCGACCGGGCCATCGAACACACCGAAGCGCTGATCGACAAATACCAGCAGATCAAAGCCGGGCTGATGCACGACCTCTTTACCCGTGGCATCGGCCCCAACGGCCAACTCCGCCCACCCCGCGACCACGCCCCCGAACTCTACCAACAAACCCCGATTGGCTGGATTCCGAAGGAGTGGGAGCCAATAAATCTGGGTAAATATATTGAATCCAATCTATATGGCCCTCGATTTGATGCCAGAGACTATGACGAAAGTGGGAACGTTAAAACCATTCGCGGTACTGATTTTTCCAAAGATGGAGGAATAATTTATTCGCAGGTACCGGTTGCTCGTTTACCTATGCAAAAAATCAGTCGTCATATTCTTAAAACGGGTGATGTTGTAGTTGTTACAACAGCTGATTGCGGGTTAACAGCTGTATTTGAAGAACAGGAGTTTTATTTCATTCCAAGTGCATATGCAGTTAAGTATCGTTTTTCAGATAATGTAAGCCCACATTTTATTAAGTATTTTATGCAAACGAGTATAGCGAAGAGGCAAGTAAGTAAATATGTAAGACAAGGTACTCTTGGAAATTTGCCTGGTTCTGATCTGTTGAGATTTCATGTAGGGCTGGCCAACTCACATGAACAAAAAGCTATTGTTAAACGACTTGATGCAGTACACGAAAAAATCGTAGCGGAACAAAAAAAGCTAGATAAGTTGGACAAACAAAAATCCGGCCTGATGCACGATCTGCTCACCGGCAAAGTCCCGGTCACGGGCGATGCCGCCGCCCCGGAGGCCGCCCATGGTTAAAATCGATACCGCCCACAATCGCATCGAAACCAAACGCGTTGCCGGACTATGTTTTCGCAAGCACGAGCACCTACAGAAATGGCGAATGCACTGCCCCTTGGCGCTGATCGGCAAGATTAATGTGGAGGTTTAATATGAGTAATCATGGCGAAGGCTTGTCGCTGGCACGACTGTTAATGGTGCTAAGCAGTATGTCACCATTATTTTTCTTGTGGGCGTTTAAGGGCGTCAATATCGAAGGCGTACCAGAGGTCTATTTTTTAGGGTTTTGTCTGTTCTTTGTGTTGGTGCCAAATCTGTTTTTGTGGTGGCGAATTAGGCGAGTCAAAAAATGTAACGATAAACGAGAGATAACCGCTGGCGCAGCAGAAGATCAGCGCGATCATTTGCTGGTTTATCTGTTTGCGATGCTCTTGCCATTCTACAGTGTAAATATTGAAACAGTCCGCGACTTTTCAAGCCATCTGGCAGCAATAGCGTTCATTGTGTTTTTGTTTTGGCATTTGAATATGCACTATATGAATATTTTTTGGGCATTTCACGGGTATCGCGTTTATACCCTCTCACCCTGCGATGATGGCAACCCATTTAGTGGGAGGTTGCCAACTGTGCTCATTACCAAGCGTACCCATATCATCAAGGGTGAAAAAATATCGGCCTACCGTTTGAGCCAAACTGTTTTTCTGGAGGAAAGTAAATGACGATAGTATTTAAGTATGGAAACGTCACTGTGACAGAGTTTGGCTTAGGCTTGGACACTCAAACGCGTGGCTTTGTGCAGGTGCCTGTAGATAATAATGTTCAGGCCGCATTACTTGATATGGTTTGCGAAACCCAGAAGGCAATGCAAAACATAACTGAAGTTCCTGAAGAATATCAGCCATCCGAGAAGTATGCAGCAATTGAATACCTCACATTATCGCTTGAGGAAGACCTGGTTGCTGAGCTCAAAGCGTTACATGAGGTCAACAATCTGCCAGAGGATCCTGATGCGTTTGATCAAATAAATGAGTGCTTTGCCTATTTTGCCAAAATTATAGATGACGATGGAAATCGTATTACGGCTGTGCGACGGTCTAGCCAGTTTAAGGCGCTAATAAAAAAGCGTAACAAGCTGATTCGCTGTGTCGATAACACATTGAAGATTCTTGATGACACCGTTTTTAAACTCGATAATGACTTTGATTTCTTAATACAAAATAATGTGATTTATATTTTGAGGCCAAGCGGCCTGGAGTTTACCGCTCAGCTCCAAGGTGCTGTCATGGCTGCTGTGCCTAGTAATATCGCAGCGATTGCAGAAGAAATTGAATTTGTCGATTTTAATTCAATTTCCGACTACGCTCAGCAGCATCCGAGGGCGGCACGCTATATTGCTTCCATCAAGTCCCAGTCTGAAGCTCACAATATTAATAAAGAAAAATTAACAAGCTTTTGCCAGAGAACTGGCGTGACTGTTACAGAGATTGATGGAAAGTTGCAGATTGATGATTCTGAAGTAATGGGCTTTCTTGAAATATTAGATCGACGCCGTTATGAAATTGATCTGGTCGAGGATGCAGACCCAGAAATATACCGTGCACCAAGCCGTAGCAGGGTTGGCGGGGAGGCGCAAAACTGATGGCTTTCAACCGCCCGCCGCTGGCAGCGCTCAAACATGACGCCCCGGAGGCTGCCCATGGCTGACCAGCGCCCCATTGCCCTGACCGAGCCACCCAGTGGTTACCACGACTGGCTGGTGGCGTTGAAATCCCGTATTCACAACGCCCAGCAGCGCGCTGCGCTGGCCGTTAACCGTGAGTTGGTGGGGCTGTATTGGAGCATCGGCAGCGATATTCTGACCCGTCAGGCCGAGCAGGGCTGGGGCGCCAAGGTCATCGAACGGTTGGCTCATGATCTGCGTACCGCCTTCCCTGAGATGAAGGGTTTTTCGCCGCGGAACCTCAAATACATGCGCGCTTTCGCCGAAGCTTGGCCGGATGCTGAATTTGTGCAGCAGGCTGCTGCACAATTGCCCTGGTTCCATCTTTGCACCTTGCTTGACAAGCTCAAGACCCGCGAAGAACGGGATTGGTATCTGTCCAAAGCGGTGCAGCACAACTGGTCACGCAACATTCTGGTGATGCAAATCGAAACCCGGTTGCTGGAGCGTAGTGGCACGGCAATCACCAACTTCGAAGCCAGTTTGCCCAAAGCACAATCTGATCTGGCCCGCGAGTCGTTGAAAGACCCTTACCGTTTCGACTTTCTCGGCCTGACCGATGAGGCGCAGGAGCGCGAGATCGAAAACGCCTTGGTGAAGCACGTTACCGAATTTCTGCTGGAGCTGGGCACCGGCTTTGCGTTTGTCGGAAAACAGGTGTTGCTGGAGGTGGGGGGCGACGAGTTTTTCATCGACCTGCTGTTCTACCATCTCAAGCTGCGCTGCTATGTGGTGATCGAGCTTAAGGGTGGCAAGTTTAAGCCCGATCATTTGGGGCAGCTTGGGTTTTATCTGACAGCGGTGGATCGCCAGGTCAAAAGCGAGCAGGACAACCCAACCATTGGTCTTCTGCTCTGCAAGAGCAAAAACAAAGTCGTGGCCGAATACGCGCTGAGCGACAAGAGCCAGCCCATGGGCATCGCCGAATACAAACTGCTCCAGTCCCTGCCCGCCGAACTACAAACCAGCCTGCCCAGCATCGAACAGATTGAACAGGAATTAGCGAGTGATGCAGGGAGAGATGACGATGCCTGACAAACTGCCCATCAACCTCAATGATCTGCTGCACCAGCGCACTGTCGAAGGTGAGCGTATCGAATACAAGGCGGGGTGGAATCCTGACCCGATAATTCGCACGCTTTGCGCCTTCGCCAATGATTTTGAAAACTTGGGCGGCGGTTATGTGGTGATCGGCCAAGAGTGCGACGCCGACGGCCGACCGCTGTTTCCGCCGGAGGGGTTGCCTGATGACCAGCTCGACAAGATTCAGCAGGAGTTGTTGGCGGCCTGTCAGTTGATTCAGCCGCCTTATTTCCCCGCCTTGAGCATCGAAGAGGTGGAGGGGCGCAAGCTCATTGTGTTGCAGGCGCCGGGCGGTATGTACCGCCCCTACAAGGCGCCCGCCTCCGTCAACGCCAAACACAAAAGTTGGCACTACTACATCCGCCGTTACAGCAGCACGGTGGAGGCAAAGGGTGCGATCGAGCAGGAGTTGCTGAGCTTGACGGCCAAGGTGCCGTTTGATGATCGCTTTGCCCGGCAGGCCAGCGTGGCTGATTTGTCCAAACCGTTGATGTTGGAGTATCTGCGCGAGGTGGGCAGCGCGTTGGCGGAGGATGGAGCGGAGCTGTCGGTGGAGGCGCTGGGGCGGCAGATGAATGTGGTGGGCGGCCCGGCGGAGTCGCCGTGGCCGAAAAATGTCGGCCTGCTCTTTTTCAATGAGACGCCCGACCGCTTTTTTCCCTATACCCAGATTGATGTGGTGTGGTTTCCCGAAGGGGCGGGCGGTGATCGCTTTGATGAAAAGATATTCAAGGGGCCGCTGGCGCGCATGACGCGCGAGGCGTTGGGCTACATCCAGCGCAATTACCTGCACGAGACCGTGATCAAACATCCCGACCGGGCCGAAGCGACGCGGGTGTGGAATTTCCCCTACGCCGCCATTGAAGAGGCGCTGGTCAACGCGGTCTATCACCGTTCCTATGAGGAGCGCGAGCCGATTGAGGTGCGCATCAGCCGCGATGAACTGGTGGTGTTGAGTTTTCCGGGGCCAGATAGATCAATCAAATTATCGGACTTTGAAGCGGGTCGTGCGGTGAGCCGACGCTATCGCAATCGCCGTATTGGTGAGTTTTTGAAAGAACTGGATCTGACCGAAGGGCGCTCCACCGGTATTCCGAAAATTCTCAAGATGATGGCCGCCAATGGCTCGCCTGCGCCGCTGTTTGAAACGGACGACGACCGCTGTGCTTATGTGATCCGGCTGCCGGTGCATCTGCTGGCTCAGCAGCCTGCCGAACAAGTCACCATGGATGTGACCCCGCAAGTTACCGAACAAGTCACCGAACAAGTCACCGAACAAGTCACCGAACAAGTCACCGAACAAGTCGGCAGGCTTGCCAGTGTGCTTGCAGGCGGGGCGCTAGCCAGCCGTGAGGCGATGGCGGCACTCGGTTTGCGCCACCGGCCAACCTTTCTCTACGACTACTTGCAGCCTGCGTTGAGGGGAGAACTTGTTGAGATGACCCTGCCCGACAAACCCCGCAGCAGCAAACAGCGCTATCGTCTCACCGTTAAGGGCCGTCAGTGGCTAAAGGCCGACGAAGGGGTGGCGCAATGAGTGAATACACCGAAGTCGAACAGCCCTTTTTACAACAACTCGAATCGCTGGGCTGGCAGATCATCGACCAAGGGGCGGAGATCCCCTCTGATCCATCCAAAAGCCTGCGCCTCAATTTCCGTCAGTGGTTGCTGCCGGACGTGTTTGCCAAGGCGGTCGCGGCGCTAAACACCACTGCCGATGGCAAGCCCTGGCTAACTAGCAAACAGTTGCAGGATTTGCAGGAGCAGATCCTGCGTCAGCCGAATCGAACCTTACTGGAAGCCAACGAGGCGATTCAGAAGCTGCTGTTCAAGGCGCAGGTGGATGTGAATGAAACCAGCGGCGAGCAGGATCCGGTGGTGCGGCTGATCGACTTCGATAACCCCGACAACAACCACTTTCTCGCCATCAATCAGTTCCGCATTGACACCCCCGGTTGCGTCAAGCAGTTCATCATTCCCGATATTGTGCTGTTTGTGAACGGTATTCCGCTCGGCGTGGTGGAGTGCAAGAAAGGCGGGCCGACCTGTGCCAATCCGATGGCGGAGGCATTCGAGCAGTTGCAGCGCTACCGCAATGGCCGCAAGGAGACGGCGCAACAGGGGCTGAAAGAGGGCGAGCCACGGCTGTTTCATTCCAATTTGCTGCTGATCCGCTCCAGCGGCGTGGAGGCGGATTACGGCACCATCACCTCGGGCGATGAGCACTTCTACCCGTGGAAAACCCAGTGGCCAATGGGCAACGAAGTGGCCGAGGGGATGAACCCGCAACAGCAACTGATCAACGGCATGCTGGGCAAGACCAATCTGCTCAGCATGCTGCGTACCTGTTCGGTGTTTATGGATACCGACGGCGGCCCGCGTATCAAGGTGGTATGCCGTTACCAGCAGTTCCGCGCCGCCCATAAGATTATTGAACGGCTGCGCCATGGACAGACGGTAGAGGAAAAAAGCGGCGTGGTCTGGCATACCCAGGGTTCCGGCAAGAGCCTGACCATGGTGTTTGTCGCCCGCATGTTGCGCGCTTCCAAAGACCTGCATGACTACAAGGTGCTGCTGATCAATGACCGGGTGGATCTGGAAGATCAGCTGGCGCAAACCGCTACCCTGATCGGTGGTCGGGTGAATGTGATCGACAGTCGGGGCGCACTGCGCCGTGATCTGGCCAGTGACAGCTCCGACGTCAATATGGTGATGGTGCACAAGTTCCAGTTGCAGGATCAAAGCCTGCCGATGTCGGTGCAAGAGGCACTCTGCACCTATCAGGCCATGCCCACGGCGCAGACCTTTGGCGTGGTCAATGATTCCTCGCGTATTGTGCTGATGATCGACGAGGCGCACCGTACCCAGGGTTCTGACCTTGGCGATAATATCTTTGAAGCCTTTCCCAATGCCGCCCGCATTGCCTTTACCGGCACGCCGCTGATTACCGAACGCCACGGCGAGAAGCGCACGGTGAAACGCTTCGGCGAATACATCGACCAGTACAGGCTGATGGATGCCGTGGCCGACGGCACCACCTTGCAGATTCTCTACGAAGGCCGTACCGCCGATGCTGCGCTGAACGACAAGCACGGCTTTGAAACCCGTTTTGAAAACCTGTTTAAGGAGCGTAGCGAGGAAGAGCTGCTGGCGATTAAGAAAAAATATGGGGCCACCGGCGATTTGCTGGAGGCCGAGCAACGGATCGCCGCCATCGCCAAAGACATGGTGCAGCACTATCTGGCGCATATTTTCCCCAACGGCTTCAAGGCGCAGGTGGTGTGCCATTCCAAACTGGCGGCAGTGCGTTACCAGCAGGCGATCCATCAGGTGCTGGCCGACACCGTGGCAGAATTGCAGGCCGCGCCTCAACCGGATGCCGCGCTGGTTCAACGTATCCAGTTCCTGAAGGCCGGGGTGGTGATTTCCGGTGACGGCACCAATGAGGCGGCCTGGATCACCGAGGCGCGCAAACAGGCCCGCGCCTGGAATGCGGTGGAGAACTTCTGCAAGCCCTTTGCCTTTGATGACCCGGATAAGCCCTATACCGGTATCGCCTTTCTGGTGGTGTGCGACATGCTGCTCACCGGTTTTGATGCACCCATCGAGCAGGTGATGTATCTGGACAAGCGTATCCGCGAGCACACCCTGTTGCAGGCCATCGCCCGCACCAACCGGGTGAAGAAGGGCAAACAGCGCGGTTACGTGGTCGATTACATCGGCCTTACCAACAACCTTACCGAAGCCTTGACCCTCTACGCCGCCAGCGATGAACAGCAGGAACTGGCCAACGGCCTGAAAAACATCACCTCGGAAATGCCGGTGTTGCAGGAGCGCTATCAGCGCCTGCTCAACCTCTTCGCCGAGCACAGGGTGAAACATCTGCCGGCGTTTGTGGAAGGCAAGCTGCCAGACATCGAAGCCGATGCAGCCGTGGTGCATGCCGCCGTCACTTTATTGAAAGACGAAAAAATCCGCGCCGACTTTGATGTCTATCTGAAGAAATTTCTCAGCAGCCTGGACATTATCCTGCCACACCCGACCGGCCACCCTTATCGCGTACCCGCCAAGCGCCTCGGTTACATCCAGCGTGTCGCTAGGGAACGCTACAAGGATGACAGCCTCAACCTTGGCGATGCCGGTCAGAAAGTGCGCGATCTGATCAACGAACACCTGATCAGTCTCGGCATCAACCCCAAGGTGCCGCCGGTGGAGTTGCTCTCCGATGACTTTCTCGACCAGCTCAACCAACACGCTGCCGGCAATGACGAAGCCAAAGCCAGCGAGATGGAACACGCCATCCGCAAACACTGTACCGTGCACCATGATGAAGACCCGGCCTTTTACAAAAGCCTGTCGGAAAAGGTCGAGCAACTGATCGATCGCTATCAGGGCCAGTGGGATCTGCTGGCCGAAGAACTAAACAAACTGCGCAGCGAGGCGGCGCATGGTCGCAAAGTGGGCGAGGAGGGCATGAGCCGCGAGGCCACCACCTTCTACGCGCATATTGCCAACGAGGCCTTTGAACATGGCAAAGTGCCTGCCAGTGCGAAAACGGCAATGAAAAAATTGATGGAAGGCATTGTCGAAGTATTGCAGGACAGCATCGGCAGCATCGACTTCTGGAACAACGCCGACAAACAAAAAAAGACCCGCAGCGAAATCAAAACCGCGCTGACCTTGACCGGTATTGCCGAGTTGAAACTAAACCGCGAGCGCATCGCGGTGGAGATTATGAAACTGGCCAGGAACCGCCATGATGATCTTCTGAAAGGTCTGACTGAGGAACAACGATCATGACGCCCAGAAAAGTCAGAGACATTGAGTACCAGTTGCTACCGGGCAGCGAACGCACGACCACGGATATCGTGATTGAACGTGACGGCACAATCGTGGTTCGGCCACCCGTGAATTACACACCGGAGCAAGCGGATGCCGTGGTGGAAAGTAAGCGTATGTGGATCTATCGCAACCTTGCAGAGTGGAAAGACCTTAACGCCAGCGCGGTGGCGCGTGAATGGGTCAACGGCGAAACTTTTCTTTATCTGGGGAGTGCCTATCGATTGGTTTTGGTCTCAGAACAGGATTGCGCCCTGCAATTAAAAGACGGGCGTTTTTGTCTGAGCCGGTCGTTGATTGAGCAGGGCGGCACGGTGGCAGCACGCCAGGCTTTTGAACAGTATTTTGCCGACAAGGGCGCGCAACGTTTTGCCGAACGCGTGGCTTACTTCGCGCCAAAAGTCGGTATTGTGGTCGCCGCTATCAAAGTAAAAGATATGGGCTACCGCTGGGCCAGTTGTGGCAGCAGCGGCATATTGAACTTTCACTGGAAGTGCATGATGGCACCACCGCGCATTATTGATTACATCGTCGTCCACGAGCTTTGCCACTTTCACCATCGCAACCATTCCGATGCCTACTGGAACGAGGTGGACAAGGTGATGCCGGATTATCGTGAGCGGAAGGAATGGCTAAGGAAGCACGGAGCCAGTCTTGAGGTATAAAGGAAGAACTGGGTCAAGTCTCGCATTGTTACATTTTTTCCATTAGACATCATGGCTTCCCCTTGAAAGAGATAACTCACCATCCTTGAGGTGCGTGGGTTATCCTTACCGAACTTTGTCGATGAGGCAGAGCCATTATCAAGGAGGTGAGTCACCATGAAAAGAATGATGAGATTTATTGGGTTTGATGTCCACAAGGAATTCATATCCGTCGCTGTAGCGGATGAAGGCAGAGGAGAAGTTGAGAGTCGCGGTGAAATAGCCAATACGCCATCAGCTGTGAAAAAGCTGGCGGAAAAGTTAAGCCGTGACGGCCATGATCTCTGTTTTGTCTATGAGGCGGGCTGCTTTGGTTTTGTTCTTTATAGGCAACTGACAAAACTTGGGCATTCATGCGTGGTTGCAGCTCCCAGTCTGATTCCACTGCTACTGGGGTCTGACCAAGCTAAGTAATTGCTGCATAAGGATTTAGTGTCTATATAAGGGGTATATTAGAGCTTAGAAGCATGTTTTTGAGGGTAAAAAGCGGTATTTAAGAGATAGGGGGAGGAACCCATGCCTAAACCATGCCTCGGGTTAACAACGGTTTCAAACAGCCAAGGTATCTTTGGTTTTGAGTCTTACCTTAAAACACTAGGGGTTGCTAGGGGTTGATTCGCGGATCCAGAGCCTTTTACTCATTGCATATATTGGAAATTTAAATCACTGTGCTGCATGTTATTAATGGATATGGGAGGGGTAAAATCCGCGAATCAAGCCCTGACCGTATGCCGTCACCGGCAATTAATCTAGCGGGTTAAAGTCCCGCCAAAGGAGTTATCCGTATACCTTAGTAGCACCGGGAAGCAGCGTATGAGTAATCATGGGTTGTAAGTTTCCCAAGGGCAAAGTTGCAGGCCGTAACGAGAGTGAACCTATATGTAGCTTCGTCACTTATTTGCGGAAGCCGATCCTGTGGTCAAA
>Ga0210012_1001435_pt1 | contig 22878 bp, 22 predicted proteins | sample CryGeymeta201504_FD_183974 | JGI IMG/M metagenome (GOLD analysis project Ga0210012, IMG submission 183974) | Groundwater microbial communities from Crystal Geyser aquifers in Utah, USA - Crystal Geyser metaG 2015-04 (SPAdes) (version 2) | ecosystem: Environmental > Aquatic > Deep subsurface >... | reverse complement strand
CGGATAGCCAAAAGTAGCTAATTCCAGCTAAAACTAGCTGGAATTAGCTATGCGCTACGGGTTTAATGCTATGGGTTCGGTTAAGGGTGAAGTTCGAGGAGCAGATATGGGCTTTGGTTTGTGCAAGCCCGTGCTTTAGCGTTGAGCAAGGAGGATTAATCAATAATGCCATCTTTATTTGCTAACTCAATAGCTTCAATACGATCTTTTACCTGCAGTTTCCGGTAGATTTTCTTGCAGTGATTATCAATGGTATAAATACTAAGGTTGAGATTATATGCAATTTCTTTGTTCGTTAAACCGTCACTGATTAGTTTGAGGATTTGTTTTTCTCGGCCGGTAATCCGATCTGACATAGCTTTCAGCTTTTCCTCGTTTTCCACCATAATAGCGTGATACGAATATTGCAGGGGTTGTAGTATATGATATCAAACGCTTACTGTTTTTGTCAAATCATTACCATGTAATGAAAAATCACCAGCCGCTTACTACTGCTCTTTTGATATCCACCACTTGGATAGATTCCAGAAGGGGCCTTCGAAAGATATGTTATCCTTTGTCCCGTTTACTTTTTTGTTGAAAGCCAGGACCTGGATGTGCCGGTATAGGGGTATGACGACGCAATCATCGCTTATCTTTTCTTGTACGTTCCGGTAGAGGCCGGCCCTCTTGGTGTCGTCAACGACTGAGGGGATGATTTTGAGTGCGGCTGTGACCTCGGGGTTGCTGTAGTGGTAGTAGTTCTCGCCGGCCGGTGGGGTTGCGTCGGCGGAGAAGCTGTAGCCAAGGTTGGGCTCGGTGTCTGCAAGCCAGGCCCAGATACCCAGTTCAAAATCTCCCTTTGCCAGGCGGGAGTTAAAGAACGTTTCGCTATCAGCGTTATTTATCTGCACCTTAACACCTATCCTGCTTAGGTCTTCCTGTATAATCTTTTCCACCTCAACGCGCGTGGAGTTACCGGAGGCTGTGCTTATCTTAACTACCAGCGGCTTTCCATTGTTTTGGAACACCCCATCGGGGCCTTTTTTGTAGCCCGCCCTTGAAAGATATTGCGCCGCTTTCTCCGGGTTGAATTTATACTTTTCCCAGGCCGGGGTATAGAATGGCTGCTGGTCGGGCATGATAATGCTTTGAAGAACGCCCGTCTCTCCGGTTGCCGCTTCCGCTATTTTCTTTCTGTCGAGCGCGTAGGCTATCGCCTTTCTTACGTTTCTGTCGTTAAGCGGCGGTTTTGATGTATTGAAGGCAAGGTGCTCCCACAGCATACCTGGGTCGGCGAACCCAGCGGTTCCCGCGATTGATTTTATCCTGTCCGTGACCGCTTTTGTGCCTGATGGGTAGAGAACATCGATCTTGCCCTCTGAGAAAGCGGTTACCTGGACATCCTCTTTTGGGATAAATTTAAAGGTTACCTTGTCTATATAAGCATCATCACCCCAGAAGCCGTCGTTTCTGACGATGGTTAGATGATCACCGCGCACCCATTCCTTGAATTTATACGGGCCGCTTGCAAACGGAAGCAGGTCGTTGACCGCCTCATTAAATCCCTGCCTCTCAAGTATATGCTTAGGCAGTATCGGGTATGTGATAGAAAACAGCTGCTTGTAGGCTGCGTATGGTTCCCTAAAGACTATCCTTAGGGTTTTATCGTAAGGTGTCTCGATACGCTCGATCTTATCGTATCCGGAGCGGTCGGCGATCTGGTAGGCGGGGTTCATAATCGTTTCCCAGGTAAATTTGACATCCTCTGACGTGATAGGCGTGCCGTCGCTCCATACTGCGTCCTTCTTAATGTCATACGTGACGGTAAAGGGATTGTTTGTGACCAGGCCGTTTTCAAGTGTTGGGACTTTTTCAGCGATACGGGGCGCATAGTTAAGATCGGGTGTTACGACAAGAAGGCCCCATAAAATGTTCGAGGTAACGAGTTTTGTCGCAACCGTTGAACCGCCGGTTAGGAACGGATTAAGTGAGGTCGGCTCCTGGGGGCAGCCTATGGTGAGGCGGCCGCCCCGCTGCGGTTTTTTTGGTGAGGACTTCTGATCTGCCGCAAATAGCTTGATTCCGCCCAGTTTGATGCCATCGCAGCCGCTCGCAAAGAGCATCGACAGCGCTAGTATAACGAGCAGGACCGAAACAATTATGGGTGGCCTTTTTATGGTTGTTGAGCCTCCTTCAAGCGCAGGATATGATCGTCTGCGGTAAGCGTGACCGTATACTACCGACAACTTATTCTATCGCGGGTCTTATGGTGCCTGCAATAAAAAAAGCGCCCCCGTGGAAGCGCGTTTTTCTTAAGATGCGGCGGCTTACATCATGCCCTTTTGCGTGAAGTAATAAAGGATTATGGAGGTTACGCCAAAGGCAGAAGCCAGCCCTACTGTTATGCGGTTCAGGTTCTTCTCAATAATGCTTGTCCCTGAAAACGTCGATGGCAACGCACCGCCAAACGCACTTGATAAACCGGTGCCTTTACCGGAATGGAGCAGAATCGCGATAATTAACGCAACCGCTAATGTCCCATGAATGACCTCAACTAAAAGAATCACATTAACCTCCTGATATTTACAACATTAGACATCATAACACAAGCCGATTCATATCGGCAACACCTCTCGATAGATGTCATTCTGAACGATAGTGAAGAATCTAGCGTTTATAACCATAAGAAGTCAGGAGCCAGAATTCAATAGATGTCATTCTGAACGAAGTGAAGAATCTAGAGAACACTCACAGCCTGCTGCTGCCTGTCATTCTGAACGAAGTGAAGAATCTAGCGGGCACTCACGCACTTCTGTCACTTAAGTGCGTCTAAGCTTTGATATGCCTTCCTAAGAAGCGTTTACCAAGCGTGTATCATATCTATCAAGCATGTATCAAACAAATACCAATCGCCTATAAACCGTCTGTCTCACTTTGGCTTGTCTAAGCTTAGACCCTCCTGCACAAGAAGAAGGTTTCCGCACCCAAGATTCTTCAGTCGCTTCGCTCCTTCAGAATGACAGGGATTTGAACACCGTGCTACTCCCAAACGATCAAAGACGTGCCCGTCATCTCCTGGGGTTTTGGGATATGCATGACATCAAGGATGGTCGGTGCCACGTCGGCAAGGATGCCTTCGCCTTCGGGCTTGAGCTTGAGCTTGAAGTGATTATCTATGATTGCGTAAAATGGGACCTTGTTTGTTGTGTGGGCGGTGAACGGTTGGTGGTGAACGAAGTCGATCATTTTGTCGGCATTGCCGTGGTCGGCGGTTATAAAAACAGCGCCGCCTTTCGTCCTGGCCATCTCGACGATGCGCCCGATGCTGGAATCAACGACCTCGGCGGCTTTAACAGCGGCTTCGAAGACCCCGGTGTGCCCGACCATATCGCAGTTGGCGAAGTTTACCACTATGAAGTCATATTTATCCGATTGTATGGCATTAACCACAACATCGGTTACCTCTTGTGCGCTCATCTCGGGCTTTAAGTCATAGGTAGCGACCTTTGGCGAGGGCACGAGAACCCTGTCCTCGCCCGGCTTGGGCGTCTCGACCCCACCGTTGAAAAAAAACGTCACGTGGGCGTACTTTTCGGTTTCGGCGGTGTGAAGCTGCTTCATATCGTGATCGGCCAAGATATCCGCAAGAATATTCTTAAGCTCCTGCGGTGGAAACGCAACCGCAACGTTGAAGGTGACATCATACTGCGTCATGCAGACGTAAAATACATCGGGCGGATGAACGCCCCGGTCAAAGCCCGTGAAGTCCTTGTTGATAAACGCCCTGGTTATCTCGCGACCCCTGTCCGAGCGAAAATTATAGAATATCAGTGAATCGCCGTCTTTTATGCCGGCCACAGGGCTGCCTGTGGCTTTATCGATAATAACGGTCGGCTCTACGAATTCATCCACAACACCCGCATCGTAAGATTGCCGGACCGCCTGCTCGGGGGTGTATGCGTGCTCACCTGCCGAGTGTACCATCACATCATAAGCCCTCTTGACGCGCTCCCAGCGATTGTCCCGGTCCATGGCGTAGTACCTGCCCATGACCGTTGCGACCCTGCCAAGCCCTACCTGCGCCATTTTCTCTTCAAGCTGCTTAAAATAGGTCAGCGCGCTTTGCGGCGGTACATCGCGGCCATCAAGAAACGCATGGACGTAAACGCGCTCGAGCCCCTGCGACTTGGCCATATCCAGCAGCGCAAAAAGATGTGTCTCGAGACTGTGCACACCACCATCGGATAAGAGACCCATTAGATGCAGGGCCGTGCCTTTTTCCTTCGCCGATTGCATGGCCTCTATAAAGGTTTTGTTTTTATAAAAATCGCCGGCCCGGATGGATTTGCCGATACGGGTTATCTCCTGGTAAACAACGCGACCGGCCCCGAGGTTGAGGTGTCCTACTTCGGAGTTCCCCATCTGCCCCTCGGGCAACCCTACTGCTTCACCCGCAGCCCTCAAGGTTGTAAAGGGAAACTCTATCCTGTAGCGATCAAGGTTTGGCGTGCTTGCGGCAGCTATGGCGTTTCCGACCTTATCGGGGTTTACTCCCCATCCATCAAGAACACACAGGACGACCGGTCTGGGTCGCTTTATCTCCACGACATTATGCCTTTTATTATGCATGGTACTCAAAAAATAATTTCCACCTTTATCTATCAAATCCCTGGACCCCGGGTCCTCCAAGCTGAGCTTCGCTCAGGCCTCTGGACCCTTACTATTTACGGGCGTTTTTTACGATGCCGGCAAAGCTCTCGGCTTCAAGGCTTGCACCGCCGACAAGAGCCCCGTTGATATCCGATTCGGCCATGAAGTCGGCGATATTGCCGGCTTTGACGCTTCCGCCATAAAGAATCGGGATGTCCTGGGCGGCATCGGTTCCAAACCTGGATGCCAAAACCGCACGAATGTGCCTGATGACATCGTTGGCGTCCTCGGGAAGGGCTGTTTTGCCTGTTCCGATAGCCCAAATCGGCTCGTAGGCAACAATAAAGCTCTTCATATCCCCGGCCTCCAGCCCCTCGGTGCCCCCTAGAATCTGGGACTCGATGAAGGAATCGGTCTTGCCGGCTTCTCTCTGTTCGAGCGACTCGCCGCAACACATGATCGGCGTGATATCATGCCTGAGCGCTGCCTTTACCTTTTTATTTACGGTCTCGTCGGTCTCACCGAAGTACATGCGCCTCTCCGAGTGACCGAGAATCACGTAGTCGCATTCCAAATCCTTTAGCATCAGCGGAGAAACCTCGCCTGTGTAAGCGCCTTCGTCCTCCCAGAACATATTTTGAGCGCCCAGTTTTATGGCCGGTTTGTCCTGCCACAGAACGGTATAGACGCTTTTAAGATCCGTAGACGGCGGGCAGACGATAACCTCTACACCATCGTATCCCCTATCGTCCTGCGCAAGGTCGTCCAACTGATCCTCGAGATCCTGGACTAGAAACACCGCTTCCTTGGCTGTTTTGTACATCTTCCAATTCCCCGCAATTATCCTGCGCTTATCCCCCATTTAGTCCTCCTTATATAAGCTTAAATTATATTATGCGGGACGTGGCAGATATCATAGACTGCTCTGCCTTGATCTCGCTGTGTGCTCTCTAGATTCTTCGCTGCGCTCAGAATGACATCCAGCTGACAGTCTTACTAGAACGTCCACGACTCAAACATCTTTTTTTCATCCTTCGCTGCGCTCAGAATGACATCCAGCTGACAGTCTTACTAGAACCCTCACTCTAAACCCGCGCCCAATCGCTACTCGCTCTTCGCTAACCGCTGCTCTTAAGGGTCTTTTTTATCAAGCAAGGCTTCGACGCCGGGGAGCTTTTTGCCCTCTATAAGTTCAAGGGATGCGCCGCCGCCGGTTGAGATGAACGAGACCCGGTCTTCAAGTTGGAATTTCTTAAGCGCGGCTATCGAATCGCCGCCGCCCACTATGCTGGTTGCGCCGGATTGCGCGACGGCAAGTGCGACCTCTTCGGTCCCCCGTGAGAACTGGTCGATTTCAAAGACGCCCATCGGCCCGTTCCAGAAGATCGTCCGGGCGCTGTTAATAACGCCCCGGTAGACCGCGATTGTGTCGGGACCGATATCGAGACCCATCCAGCCGTCCGGGATGGAGTCGACCAGAACAACCCGTGCCTCGGCATCCGGGCTGATCTCCTGCGCGATAACCACATCGGCCGGCAGGTACAGCGAGATATCCTTGCCCTCGGCTTTTTTGATCGTCTCGCGGCAGTAATCAATTTTATCCTCCTCGAGGAGCGATTTCCCGATGCTATAGCCCTGCGCTTTTAAGAAGGTAAAGCACATGCCTCCACCGATTAACAATGCGTCGACGATGTCTAGAAGCTTATCGATGACACCGATTTTATCCGACACTTTGCTTCCTCCCAGGATCGCGATAAACGGCCTCTTTGGATTTTCGAGGGTCGAGGTCAGCGTATCCACCTCTTTCTCCAGGAGGAACCCGGCGACCGCCGGTATATACCGGGCAACGCCCGCAACCGATGCATGTGCCCTATGCGAAGCGCCAAAGGCGTCATCCACGTAGATATCTGCAAGGCTTGCCAGCTCTTTTGCAAATTCGGGGTCGTTCTTTTTCTCTCCCTCATTAAAACGGAGGTTTTCCAGGAGCAATACGTCGCCGGGCTTCATTTTATCCACGGCCTCTTTGACCTTAGGGCCTACGACCTCGTCGGCCTTTTCAACCTCTTTGCCGAGCAGGTCTGTGAGTTCTTGCGCAACCGGATCGAGCCTGTACTTATCCTCCGGCCCTTTCGGTCTGCCCAGGTGGCTCATCAGGATGACTTTTGCGCCCTGGTTGATCAGGTATTCTATTGTCGGTAGCGCGGCCCTGATCCTGCTGTCGTCGGTTACGACCCCGTTGTTGATGGGGACATTAAAATCAACGCGAACAAGCACCCGCTTACCGGAAACATCAACGTCCCGCACGTTTTTCTTATCCAAAGCTCTCCCCCCTATAAAAACCTTTTGGGAGCCAGGAGCCAGAATTCAGAATAAAACCTTCTTCTTACAGTAGCTTAGCTACGCCTAGACGCTGGTAAGTGACAATCACCGTTACTGCACCCGAGATTCTTCACTTCGTTCAGAATGACATCTAAGCGAAAATTCTTCTTTAAACCCATACTGCCTACTAGCACCCACTCGCTAGACCCACATTCTTCTGGATTATGGCTCCTGACTACTGGATTATGGATTATGGCTTCTGACTCCTGGATTATGGATTCTGTCCTTTTGGCTTCTGACTCCTGGCTTCTGCTCTTCCTACTCCTGCGTTCTCACATCGACCTCGTAGCCTTTATCCAATAGAGCTTTCGCCGCTCTGTCGGCATTTTCCTTTTCGGGGATGGTAAGGCGCACCTGACCCGAAACATCTGTGGCATGTAATATCTCTATATCTTCGATGTTTATCCCGAGTTGTCCTATCGTTAACGTGATATCGCTGATAACTCCCGGTTTATCCGAAACGGGGACGTAGAGTTCGTAGAGCTTGCCGATTCCCTTGCCGAGCGCCGACGGCAGGTTGAGACGTGCTTGTTGGGCGCGCTCCAGCAGGTCGGTTATCCGCCCCTTATCCTCTTCTTCGATCATATGCTGCAGGGTTTCCAGCATATCACTCATCTTTTCGATGGAGTACATGATTGCATCCCGGTTATCCAGGCAAATATCGATCCACATGCGGGGGCTGCCGGCCGCGATACGCGTCGTATCTTTAAAGCCGCCGGCCGCAAGTAACAGCAGGTTTTCGGTTGCATTGGCCTCGTTGCTGGCCAGGTTCATAAGAACTGCGGCAATCATGTGCGGCAAATGGCTTATCACAGCGACCGCGTGGTCGTGCTTTACCGGATCGATCGCCATCACGTTCGCGCCGAGCGATGTGATCATCGAGTGGAGCTTCTTGTACGCGACCATATCCGTTCTCTCGGTGGGCGTCAGCAAATAATGAACGTTCTTAAAGAGCGCCGGATTCGCCGCGCTTACCCCCGTGCGCTCCGAGCCCGCCATGGGATGCCCGCCGATAAAATGAACGCCTTCCGGTACCTCGGCCTCCACTTCGGCCACGATACTCTCCTTGGTGCTTCCCACATCAGTTATTATCGCGCCGGGTTTTGCGCTTTGGGCAGCGAGGATACAATAGTTCGGAATCTGCCTGACGGGCACGCATACGAAGATAACGTCGGCATCTGCGCACGCTTCCTCAACACTTGCCGCTGCTCTATCGATAATGCCGCGTGCAAGCGCCTCTTCAACGGCCGGGGCGTTATGGTTATAGCCGACAACCTCATACTCCTCGGATTGCTGTTTAAAGGCAACGGCCAACGACCCCCCGATCAACCCTAAGCCCAGTACCGCGATGGTCGTCTTCATTAGACGGTCAACCTCATTTTTTTATTGAACACTTCGGCCACGGTCCGTATCCGCTCCATAATCGTATCGAAATGCTTAAACGTAAGCGATTGCGGACCGTCGGAAAGCGCTTTTTCCGGGTCCGGATGAACCTCGATCATCGCCCCATCGGCACCCGCCGCCAGACCCGCCAGCGTCAGCGGCTCGACAAGGTTGCGCTTACCTGCGGCATGACTCGGATCGACGATAACCGGAAGGTGACTTAACTGCTTAATCAGCGGTATAGCGCTAATATCCAGGGTGTTCCTGGTGTAGGTCTCAAATGTGCGTATCCCGCGCTCACAGATAATAATATTGGTATTGCCGCCCTTGATAATATACTCTGCGGCCATCAAGGTCTCCTCAACGGTATTTCCAAGACCCCGCTTAAGAAGAACCGGTTTCCTCAACATCCCGACCTCCTTTAAAAGCAGGAAGTTCTGCGCGTTGCGCGCTCCGATCTGGATGATGTCGGCATATTCGGCAACAGCGTCCAAATCCCTCGGGTCCATTACTTCGGTAACTATCGGCAGGCCGAACTCTTCCCTGGTCTCTGCCAGCATTTTCAATCCGTCGACGCCCAGCCCCTGGAAACTGTACGGTGATGTCCTCGGCTTAAACGCCCCACCCCTGAGCACGGTGGCGCCGGACGACTTGACGGCCCGCGCGGTGTCACGCATCTGCTCTCTCGATTCCACAGAGCACGGCCCGGCCATCACGTTAAAGTATCCTTCTCCGATGACAACATCGCCTATAGTGATAAGGGTGGGCTCGTGGCGGAACTCGCGACTCACGAACTTGTAGGGTTTCATAATCTGGATGACATTTTCAACACCCTCAAAGCCCTCTAGCGGAAGCGCGGCAACGGCTTCTTTGTCGCCGATGACGCCGATGACGGTACGAAACTCGCCTTTGGATAAATGGACCTCGGCCCCCGCCTTTTGGATGCTCTCGACCACGTGCTCTACCTGTTGCTCAGTAGCGCCTTCGCGCATAACTATCATCATGATACATCACTCCTCAATTACTCTCTCGTTGCTTATTGAACTAAATTAACATCAAAATAGGTCTATAAAGATTTTTGGATTTTGACTTCCTAGCGTGAAAGCAGACCTGCCTTCGATATTAAAAGAAGTAGTAATAGAGCCAGCACCTTCCTGATGGTGAATTGAATAATTTAATGATTTTGTTATCCATCATACCAGTGCTCCTTTTACGTGATCATTTTGATCTTTAATAACTTTTAGAAGTGCCTCAAGCTCGCCGATGAACCTCTTGTTTTCCTCCGGCGTGCCGACGGTTACCCTGAAATACTTAGGGTAGCCGAATATATCTCCGGATCTGACAATGATACCCCGCTTCATCAGCTCAAGCGACATCATGCGATCGTCAATACCTATATCTACCAGGATAAAGTTTGCATGCGACGGTATATAATCAAGGCCTATTCTCCTGAACTCTTTGTAGAGATACTCCAGACCCTGGGTGTTCAGACGGCTTCTCTCCTCAACTGCTGTGTCGCACTCCAGGCTGGCAAGCGCCCCCGCCTGGGCAACCGATGTCACATTGAAGGGCTCCCGTACCTTATTGACCGCCGTGATGATAAACTCCGGCGCTATACCGTAGCCGATCCGGCATCCGGCAAGCCCGTGGACTTTCGAGAACGTGCGAAGAACAACAATAGGCCTGTCTTCGTTTATATAATCCATACCGTTCGGATAGTTATTATCCCTAACAAGCTCAAAATATGCCTCGTCAAATACGATTACGACATCCTCGGGCACGCTCTCTATAAAACGCTCAACCTCATCGCGGGTGACGATTGTTCCGGTTGGATTGTTGGGGTTGCAGATAAAGACCATCTTGGTACGCGGTGTGATCGCTTTCGCCATCGCATCGAGGTCGTGTGCGTGATCTTTCAGCGGGACCAGTATCGGTTTAGCGTTCATTAACTTGGTGACCGTTGGATAAACGATAAACGACGGATCCGCCATAACCGCCTCGTCGCCCGGGTCGAGAAGAACGTTTGCAAGCAGACGCAAGAGTTCGTTTGACCCCTGACCGACCATTATACGAGATGCGGGCACTCCAAGCTTATTCGATAAGCCTTCACGCAGGAACGTGCTTCCGCCATCGGGATAGCGGTTTACATCCAAGAGCGATTCTCGCATTGCCTCCAGTACCTTTGGGAACGGAGCGTACGGGCTTTCATTGGATGCAAGCTTTATCGCCTCGGTTATCCCCAGCTCTTTTTCTACCAGCTCAATAGGCCTACCGGGTTCGTATGGCTTTATATCTTCAAGTCCGCGCCGAATGATGTCTTTCATAAAGGGATTTTAACACAGTATTGCTTTAATGCTCAACTTTTCCGCAGCTAAATGCCCTACTTTACTATAATTTGGAGTACGTAGGCCCCTTTAGCAACGCCCCGCTTCACAGGTTTTACCTGTCGTGCGTATAGACTTGCTCGTTGAGAAGCAATACCTTCGGGGTGTAATCGATAACTTCGACCACGCTCAAGCTGCCCGGTGACGGCCAGAACGATTTATAAAACGCCGGGTCGTCCCCATTAAAATGGCCCATGATTACTTTTATGGGGCCGCCGTGCGAGACGATAACGACGTTCCCGTCTTTTTCCTCATCGATTATTTTATAAACCGAGCTGAGCACGCGGTTCTTAAAGTCACGCCAGTGCTCGCCGTCGGGAATAGAAGAGTGTTCCGGGTCGTCAAGCCAGGCGTGAAAATTTTCGTGGTCTTTCGCTTCTATTTCATAGTAGGTGAGACCTTCCCAGGCCCCGAAATCGATCTCACGCAGGCCATCGACCGGTTCGATCTCAAGATTATGGGCAGATGCAATCGCCTCTGCCGTACGCCGCGCCCTCAGCAAATCAGACGAGTAAACCGCTTTGATAGTACTGAGGCGCAGGCGCTGTGACAGGGCTTCGGCCTGGCGAACGCCTTTTTTCGTCAGGTCTACATCTGTTCTACCTATATATTTAAACTGCCTGTTCAGCGAAGTCTCGCCGTGCCGTACAAGATAGAGATTCATTACAACCCCTCATCACCTTTCCTGCCGAGATCAAAGAAGTATATATCCTATATAATATCGTTTTTTCATCGAGATAAGAATCTATAGCCGCTCGCGGTGTAGTGTTGCCGTTCTAAAGCAACGCCATAGCAAATAATACCGCTATTTCAGTCAGCTCTATCAGTGCACCGAGCGTATCGCCGGTCATGCCTTCGATCTTTCTCTTAATCAGGAATACGTAGATAACCAAAAAGGCACCGGCAGTACCAACCGCCAGCAGGGCGGCCGCAGGCCTGGTCCATAACGTTATACCCACAATTGCAAAAGCGATAATCGAGGATAGTACCGGCTCCCAGGGTCTTGCCTGTTCGGCAAAGAGCGAGCCAAGTCCCCCACCGGGTCGGGCGGACGGCTGGGTGCTCGCGGCAATCGCCGCAGCCCAGCGTCCGAGCACGGGAAACGCGATTAACGACCCTGTTGTCAATGCCGCCGGTATCGCCGCTAGTAACGAAAACTTAAGCGCAAAGGTCGCAGCGATAGTAGCGACCCCGAAGCTTCCAACCCTCGAATCCTTCATGATTGCAAGCATATGCTCTTTATCCCGGCCGCCAAGAAGCCCGTCAAACGTATCGGCCAGCGCATCAATGTGTAGCGCGCGCGTCAGTATAATAAGGCTTATTACTACTATAACACTTGCAGCAGGCTGCGATATTCTGGTTGATACCAACAGATTTATTCCCGCAAGGATCAATCCAAGTAACGCACCCACAACCGGAAAATATTTTATTGAAGCGCCAAATACCTTCTCATCGACCTCACCCTTTATCCCTCCGGGAAAGATTGTTAAAAAGGAGAGGGCAAATCTAAACGCTTTCACTCCTACCCCCGGTGCAGGTTTGACTTATATTAATCATACAATCCCACAATAATTCAATCTATTTTCAATTCTCTATCCGATACCCCGGCTTCGGCAAACGTAGCCATTTCTTTGATGATCTTGGTTGCTGCTTCGACCAGCGTCATTGCAAGCGCGGCTCCGGTACCTTCACCGAGACGCATGTCCATGTGAAGCATCGGATTGAGGCCGAGTTCTTCAAGAATCAACCTATGGCCCGGCTCAACGGACACATGCGATGCGATCATATAGTCTATGCTCTGAGGGCTGATCCGGCCCGCCATGAGGGCGGCGGCGCTCGAAATAAAGCCGTCGATTATAACCGGCACACGCCTGCTTGCAGCGCCGATTATCAGCCCCGCCAAACCCGCGATTTCAAGGCCGCCGACCTTTGCGAGCACATCAATCGGGTCGTTTTTATCCGGGTGCAACATGTCGATCGCATCCGTTATAACTTTTCTCTTGTGATCGAGATCACCGTTTCCTATACCTGTTCCGCGACCGACAAGGCCGTCGACAGGCCTCCCGGTGAGGGCTAGAAGAATCGCACTACTGGGGGTGGTATTTCCTATGCCCATATCCCCTGTCGCAAGCAGCTTCACACCTGAGTCAATCTCTTTGTAGGCGATTTCAATGCCGACCTCAAGTGCCCGTATCGCCTCGTCCCTGGTCATCGCCGGGCCCTTTGCAAAATTATCCGTGCCGTTTTTTACCTTCATCGATAATACATGGGGATTATCGATCTGGGCATCGACCCCTATATCGACAACAACCACACGGGCTCCCGCGTGACGGGCCAATACGTTAATCGCCGCGCCGCCGTGCACAAAATTCATGACCATCTGCGGTGTGACCTCTTTGGGAAACGCCGAGACCCCTTCGTCGGTAACCCCGTGATCCCCCGCCATAACAACGATGGTCTTCATATCGACCTCATTCATAACGCTACCGGTGATACCGGCCAGCTTAATCGATATCTCTTCCAACACGCCCAAACTACCTGCAGGTTTTGTAAGCTGATCCTGCCTCTCCGCCGCCGCCTTCATCGCCCCTGCATCCAGCGGCTTTATATTCTCCAAAGCTTCCTGAAGTAACCCCATGGCATCCTCCCTACATAATCCTAAATCACTCTTTATCCCAAAAGCATGACCCTCGTTCTCGTACTCTCACCATTCTGGCTCCTGGCTCCTGGCTTCGCCCCAAAAAAAATCCCCCGGCATCCCGAGGGGTAGACAAATCCTTATAACAACACTCCTTCCTCGTTGAGCATCTATTTTTGTCCTAGGCAGGTCTCCTGACTTACGGATCAAACGCTCTCCCGCGCCTTCCCGGTAACAAGTACCAGTGGCATATGCGGGGGCTTCCCGTTTACAGTGGCGGGCCCGTGCCGGATTCTCACCGGCTTCCCTATTCTCCGCTCTTAGCGGCACCCGGACATATATTCACTTTCCAAGTCTATTTTATATCTTCCAAACGGCAGATTGTCAAACCCAGCATGCCTACACCGTGTTTGCTACTGTATTCTGATACACAAGCGCCGGTCTTCGGTCGCCATATATCCGAATTTGTTCAAGAGGCTCAGCATTTTTGCGTTTGCAGGAGCTACGATCAAGTTGATGTAATTGACGCCCCTTGCTTTTAGCCTGGAGAGCATTTCATTAACCAGGGTTATGGCGACGCCGCGCTTTTGGAACTCAGGGCTCACCGCAACTCGATAAATCCAGCCCCACCAGCCATCGTCCCCGCCAATGACCGTTCCGATGATCACGCCATCGGCTTCAGCCACATAAACAAGTTCGGGGTCCGCTTCTATCTTTGGTTTCAACCGGATTTCGTAACTCGGCCTGTCCTGCCAGAATTCGCGCCACAGCTCAAATATCTGATCGGTATTATCATTAATTTTCATAATTCTGTCATCTATTCTAATACCTACTCGATCTGCAGGTGAGTCTTTCACTACACTGGATACTTTTATGCCATGCTCTTGGATAACATCAAATCTTTGGGCTAGTGTTTCATATACTTCAATGCCGATATAAGCTCTTTTTATTTTGTGATACTTTTCGAAATTTCTGATTGCGTATTTAAGGTCCTCAGCTTTAATCGAAAAAGTTAATCCCTCACTTCCGGGCTCCGAACTCTTATATGAATTCATGCCGATTACTTTTCCCTCACTATTTATCAAAGGACCACCGCTAAATCCCATGCTTGATGACAGATCGGCCTGCACTAGTTTGAATTCTCCGTAACCTATCCTGTTAACGCCGCTTATTATGCCACTAGTTACTTCCATAATACGTCATGATTATATACTAAGCAGTTTAGCCTGGTTAAGGGTCACCACCCGAAAAACCGCTGCGTGCTACGGATTCTGAGTCGTTGATATTAATTTAAAGGCATCAATTATGCCTGCTCCCTGCTCATCTGATGCTACGTTCGGAATCCTATTGGATGTTTGTTTTAATGCACTTACAACCTGTTGAGGAGTAAGCCCTGGGTTTTGCTGAAGTTTTAAGGCAATTGCTCCTGAAACATGGGGTGCTGCCATACTCGTACCATGCAAATACGCGTAAGCTGAATTAAGGTAAGTTGAATAGATACTCACTCCAGGTGCAGCAACATCAACCTCAGGCCCTCGACTACTAAATGAAGCAATCATATCATTTTCATCTGTTGCAGCAACCGAAACCACTTCATCGAATTTCGCTGGGTAATTTATCGTATTTAATCCTGGGCCATTGTTACCGGCTGCAGCTACCATTATTAGGCCACTAATGGACGCTTTCTTTATTGCTTCGTGAAATGATTTACTGTATGAGCGTACTTCAATACTCATGTTTGCAATGTGCATGTGGTTCTCAACACACCATTGAATAGCCTCAATAACGTTAGATATTTTACCATGACCCATGCTGTCCAATGTTTTTATCGCATAAAGTTCGGCATTATAAGCTGAGCCCACTACCCCAATACTATTATTACTAGCCGAAATGATACCGGCTACGTGGGTACCATGGCCATAATCATCATCGGCAGTTTTCTTGTGATTAATAGTATTAAAACCTCCCTTTATATTTGCGGCCAAGTCAGGGTGGTCAAGGTCAATGCCGCTATCTATTACTGCAATTTTAACGCCATAACCTGTTGAGACCGTCCACACTAGATCAGCATCAACCCGGTCGATTCCCCATGGCAGCGCCTGCTCAGGGTTAACATCAATCTGGCTTTCGCAGGTGGATACATCTAAATCATCCTCAATGCGAAGTATTCCAGGCTCCTTAGCTAAGCGCTCTCTGGCTTTAGCTGGCAACATTGCTACAGTAGCATTAATTATGTCTAGATGTTTTACCACCCGGCCATATTTGGCTACTATAGGATCTTGCTTTTTGGCCTGTATCTTGCTATCAAATATTATTATTTTTCTTTCACAATCTCTGCTCTCAGAAGCCCCAGCTGAAGTTACTAGTAAAATAACGCAAAATACAACGGTTACGACAGAAATTATCTGCTTTCGCATCTTGATTCTCCTTATGTCAGAAATTCTGAGCTAACTCTAGGTTCAGGCCTCAATGATATTCACCATGCTAAAAATTATTTCTCAGCGGAGCTTGGCCTAGCTGAACCGCTTTTTTGGCTCTAGGTAAGATTTAAGCTTCGCTAGTGGTTGTTTTCATAGCTATAAGAAGCCTTGGCATGATAAGCACTTCAAATGATATGGCACAAAATGCAATATAGAAAAGAACGGCAGCAGCTAAGCAGAAGTAGCAATAATCATCTGCCGAGTAAAACTGAATCACTTGAAGATAGGAAGCAAGGCTTGCGAATACAGCCGATAGTATAAACAGTAGAAGCTTGAGTCCTTTACGAAAGCTAGTAGCTATATATAGCCCTGCTAATACAAGAGACGCAAATGCGCCTACTGAAGCAATATATATGCCATTAATTTCAAAAGAGCTTAGATCATTACATGATGGGCAGGCATCCCCATTGTATTTGAGCCACGCTGTATATACAAGCAGCAAAGCATTAATCAATAAGAGAGCTGGCGTTATTCTACTAAACCTAGATAGTTTCATGGCGGGTCTCCTTGCTAAGCTGTAACCTATCTTACGAATCATATGTTACTTCCAAGTCCCATAGCCATCCCTAGGTAGGACAAAGCCTCGCGGGATATCTGGCAGCAGCTGTTTCTGTGTACTAATATTGTCTTTGTAAATGGTTAATTTACTTTTCTGTGAATCCAGATGAATTTTTCCTACGCACTTATCGTTCTCTATGGCCCAAACCCATTGGTCGTAAAAGCCAGGGAGCGCCATGACCAAAATATCGCCGTAAGCTCCAAATACTGGGTGGACTGGGACATCGACGATCCTTTCTTGAATCATTTTGATTTGCTCATTAACAGGCTTATAGGGGGTAAGTTTCATTGGTTTATGTCTAAGGTCTAACACCATTACCAATCCACCGCAAGCGTCAATAAAAACCTTGTTACCAAGCTTAACTAAATCGGATCCCCCGCCCGCGATAAAACTGCAGTACTCACCTTTGATGTTGTCCCAGTGCACGCTTTTACCATTTACATTTCCAAGGATTAGACTGCCCTTAATTGCGCCAGATTCCTTTTTAGAATAATGATCATAACTTACGAGCACGCTGTAATTATCGGGTGTACCATACACGAGTAGCGGTTGTACGCCAATAGGGTCATGAGGAAGCTTTGCCACAAGGACTCTTTTTTCGACATGATTTGCTTTTCTTATCTCTACTATAATCCGAACAGCTTTAGGGTTAGAATTTGTTGTCAGAGAGTTGCCGCTTGTAGCACGCTCCCAGTAAGCCGTCATAATATTATGAGCATCTTGCGCCTTATAGACAACTAATGATGAAGCGCTCGACTTTACCTCTACCTTTTCAAGCTTAAAATCTTGTGATGACCCATTTCTTATAGAGCCTGACCGTAAAGCATCAGTAGTACAAACTAGAGCCGAATTATCTCCTGCCCATACTAATTTTGCCCCCTGAAGCCCCTGGACATGATCTTCCAGTAATGTAGGTTTGTTACCTAGCGAAATGCTGCCCTTATTTAGATCCCATGTCGCTAGCACGAGTTTCTGCTTATCAAGGTCACCTTCCTTGCCTTGCTGGTCAGCAAGGTATAACATAAGTGGGACTTTCCCTAATGTTTGTTTCTCTGGATCGGAAGCTTTTGTCATGCCATCAAAACCACAGCCTGCAATAAGCATTAGCGCTGTCACGAACAGTAATCCTATAAACCATTTTCTTAACATTTCTCAAACCCTTCACTAGCCGAGCAAACAGTCCGTTAGGTCGCCACTTATCAACGGCGACCTAACAATTAACACTATGCAACCATTGCTAACAATACAAAGTTAAGATTACTCCTTGAATATATCTCATATCGTTAGCGAGTACTAGGCATTTTGTTCAATGTTATCCTAGTATACGTTCGATGGTATTTTGAAATATTGCACGTATGTAGCGCCGTTCCACACTTTTTGCTTCCGATCACTTGTATGTGCGCTGTAAAACCGTGTTGTACCGTCGTTACTTACCATCATCATAACGTGATAATAGTCTCTACTACCGCCTGAGAGAGGCGTATATAGCTCGAATGGATACCCGGCAACACACTCATTAATGTTATTATTCGTTGCGAATAGCCAGTTATCGTTTAGAACCATGTAGGTTGTAAGATAATCACAATTTATCCAGCAGCTGAGGTATGGTGTCCATGACCCACCGGTTCGCGGAATACCAGCATAGTTGCAGGCTTGCGACACATAGTTTGCGCAATCATTACATTGATACCAGGTTGCATATGCTGCTAAATTGTAATAATTTTTGTCTTGCTTGGTTGAGTTACCGGATTGGCAGGCAAGGCTTGTATTTGAAGTATAAGTGTTTGCATAGTCCCTGGCCATCAACCGGTAATATGTAGCTGTACTGCTAACTTTCTTGTCTTTCTCTGCTTCTTTTACAGTTGCGCTAATGGTATCATAGGCAGCTTTTTCTACTGCTTGCGGTGTAGGAATCTTATCATGGCTTATTGCCACATAATCTCCACCTAGAGGACCCTCAGAGTAGAACTTGATTGTGCCAGGTGTTAGTTTGCCGTTAGAGTCTAAAATTCCAACGACTTTAATACGCTCAAAGCAATCTTGATTGTTGGCAATATAGTCAGCAATATCATGCTGCCAAATCTCAACCTCTTTATTTGCTGCCCGAAGTTGTTTTGCAGAAAGCCTACCACTCTTTTCTTTCATGAAAGCAAGGCGACCCTTAACAGCTGGGGCCTCTTCCGCCTTTGCAAAGTTCAAGCGGAACTTCCTCTCGATATCAAATATCGCTGTAACTTCCGCGCCTGAACTCTCTTGACTAGATACAGTGATTGTAGTTTCAAGTAGCTTCCAATTTCTAAGCTGTGCATCTTTTTTAATGTAATCATTTAAGTGGCCTCGTAGCCCTTGGATAGTCTCAGCCGACAGGTTAGCGCTTTGGCTTACATCATCGGACGCGACATTAGCGATAGCCATACCGGCTAAGATGGGCATACTAAAGAGCACTAGCATTGTCGCTAATACGATTAGTGTACTAGAGAACCGACCCTTACTAAAATGCATACCTAAACTCCTCCTTTAATACATTGCTACGTATCTTATGTCTCTTGCCCATAGCTTTCGGACACTTACTAGCAATATTTACTAGCCTCCCCTCCCTTTTTATTAAGCCATTTGACCGTCCAGTAAAGTCCAATTGCTGAATAAAGGCCTGCATTAAGCTTGTGCTACTTTTGTATAGAAAAATACTGCTCTTACCTCACCTACTATATTGGCGTATTCATAGTCCTATATAACCAGACAATATCTGGGCAAACAACCCTTGAATGACCTAGTAATTCCTAGGTAACCCTGGTTATTTATGATTTATCTTGGGTGATAATATCAGCTAACTCGAAACGGTCGCTGACTTGAAGTTTTTTAAATATCTTTGAGCTGTGGAATTCCACAGTCTTCTTGGATATAGATAATTCCGAAGCGATCTGTTTATATGGAAGCCCTTTAACCAGGCGACTAAGAACTTGCTTTTCTCGACCTGTTAGCTTTGTAGATGCAACCTGCTTAATAATCGTCTCGTTGTCTATCATGCTCAAATCTTGAGGATTGATCTGCTTATCGTGCACAAAACCCCTCCTTTTAGTTTTTATGGACAACAAGAGCCTTACTTAATCCGGTCCCCCGCTAGAAGAAATAACGCTTACCAAAACGAAAACCAAATAATTTAGCGGTTGCTAGACTAGCATATATTAAATCATAAAATATGTTATATGTATAGCATATTTAACAATAATTATACGATTTTAATATGAGGGTATTGGAGTTATAGCTTAGTATTATGCTCTGTAAGTCTTTTGCCCATCGAGCTTGTCCTGAGTTTAATTGAAATTAAGAGGCGGGTTTTACTTGCACCGATCCTGCCGGATGGCAGGTACTGTAATCCTGGGGGGCGTTCATCCGTTTATGGCAATCAACGGAACGGCATAGAGATGCGCTCTTTATACGGTTTCAGAGACGGATGGCCAACCTTGTTATGGCAATACGCGCAGGACAACTTATTAAAGAAGCCTCAGTACATCCTCAAGAACCTCATGGATATCGCGCGACACCCCGGAAGCGCCGGTCGGCCTGTCCATAACGACAACCGGGATACCGAGATTGGCGGCGGCTTTTAGTTTTTCCGTAAATCCACCCGACACACCGCTTTCTTTCGTCACAACAACGTCGATACCCAACTCCTGCCAGAGCTTTAGATTATCCTCATAGCTAAAGGGGCCGATCCCTGTTATGATCCGGTCCTCAGTAAACCCAGCTTTAAGGCACTTGTTAACCGACACATCATCCGGCAGCACCCGTATGTACATCGTTTTGTTGTGCTGCTGGGCTATCTGCTGTGAAACCTGCGCGTTGTTGCTGCCTGTTGCGATAAATATCGTTTCTCCCAGCTCACATGCCTTTCTTACCGCTTCTTCATGGGTTGCTGTGTGATATACGTGTATAGCCATCCGTGTCCCCGCTCCTACTTCTATGCCTAGTTCAGCGGCGTTCTCTGCCGCTAGAGAACCCCTTTCAAGTCGAATATAAGTAGCGCCGGTAGCCTCACAAGCATCGTGGGCGTTCTCGCTGACTTCAAGGGCATAGGGATGCGTGGCATCAACGACCACCTTGATTGAGTTGTCTTTGATAAAAGCCTGCAGTTCGTCGCAGTTTAGTTTTCCGCTTCTATGCGTTATAAGGGGGCTCTTGGGGATGAATTCCTCGGCAAAATCATAAACGGTGCTCACAATTGCCTGGATGTTTTTCTCTATTAATAGTTGTACGAGCCGGTTCGCCTCAGTGGTGCCGCCGAGGACCAGGATCATATCTTGTAGCCTCGTGGCGTAATCATCCGGCCGTCGGCCACATAGGTCTGGCTATTTCCTATGATAACGGTTGTATTCATATCAATGGGTAGATCGACGAATGAAGCCAGGTCGCTTATAAAATAGTTCTGTGCCCCGTTCGACTTGGCATACAGGCCGACCGGCGTTTTAGGGTTCCTGAATTGCATGAAGATATCTCGAGCGGTTATTATTTGCCAGTTGCGCTTTGTGCTCTTGGGGTTGTAGAGGGCCGTTACAAAATCGGCCGACGCGGCGCATCTCAACCGAGTTTCGATTTTCTCCCATGGGGTCAACAGGTCGCTGAGGCTTATCACCGCAAAGTCGTGCATAAGCGGCGCACCCAGAGCCGACGCAGCGGCGTTTACCGCGCTTACGCCGGGTAGTACCTCGATATCGATATCCTCGGAAGCGGCAAGCTCAAGAACGAGGCCGGCCATCCCGTAGATACCGGGATCGCCGCTGCTTACGAGGGCTACGAGCTTTCCTTCTTTTGCAAGCTCGATTGCCTTAGTACAGCGCTCGACTTCTTTGCGCATTCCGAATTGCAGTATTTCTTTTCCCTGAGCCAGCTCAGAGATAGTCTTTACGTAGCTTTTATATCCAACGACGGTATCGCATACCTGGAGCGCATCTCTTGCCCCAACCGTCATATCGGCCTCGTTGCCGGGGCCGATGCCTACTACTATTATTCCTCCTCTGCCAGAGCCACGGTTACCTTGCCGTAAACCGTTTTCGGAGCTATTAACGCTCCACCCTTCGAGGCCAGAATTGCCGCGGGTTCGCATACTCCTCCAGCACCTACCTTATCCATCACAAAATCTGATCTGCTTGGTGCGACCTCATCAAGCTCCACTGCAGGATACAAGGAAACCCCAACATTAAAATGTTCCGCTGCTTTAAACAGCGCTTCCTCTTCGCTTTTAATATCTATACTCGCTATCCCTTTAAGGTTATGAGCGTGAAGTCCTTCTTTTGCAAGAGATCCTCTGATTGCCTGTTTTATTTTTTCAGGGGTGATTTCCTTTTTGAAGCCGACGCCGGCAAAAACGCGCCGTGTTTTAAGAACGAGCGCCTTTTTGACCGTCTCGACCGGTTTATCCTCTACGACAACCACAATGTGGTCGTAATATTTGCTGTATTTCTTAAGCTGGCTCAGCGGCCGTACGCTGTATGAAGCTTTCGCCCTATCTCCCCAGCGGCCGAGCCCGATATCGGCGAATATGCACGCCGACTCGCCGCGAAGAATGCCTGAGGATACGCGTTTAAGCGCAGCGATATCCGTAGTTTTCAACCCCAAGTCCTTCATAAAGAGGTCGATGGCCGGCTTACCCGCGATGTCGGTCGCCGTCGTGATGACAGGCATCGCGCCGACCGCATCGGCGACTTTCCGCGCGAGATCGTTTGCACCACCGATATGACCCGATACAAGGCTTATCGAGTAAGAGCCGCCATCGTCGACCACAACTACGGCCGGGTCTACTGTTTTGTCCTTTAAGTGAGGGGCAAGCGCCCTTACGGCAATGCCGACAGCCGAGACAAAGACCATTGCGTCATACTTTTGAAAGACGTCTTTAACCAGCTCCATAAGCCAGGGTTTTTGGTCCTCTGCTTTAGGGGGCTCGAATATCTCAACCTCATCCTTCAGCTGTCCTTTTATCCGATCGGCGATTTTAACGCCGTTCTCGGTTACGGTAAGTACCGCAAGCTTCACGTTTCGTACCACCTTTAAGAAGATATTTTCACTTATATTGTTGCCTTATTCGACTATTCCAGAATATCACATATTTACTTGCAGCTGATAGCTTCGTAAATCTATGACTTAGGGTTCGTTAAGTGTCATTCTGAGCACCAGCAATTGTCATTATTAAGGAGCGATTAGCGAATGGTGAACGCCGGCAATTGTCATTCTGAGCAGGTCCTTCGCTATCGCTCAGGATAAACTCCGAATCTAGAGAACACTCACAGACTGCTGTTGCCTGTCATTCTGAACGAAGTGAAGAATCTAGCGGGCACTCACGCACTTCTGTCACTTAAGTGCGTCTAAGCTTTGATATACCTTTCTAAGAAGCGTTTACCAAGCGTGTATCATATCTATCAAGCATGT